>OLPL01001480.1_pt1 | contig 14351 bp, 9 predicted proteins | sample 1673211 | NCBI WGS metagenome assembly OLPL01 (sample SAMEA3136766, study PRJEB25190) | human gut metagenome | reverse complement strand
GCTTTCGGTACACAGGTATACCGGGTAGGGGCAGTCCGGCCAGAACTTGCGCATACAGTCCGAAAACGGCGTCCAGCAATCGGCATATTTATCACAGGAGACAACAAGGATACACATATCCTGCATCATAGAACATCCTCAATTCACTTTAATTTGCAAATAATTTAATAAGAAGTACGTCGTTATACCAGGTCCAGCAGTCCTCTTTCGGAAATGCGTGCAGATCCTGCAGAAGTTCTTTGACTTCATCAGCAGAAGCATTGATGCCTGCATCATTTAACTGATCTGCTATAGTATCTGCGGTAAAAATAGCGGCATCTTGAGGGAAGATAAGCATGTTGGCACGCAAATGCTGATTTACATAACTGTCCAAGACAAAAGGCGCTGTGTACATGCCTTGCCAATAATACAAATCGCCAATGCCAGCAATGTCGCTGGTAAGTTCATAAGCATCCTGCCGCGGGAAATGATTGTCGCTGACACCAACAAATGCAACGGGCGTTTCACCCTTCACATAATTCGGAATGGCTTCAATCAAGTTTGTCAAGCGGATGGAATCGGCAAGGCCTTCGGTGTACCGTGCATACGCCTTGGTGTAACATATGTTTGCCAATCGGATGCCGCACAAAACAGTCAGCCCCGCTACCACGCAGGCCAGTAGGGAATACCCCCACCGCAGCAGCCTTTCCCAATCTTTGTGCAGGTCGTCCCGGTGGTAAAGCTGCTCAACGGCCATCACAAAAAACAGCCATGGCGTCAGGTAGGCAAAAGTCATCAAGGTGTGTACCCACTTGGATACGATGCCGATGACGTTCATGGCCAGAGGCAGGCAGACAATGTCTGCCACCAGTAAAAACAGCCCCAGCGGGCGTTTCCACAGCTGCTGTTTTACCAGCAGCCAGATGACCAGCACGGCAGATAACGCTGCGCAGAGCAAGAACAGCGAGTACATGACCCGCTCGCCATGGAAATAGGTGTTGTAGGTGCCGGGCAAAAAGAAGGTGAACACCTGCTGCAACGAGGTGACGATGTTGCCCACATAATCAGTCGCAGCCTGGGCCTGGGCATCCTGCACGCGGCCCGCCGTGTTGTTAGCGGTGATCAGGTTGCAGATCAGCGTCGTGCCGATCATCGAGCCGCCGAACAAAAACAGCATCCCGAAATGCCGCGCTAAATTGTGCTTGTCATCGCCTTTTTCGTTGAATAACAGCTTTTTTAAGCTGCACAGGAAAAACAGGCACAGCGTCATGCCGATATAAGCGGCATAGCTGCCCTCAGACAGCAGCATAAACACAAACGCGGCGATCCAGCCGTGCCGCCATTTTTCGTAGGTATAGGCAGCCATGCAGGCAAACAGCAGCGCCCCGGCGTAGATGTGGGCGCTGGTCAGGTAAAAGTTTGAGGAAATCATCGTCGGGCATGTGACCATCAACCCCGAGACCAGCACCACGCCTGCGCAGCTGGTAATGCCCAGTGCTTCACAGACGAACCAGGCCGCCGCGCCGTACAGCGCCAGCGTGACCACACCCAGCAGCCACGGCGTGCGGATGGTACCCAGCAGATCCCAGTACAATTTGATGAGCCAGCGCGTGCCGGAAGCACCATCCGCCCAGGAAAATCCTTGTGTAAACAGTGCCGAATCATCCGCCCCCGTCAGCATATTGGTATAGCAGTACATGTGCGCGGCCAGGCCAAACGCGAAGGTCGCCAGCATCGTCAACTTAAAATTCAACGGGATCTTTTTATACCCCGCCGCCAGGCTTTCCAGCGGCGAGCGGTCCCAGAACGGTTTGGATTGGAGGTTCTCCATCACACAATCTCCCTATTATAAATAAGTATACGATGAAAGTATAACACACCACAGGGTCAAGTTCAATACTCAAGGCCCACAGGGCGAATAAAAGAAACATTAAAGAAAATTTTGCATTAAAAATGGCAGGCACCTGTAATAGGTGTCTGCCGTTTTTACCTGGAGCCTCCCTCTGGGAGGGAGGTGCCCCGCAGGGGCGGAGGGAAAGACAAAAATTTTAGCTGTTGCGGATACGAAGCTTTCTCCCTCACCCGCTTCGCGGGACCGCTTACGCAGCCGGGCCCCTCTGTCGCGCAGAGGGAGCCAAAGAACGATTACAACTTCATCTCCTGTTGAGCCGTTGCAAAGTAATCAGGATACAATTGAAGCAAAACGTTCTTCTCCGCGATAATTTTCCTTACATGGTCGGTCAGTTCCCGGCGCAGGGCGTCGATGTCCCGGCGGCGGATCTGGTCCATCATCACCTCATGCTGGCGCACCGCGCCGTCAAAGGTGGCGGCGTTCTGCACCGTCAGCACGCGCAGGCGGTTGTAGTGCGGGTTTGTGGATGCCACCACGTCCCAGCTTAAATCCTGCCCCGCAAGCTCAAAGAACCGCTGATGAAACTGGTTGTCCAGCGCGATGAACTCCAGCGGCTTCAGCCCGGTAAAACAGGCTTTCTGCTTCTCGATCAAGAGCTCCAGCTCTTTCAGGTCCGGCTCAGTGCAGTTCTGCAAAAACAACGGCAGAATGGCAGTTTCCAGGCTCTCCCGGATGAACCGCTCCTTCTCGGCACGGGTCAGATCGATGCGGGAGACCATCGTGCCTTTCTGCGGTGTGATCTCCACCAGATCCTCTTTCTGCAGGCGGATGAACGCCTCCCGCACCGGCGTGCGGCTGACCTGCAGCTTCGCGGCCAGCTCCTGTGTGCTTACCGTGGTGCCGGGCGCCAGCTGCAGCGAGGTGATATTTTCTCGGATAACGCGGTAGACATTCTCCCGGATGGAATTGTCCTGCGCTTTGTTGGTCGGGCTGGGCATGATGTGCTCCTTACTCTGTAACTGACATGTCAGCATGCCAGATGGCTTACTGCTATTGTAACACATCCGGCAGGGGACTGCAAGCAGTAAATGGAAAAACCACGGGACCAGAAAGCCCAACTGCCCAAATACACAAAAATAGTCGCATGTTCGCTAAATACTTAACGATACATTTATGCAAAATGTGCAAAAAACCACCGCCGCTTTTGTTATTTTGATGAATTACAAAACAGGTGTTGACATTCCTGACCCGCCATGCTACAATGACGATGTTGGAACTGACATGTCAGTATGTCAGTTCGCTGAATGAGAGAAACCAAGTCATTTCTGTACATGAGAAACCCGGGAGGTTTACACATGAAAGCAGTTCAGATCGTAAAGCCCAATGATCTCCGCATCATCGATATGGATAAGCCCACCATCGACGCCAAGAACAATGTCCTGGTCAAGATCAAGGCCGCCGGCATCTGCGGCTCTGACGTGGGCATTTACCACGGCACCAACGCCGCCGCCACCTATCCCCGCGTCATCGGCCACGAGATCGTCGGTGTGGTTGAGGAAGTCGGCGGCAACGCCAAGAAGATCAAGGTCGGTGACCGCGTCATCGTGGACCAGGTCACTGCCTGCGGCACCTGCTATGCCTGCCGCAAGGGCCGTCCCAATGTTTGTGAGCACCTGCAGGTTCGCGGCGTCCACATCGATGGCGGCTACCGCGAGTACATGGCCGTGCCCGAGAGCGACGTTTATGTCCTGCCCGACAGTCTGAGCTACCAGGATGCCGTTATGATCGAGCCCACCACCATCGCCGTGCAGGCTTGCAGCCGTGCCCAGCTGGAGTTCCAGGACACCGTTATGATCATCGGTGCCGGCGCTCTGGGCAGCAGCATGCTGCGCATCGTCAACCTGTACAGCCCCCGCAAGGTCATCGTCGTGGACATCGACGAGCCCAAGCTGGAGGCTGCCCTCCAGAACGGCGCTACCGACGTCATCAACTCCAAGACCGAGGATGTCGTCACCCGCGCTAAGGAGCTGACCGATGGCTACGGCCCGACGGTCGTCATCGACTGCGCCTGCTTCCATGGCAGTTTCCTGACCGCCTGCAAGGCCGCCGGCAACGCAAGCCGCGTCATCACCATGGGCTTCAGCATCGCCCCCGATGAGATCAACCAGTTCGTCATCACCAGCAAAGAGCTGGACGTTCGCGGCAGCCGCCTGCAGAACCACCGTTTCCAGACCGTCATCGACCTCATCAACAAGGGCAAGATCGACCTGAACGGCTCCATCAGCCACACTTTCAAGCTGACCGACGCCCAGGCCGCTTTCGACTTCAACGACACCCACGATCCGTCCATCCGCAAGATCGCCCTGCTGAACGACTAAGCTTGCAACCGCGTTCCTCGTTATAAAAGCGATTCCTGATACAAAGCACCCCGCCGGGACTGTGCATTGCGTACAGCCCCGGTGGGGTGTTTTTAGTTGTTTTATACAATGTCCCACTCGACCGGCGTGGTAAACAGCCGCATGGCCTCGGCGCGGTCGGTGGTCTGGCCCAGCGCCCACATCAGTTTTACGGCCACGGCCTCGGGGGTCATGTCCTTGGCTTCCAGCACGCCGGGCAGCTCTTTCACCGAGCGGCCCACCTCATACACCGCCAGGTCGCACCCCTCGTGGGGGACCTGGGTGGTAAACACAGCCAGGCGGCCGCTGGTGCACCAATCCTGCAGGCGGGCGTACATTTCGCCGTGCTCGCCGCCGGGCAGGCCGCCTACGCCGAAGCTTTCCACCACCAGTGCCCGGTAGTGAGGTGCCAGCAGCGGGATGATATCCGCCCGCATGCCCGGCACCAGCCGCAGTACGAAGACGGCGGGGTCCAGCTGCTCGTAAAACTGCACGGGCGGCATTGGGTCGGGGCGGCGCAGAAAGGGGATGAGCCGCATATCCCGGAACACGGCGGTCTCGGGGTAGTCGATGCTGGAAAAGGCGTTGAAGCTTTTGGTGCGGGTCTTGCGGGCGCGGGTGCCCAGGATGACCTTGTTGTCAAATACCAGCTGCACGCCCCAGGCAAAATCGCTGCTGGCATACAAAAAGGTGCGATACAGGTTGTTGCGGGCGTCCGTATCGCGGTTGTAGATGGATTTTTGGCTGCCGGTCAGCACCACCGGCTTGGCGCTGTTCTGGATCATGTAGCTCAGCGCGGCGGCGGTGTAGGCCATCGTGTCGGTGCCGTGGGCAATGACGAAACCATCGTAGGCATCGTAGTTTTGGCGGATGGCATGGACCAGCTGCTGCCATTGTTCCGGGCCTACGTTGGTAGAGTCCAAACTGAACAGCTGCACCGCGTCGATCTCGCAGAGTTTGGCCAGCTCCGGCACGAAAGAAAGGAGTTCTTCCGATGTAATGGCCGGCGCCAGGCCGCCGGCGGCGGTGGGTTTGCTGGCGATGGTGCCGCCAGTGGCGAGGAGTAATATCTTTTTCATATGTGTTTTTACCTTTCGTGCTGCCTCGCAGCGGCGAGATTTTTTCGCTTCCCTTTTGGTCGCAAAAAGAAGAACCTTACAGCAGGATGCTGTTATATACGGTTGTCACCGCATGGGGGTGACAACCATCAGCCGCAATCACAAATCCCACAACAAATGCTTTTCCGCCACCAACGCAGCATCTAATTTCTTGACCCGCATCCCCGAGAACTCCACAGTAACAAACCGTCCGTCAAATTCGGTTACGACCCCTCGCCCGAACACCGCATGCTGCACGGCGGCCCCTACGCGGGTCACAGCCGCTACATCCACCGGCGGCAACGCAGGCCCGGCAGCCGCAGGCTTATTCCGCCCCAACACCCGGTTGGTTTCGGCCTTGGCCAGCTCCCGTTCGGCACGGCTCTCGGGCAAATTAAAAATTACTTCCTGCACAAAAACCGAGGGCATCGTCTTGCAATCGAACAACACCAGCTTGTGCCGCGCACGGGTCATTGCCACGTAAAACAGGCGGCGGTCCTCCTCGTATTGGCGGGTGTCCTCGGGGGTGCGGCAGCAGATCTCCGGCTTGGCGGGCAGCACGCCGTCAAAGGCATCCAGCAGCACCACCCGGTCATACTCCAGACCCTTGCTGGAATGGATCGTCGATAAAACAAACGGAACATCGCTGTTTACATCGGCCTTCGCGGCAATCAGCATCCGCAGCTCTTCCAGCCGGTCCAACAGGCGCAGGGCGTTGGGCTCCTGCTCGGCCAGCATTTCCAAAATAGCCAGTTTGCCGGTGTCCATGCCCTTCTGGTTCAGGTACGCGCCGTAACCGCAGCCATGGCGCACGGCGTCCAGCGCATCGGCGGCGTTCAGCTGTGGGATGCGCTTAAACGCCGCGTAAATATCCCCCAGCGATTCCCGCATCCGAGTCTTTGTCTCAGGGTCACGGATCAGCTCCTCCAAAATCGGCCGTCCGGTGCGGGCACTGGCCCCGCAGGCCGCCAGCGCCCTCTGGCGGGAGAGCGCCAGCCCAAACTTGTAGTACAGCCGCAAAAACCGCTCACCGTTGGCCGGCTCGTAGGCAAAGCGCAAAAAATCCACGGCATCCAGCACAATTTTGTGGGTGAAAAACGTCAGGTCGGCCTTTTTAAAGCGGTAGGGCACACCCCGCCGCTCGCACAGGTCCACCAGCGGCAGCGCACTCTCGTTGTTGCGGAACAGCACCGCCGTCTCCCCGCCGCCGCGCCGGGCTTCCTCAAACAGCCAGTCGATCTGCTCCTCGCGCCGGGTGATGTGCCGTATCTCAATGGGGTACTGCGCCCCCTGGGTCGCCCGCAGGGTTTTGGGGCGGCGGTAGCGGCTGCGGGCCACAAAGGCGTTGGCGGCGGCCACGATCTCCTCACTGGAGCGGTAGTTTTCCTCCATCAGCAGCACTTGCGCGCCGGGGTAGACCTGCTCAAAGTCCATCAGCGCCTGGGGGTAGGCGGCGCGGAAGCCGTAGATGCTCTGATCCTCGTCGCCTACCATAAACAGGTTCAGACTGCGCCCGGCCAGCAGCCGTATAATTTCGTGCTGGATTTTGGAGGTATCCTGCGATTCATCCACGCAAAAATATTTATACCGCTGCTGGAAATACGCCAGCACCGGCGGCGCGGCCCGCAGAATTTGCAGCGCAAACACCATCTGGTCGTCGTAGTCCATCTGTCCGGCCCGTTTCAGCGCGGCCTGGTAGCGGCGGTACAGCTCCGGCAGGTTGGCTAAATCCGTTTCCAACCCTTCAATTTCCTCATCGGCCAGCGCCATATTTTTAATGTAGGTGATGGCCGTGCGCAGCTCTTTCAGCGTGCTCTCGGTGGGAAACTCCCGGTTCACCTGCTGCCAGATGTCGGTCAGCATCCGGGTGATGTCGCCCTCGTTGGTCAGCAGTTCAGGCTGGCGGCGGCCGTAGACCCGGCTGTAATACTGCAAAATCACCGCCGAAAGCCCGTTAATGGTGCGGAAGGTCATCTGCCCGGCCAGCTCCGCCCCAAAACGGGCGGCAAAGCGGCCGCGCATCTCGTGGGTGGCGGCCACCGTGTAGGTCATCGTTAAGATCTGCGCCGGGGGCACATCGCAACACAGCATCATGTAGCCCAAACGGGTCACCAGCACGGTGGTTTTGCCGCTGCCCGGCACGGCCAGCAGCAGTACCGGCCCGTGCACGGCCTGCACGGCGGCCAGCTGTTGGGGGTTCAGTCCCGCCGCATATTGCTTGATAAAGGTCTCTTTCTGCAAAAGGCAGCCTCTTTCTATGCCCCGCCCATAGGCGGAAAAGTTCGATACTACAAGCATACCATGCCGCCGCGGTGGGGGCAAGCGTTACTTTTTTATCACGAAGCAGGGCAGGGGAGCGGTGCTGGCCCAGTTGGCAAACTCACAGACCAGCACGGTGTATTTTGTCAGCGGCAGGGCGCGGAAAAATCCCAGCGCCGCCTGCTTTTCACTGTCACCGATGACCTGTCCGCTGTACAGCACCGCCGCCAGCACACCGCGCGGCTTCAGGGCATCCAGCGCGGCCTGCAGGGCGGGCAGACTGCCATCGGCGGTGGAGTGCACCTCGTGGTCGGCGCCGGGCAGCCAGCCAAAATTGAACAGCACGCAATCCGCCGTGCCGGGGGCGACCAGTTCGGCCAAACGTGCATGGTCGTGCACCAATGCCTGCCCGATGGCCCCCAGCCCGGCGGCGTCCAGCCGTGTGTTGGTGTTTTCCACGGCGGCAGGCTGAATATCCAGCGCCAGCACCCTGCCCGTGGGTCCTGCCAGGCGGCACAAAAACTCGGTGTCGTGGCCGTTGCCGCAGGTGGCGTCCACATACAGTCCGCCCGGCTGGAGGTGGGCTGTCAAAAATTCATGGCAAAGCTGCACCGCCGAAAGATCCGGCACCCGGCGGCGGACCATCTCGCCGCCCTGGGGCAGAAAGCCGAACTTTTTCAATAAGGCCCCGGCGGCTTCGTCAGCGGCAGGGCCGGCGGTAAAGCGGGTCTCGCGTTTGACGTCATACCCGCCGTTTTGCTGCAAGATCTCCTTGACCAGATAGCTGCCGTACCCCCGCTGCCGCCAGGCCGGGTCGATCTCCACCCACAGTCGCCCATCCTCCAGCGCAGCCGTGCCGATGACGGTCTTTTCTTTGTATAATACGTATTTCCCGGCTTCGTGGGTGATTTTCATGGCAGGCACTTCCTTTTACAAACTACATCCAGCATACAGGCCTCAGCACCGCCTGTCAAGCGCCGAAATGGGAGTGTTTTCACATTCTTTTCACCCGGCCGAGAAACCTATTTCACAATTGGCCGGTATACTATAGGCATAGAAAGCAAAAAGGGAACGAAAGACCCAGGGACATTGCCCCGACGCTTCCCAAATCTCACGCGAAAGGATGGACCAGTATGAGCAACGAATACGATTACTCCGGTCTTTACAATAACGGTCAGGGCGGCAATACGCCCGACCCCAATCAGGGCCAGAACAACAACCAGCCCCGGAACGAAGGCAACCAGGCTTCTGCAACCCGGCCCGATCAGCCCAGCCAGCCCGAGCAGGGCGGCTACCCCAACGTGGGCAGCAGCGGCATGAACACTGCCAACACCGCCCGCACCGATTACTCGGCAGGCAGCAGCACCAATAACACCGGTGCCAACACCTACAACCAGCCGAACAACGCCTACGGCCAGAACAACGGCTACACCAGCAGTTTCAGCGGCGGCAATGGCGGCAGCAACGGCGGCTACAATGGCTACAGCTACGCCAGTGCCCCGCAGCAGCCCCCCAAGAAAGAAAAAAAGCATAACAAGGTCCTGCTGCGCGTCCTCGCCGGTGTCGGCGTGGTGGCCCTGGGCTTCGGCAGCGGCATCGGCGGTGCCGTGGTGGCCAGCCGTGCCGGCCTGACCGGCAACCAGGTGGTCGTGCAGGAAGTCCAGCGCGACACCAGCACTGATGCCTCTAACACCGGCAGCACCGATGGCACCTCTATGACCATGCAGCAGATCGCTGCTGTGGCCTCCCCCAGTGTGGTGGCCATCACCACCGAGCAGATGAGCAGCAGCCAGACCTGGTTTGGCGGCTACTATGTGCAGAGCGGTGCCGGTTCCGGCATCGTCATCAGCCAGGATGGCTACATCCTCACCTGCGCCCATGTGGTCAGCGGCGCTACCAGCGTGAAGGTCCAGCTCAACGGCAGCGACCAGAGCTACGACGCCACCGTTGTCGGCGTCGACTCTACTTCCGATATTGCCGTGCTGAAGATCGATGCCACCGGCCTGACCCCGGCAGTCATCGGCGACAGCGATAAGCTGGCTGTCGGTGAGACCACCGTGGCTGTGGGCAACCCGCTGGGCACCTTGTCCAACACCGTTACCCAGGGCATCGTCAGCGCCCTGAACCGTCAGGTCACCGTGGAAGATAACGATATGACCTTGATCCAGACCGATACATCCATCAGCCCGGGCAACTCCGGCGGCGGTCTGTTCAACGCAAACGGTGAGCTGATCGGCGTGGTCAACGCCAAGAGCAGCTACAGCGAGGCCGAGGGCATCGGCTTTGCCATCCCCATCAACACCGCTATGGACATTGCCCAGCAGTTGATCGAAAACGGCGCTGTGGCCCGCCCGGTGCTGGGCGTCAGCATCCTGGACATTCAGGATTCCTCCACCGCACAGCAGTACGGTGTGTCCGCTTTGGGCGTCTACGTGGCTGATGTCACCAAGGGCGGCGGCGCCGAGGCTGCCGGTGTGCAACGCGGCGACCGCATCATCGCCATCGATGACACGGCTGTCAGCAGCACCTCCACCGTCAAGAGCTACCTGGCCGACAAGCAGGTGGGCGACACCGTCACCCTGCAGGTCGAGCGCGACGGCAAGGTCCTGACTCTCAACGTCACTCTGGGGAATAGTGCGCAGTAAAAGTGCCGCAACCCGAAGGCCCCCTTTGCACAAGGGAGGCTCTCCCTACCCCGTGTTTTCTATAAACATTTCCTCCTTCCTTTTTCTTTCCATATAATCTTCTAATCTTGCAAAAATGTCCTGCAATGCAAATCTTGCATTGTGGGACATTTTTGCTGTTTTATACAGCTTGTTCATAAAAACTTCGTTTGACAGGCCATACAGCCGTACTGTATAATTTAAAATGTACGCAACGTATAAAAATAGTTCGTATCCGGGAAAGAATCTGGACGAAACGCGCACAAGATGCCGAACCGTCCGCGAAACAGGGGAACAGAAGAAAAGGAGGTCATACCCATGAGCGATTACGCCGCTATTGCAAAAGAAGCTGCCGTTTTTACCGAGGAATGTGTCACCAACAACCGCATCGACCCATCCCTTTTTGGCCAATACAACATCAAGCGCGGCCTGCGCGACCAGGACGGCAAAGGCGTGCTGGCAGGCATTACCAACATCTCCCGCATTGATGCTTTTGAGGAGAAGGACGGTAAAAAAGTGCCCTGCGACGGAAAACTCTGGTACCGCGGCTACAACGTGTATGACCTCATCCGGGGCCTGCGCGGCAAGCGCTATGCCTTTGAGGAAGCCGCCTACCTGCTCCTTATCGGTGACCTGCCCAACGAGGCTCAGCTGGATGCTTTCAAGGACAGCCTGGTCAAATGCCGCGACCTGCCCACCAACTTTGTGCGGGACGTCATCATGAAAGCCCCCAGCCACGACCTGATGAACTCGCTGACCCGCAGCGTGCTCACCCTCGCCAGCTACGATGACGACATCGGCAAGACCGACCTGCAGACCCAGCTGGAGCAGTGCATCAAGCTCATCAGCGTCTTCCCCATGCTGGCCGTCTACGGCTACCACGCCTACCATTATTATGAGTGCGGCGGCAGCATGTACATCCACCGCCCCAAACCGGAGCTTTCCACCGCCGAAAACCTGCTGCAGATGCTCCGCCCCGACCAGAAATACACCGAGCTGGAAGCCCACGTGCTGGACATCGCCCTGCTGCTGCATATGGAGCATGGCGGCGGCAACAACTCCACCTTCACCACCCGCGTGGTCAGCTCCTCCGGGTCGGATACCTACTCGGTCATTGCGGCGGCGCTTTCCAGCCTGAAAGGCCCCAAGCACGGCGGTGCCAACATCAAGGTCATGCAGATGATGGACGACATCCGCGCCCACGTCACCGACCCCACCGACGAAGCCGCCATGCACGACTACCTGTCCCGCATCGTCGACCGCCAGGCCTTCGACCAGAAGGGCCTGATCTACGGCATGGGCCACGCGGTCTACTCCCTCAGCGACCCCCGCGCCGTGGTGTTCAAAAACTTTGTGCACCAGCTGGCCGATGCCAAGGGCCGCGCCCGCGATTTTGAATATTACAACACCATCGAGCGGTTGGCCCCCAAAGTCATCGCAGAAAAACGCCATATTTATAAAGGCGTGTCTACCAACGTCGACTTCTACTCCGGCTTCGTCTATGACATGCTGGGTATCCCCGTGGAGCTGTACACCCCCATCTTCGCCGTGGCGCGCATCGTGGGCTGGTCCGCCCACCGCATGGAGGAGCTGGTCAACGTGGATAAGATCATTCGCCCCGCCTACCAGAGCATCATGACCCCGCGGGACTACGTGCCGCTGGAAAACCGCTGATGCCCGCCTGACCCCCTTACATGCAAAAGGAGGCCGAATGAACGAAAAACTCAAAGAAAAGACCCGCGAAGCCCTGACCAGCGTGCTGCCCATCACGGTCATCGTGCTGGTGCTCAGCGTCACGCTGGTGCCCATGGAGGTGGGTACGCTGGCCCTGTTTTTAACGGGGGCGGTGCTGCTCATCGTGGGCATGGGCTTCTTCCAGCTGGGTGCCGAGATCTCCATGACCCCGCTGGGCCAGGGGATAGGCGGCAGCATCGTGCGCCAGAAAAAAACATGGCTGGCCGTTGTCATCTGCTTTGCCATGGGCGCTATCATCACGATCTCAGAACCCGATCTGCAGGTGCTGGCCAACCAGGTGGCGGCCATCCCCAACGCCGTGCTTATCTGGACGGTGGCGGCGGGCGTCGGCGTGTTCACCGCCGTGGCGGTGCTGCGCATTTTGTACCGCGTGCCGCTGTCCAAAATGCTGCTGGGGCTGTATTTGCTGCTGTTCGTGGTGTCCCTTTTTGTCCCCAATGAATTTTTGGCCGTCGCCTTTGATGCCGGCGGCGTCACCACCGGCCCCATGACGGTGCCCTTTATCATGGCGCTGGGCATCGGCTTCTCAGCTGCCCGCAGCGATAAGGACAGCGCCAACGACAGCTTCGGCCTCATCGCTCTGTGCAGTGTTGGCCCCATCCTGATGGTCATGCTGCTGGGCATCTTCTACCACCCCACGGAGACGATTTATGACGCCGTGCAGCTGGCCCCGGTCATCACTACCCAGGATGTGGCACTGGCCTTTTTGCAGGACCTGCCCCATTATACGGCCGAGGTGCTGCAAAGCACGCTGCCCATCGTGGGCGTGTTTGTGCTGTTCCAGGCGCTGACCCGCAGCTTCCAGCCGCGCCAGTTGGTGCGTATGGTGCTGGGTTTTGTGTATACCATTATCGGGCTGATTTTGTTCCTCACCGGTGTCAACGTCGGGTTCGCGCCCGTAGGCAATCTGCTGGGCAGCGGCCTGGGCAGCGGCCCCCTGCGCTGGGCGCTGCTTCCTATCGGCATGCTCATCGGCTACTATATCGTCAAGGCCGAGCCAGCGGTGCAGGTGCTCAACGAACAGGTCGAGGAGATCACCGGTGGCACCATCTCCCGCCATGCCATGAACCGCGCCCTGCAGGCCGGTGTGGCCGTGGCGGTGGCGCTGGCCATGCTGCGCGTGCTGACCGGACTTAGCATCTACTGGGTGCTCATCCCCGGCTACGCGGCGGCGCTTATCATGAGCCGCTTTGTCCCGCCGGTGTTTGTGGGCATCGCGTTTGACTCCGGCGGCGTTGCCAGCGGCCCGATGACATCTACTTTCCTGCTGCCGCTGGCCATGGGCGCATGCAGCGCGGTGGGCGGCAACGTCGTCACCGATGCCTTCGGTATCGTGGCGCTGGTCGCCTTGGCTCCGCTCATCGCCATCCAGATCATGGGCCTGCTGTATGCCCGCCGCACCCAGGCGCAGACCGCCCCCAACATTTTGGACGACACCGTGGTGGAACTGGAGGAATACTGATATGGCTGCAACGCAAAAACGCACCCCCTGCCTGCGGCTGCTCCTTTCGGTCACGCAGGCCGAGGATGAGCACCGCGTGGTGGAAGTGCTGCAAAAAAACGGCATCCCCCTTTGTTTTGAAGCCCGCGCCAAGGGCACAGCCCCGTCTGAGCTGCTGGATGCCATCGGCCTGGGCGGCACCACCCGCGTGCTGACGGCGGGCCTGCTGCCCCGCGCCAACGTCCCGGCGGTGTTCGGGGCTATCAACAAGGCGCTTTCTTACCACAAGCGCGGCGCAGGCATCGCCGTGACCCTGCCGCTGACCGGCGTACAGAACAGCATTTTGCAGTTGACCGCCCCGGCGGACTGTGCCGGACCCACTGCTGAAAAGGAGGAACACACCATGAAGGACCATCCCTACGCCCTGCTGTGGGTTTCCGTCAAGGCGGGCCACGGCGACGAAGCTGTGGACGCTGCCCGCAAAGCAGGGGCCCGCGGCGGCACAGTGCTGAAAGGCAGCCGCTGCAGTACCGAGGAGGCCAGCAGCTTTTTGGGCATTTCCATTCGGGAGGAGCAGGATTTTGTTATGATCGTCGTCCCACAGGAGCAGAAATCCGCCGTCATGCAGGCAGTCACCGCCGCCTGCGGCCTGAACACCCCCGCCCACGGTGTAACAGCCGCCCTGCCGGTAGATGAAGTGATGGGATTAGAATAAGTACCCCTTAAAAGGCCCCCTTGTGTAAAGGGAGCTCCGCGAAGCGGTGGGGGATTGTGACCTTACCCATACATCGACCTACCCCCGTAAAATCACAATCCCTCCGTCACGGCTGCCGCCGTGCCACCCGCTTACGCGTCGGGCCCCTCTGTCGCTTCGCGACATCTCCCCACACCGTGGGGAGTCACCCTCGC
>OLPL01001454.1_pt1 | contig 14464 bp, 17 predicted proteins | sample 1673211 | NCBI WGS metagenome assembly OLPL01 (sample SAMEA3136766, study PRJEB25190) | human gut metagenome | reverse complement strand
TCTGCCGCACCTCGCTCGCCGTATCGGCACTTAGAATTATGCGGTATTGCCCTATGGCAATCTGTGACTAAAATGATTTAATTCATGTGCACCAGCTTGGGGTAGACCCGCTGCATATAGGAATCGTCGAAATGCTCGTCCAGCAGGGTATCCATGCTGGTCTGGGCGGCAGCGCCCTCCAAACGGGCGTCATAACGAATCAGCGCGGCGGAGCTGACGATCATATTGACTGCCATAAATACCACCAGGCACCAGGTCAAAATGGTACCGCCGCGGCGGGGCAGGCTTTCAATCAAGCGGTCCAACGGCGGGAACAGCACCTTGAACCATGCCACGGCGGCCAGCCCCCAGAAAAAGCAGTACAGCAGATTGATACGCCCGCCCAGGTTGAACGGCAGGGCACTGTAATCCCAGAATACCGCGCCGAACACGATTTCGGTAAATACGCTGCACAGATACTCGTAAGCACCGCCCAACAGGGTGCCCATGCCGAACAGCCAGAATGCCGAACGGTCTTTGTACTTGTACAAAACCTGGGTGACCAGCGCAATGGCAAGGCCCCAAACAATAGAGAAAGGTCCCCACACCAGGCTGGAACGGCTCATCCAATACCCAGCGGTCATGCGGCAGAAAATCGTTTCGGTGATGTCGCCCAGGAACGCGCCGATTACAAACAGCAAAAAGATTTTGTAAAAGCTGCACCCGGCAGCAAACACCGTGCTTTTGGTGCGCTTGGGGCGTATCAGGTCCAGCTGCGGGGCCTTGGTGCGCATGCGGCGCTCGGTGCGGTCAAAAATCCACAACCCCATCCGCAGCGTCAGGTTGGCAAGGCGGTTGTTGACCTCGTCCACTCTGGGCAGCTTGTAGCGCAGGCCGCCCAGGGTCAGCGCGGTGCCCAGCAGATCAATGACCAGCAAAATGGCAAAGATCCACAACAGAACATGCGCAAGCCCGGCGGGCACCAGCTGGTACAAACGCATCAGCAGCGGCACCAGCCACTTGACGGTTACCAGGCCCAGGGCACCCCAGACGACGGAAGCCGAAAGGCAGATGTACCCATCCAGGTTCCATTTGCGGTCAGAGTAATCCCACCAGCGGGTGTGGCTGTAGTGCTCCAGCAAATGCCCGGCAATCCATTCCACCACCGTGGCATACAGCGCGCTGAACAAAAACAGGAAGAACCACCCCCCGCTCAATTCCCGCAGGGCAATGGTGATCAGGCAGCCGGTAATGCCGTAAACCAGGCACAGCGGCCCGTGCAGCACGCCGCGGTCCCGGTACTGGCCCAGCCGCACTGCGGTGGCAGCAACTTCCAGGCACCAGCCCAGGAACGAAAAGGCCAAAAACAGCCAGAATAGTTGGTATAACATAAAAACTCCTCTGTGTGTTGCAGAATCAGCGAACACCACTATTCTACAATACCCAAAGGAGTTATGCAATATTTTGGCGCAGAATGGTTGAAAATAAGAACCTTTACGGCATGCCGCACACCAGCCGCTGGCCGCCACTGCCGCCGCTGACATAGTGGGTGGTGCGGCTGACCTGGTTGTCCACCGGCTGCCCGGCAGCGTACAGCTTGAGGTTATGGATAAAGATTTCTACAATGTTATCCAGTGTTTTGGCCAGGCTGAAACGCCCGGAAATGTGCGGCGTGATGATCACATTCGGTTCGCTCCACAGCGGGTGGTCTGACGGCAGCGGCTCGGGGTCAGTCACATCCAGCGCTGCACCGAACAAATGCCCGCTGTGTACGGCATCGGCCAGGGCAAGGCAGTCCACCGTGGAACCACGGCCCACGTTCAGCAGAATTGCCCCCTGCTTGCAGCGGGCCAGGCGGGCGGCATCAAACATGTGCAGCGTTTCCGGCGTGCCGGGCAGGCTCAGGGCCACCAGGTCCGCTTGCGGCAGCTCGGCGTCCAGTTCGCTTTGGGGTACCACCCGCAGGCAGTAATCGGGGCAGGGGGCACCAGGGCGCACGCTGCGCCGCACACCGACAACCTCGGCCCCAAGGGCATGGGCGCGCATGGCAAAGTTAGAACCGATATCCCCCATGCCAACGCATAACACGCGGGACCCGGCCACCGGCCGTACCTGGCGGGTGATGGCATCCCACTTGTGCTGCGTCTGGCGGTCCCGGTACAAAAACAGATCCTTCTGCAGCCCCAGCCACAAGCCCAGCATCCACTCGCTGATGGCCAGCCCGTAAGCGCCGGTGGCGTTGGTCACCAGGCACTGCTCCGGCAGCACGCCCGGCACCAGATAGGTATCCGGTCCCGCAAAGTTGGATTGGAACCATTCCAGATGGTGGTTTTGGCAAATCAGCTCCACCGGCACATTGCCCATGATGATATCTGCCTCCAGCACCTGGGCCAGGGTAACGGTTTCGGTTTGGGCAAAGATAAATTCATATTCCGGCACGCTGGCCTGCAAGGCGCTGCGCTGGGCATCGCTCAATGGCAGAGCCACTAAAACATGTTTTGGCATGAAACATTTCTCCTTGCAATTAAGGCAGCACCGCACAATTCCCGCCTGACGGCTTAAGCACCGCTCCGGCGGCTGCGGCACGGCATCTGCGTTGCCAAAATGCTCGATAATGTCGGGTTGCGGTACCCGCATCGTGCTTCGGGGGCAAAAGCCCCTCGCACTCTGCGACCGCTGCCCCTGCTTCGGTTCGCTGTTTCCGCCACTGGCGGCGCTCACCTTTGCAGCATCCAGTATTATCTGCGCTTTTGGCTTAGCATCTGCCGTACCTCGCTCGCCGTATCGGCACTTAGAATTATGCGGTATTGCCTTAAAACTTTGCAATCAAACGCCGCGTTCCTGCTTGCTGAAAATGCAGCCGCAGTAATCCTGCCGGTACAGGCCGTATTCTGCGCTCAAAGCAAGGCTGCGCTTGTAACCGTCCTTTTTGCGGAACTCGCTTTGCAGGTAGTTCAGGCCGTACTGTTGGGCCAGTTCGCAGCCGATGGTGTTCAGCCGCACAGGGTCCTTGACCGGGGAGATGGAAAGGGTGGTGGTGAACCAGTTAAAGCCGTGTGCCCTGGCGTACTGGGCGGCGCGTTCCAGCCGCATGCGGTAACACACGGTGCAGCGCTCGCCGCGCTCCGGCTCGTTTTCCAGCCCTTTTACCGCAGTGTAAAACTCCTGCGGGTCATACGGCAGCTCCACCACCGTAATGCCGCGGGCAGCATACCCGGCATCGCGCACAAAACGTTCCAGTTCGGCTTCCCGGCGGTGGTATTCCTCCGGTGGGGCAATGTTGGGATTATAATATAAAATGGTAACGTCAAAATGGTCGGCCAGACGTTCCAACGTGGCGCTGGAACAGGGCGCGCAGCAGGCGTGCAGCAGCAGCTGCGGGCGCTGGCCATCGCGCTCCAATGCGGCGATGGTTTCTTCCATCACGCGCTCATAATTGATTCGGTTTGCCAATGGTGTTTTCCCTCCTGCATGGCAGCGGCTGCTGCCGCAATCTAACCCCATTATAGCGTATTGCTGGGCAAATTTACACCCCGCACAGGAAGAATAACCGCCACAGCCTTTGAAATATGGAAAATTGCGCGGCGCTTTTTGCAAAATGTTGAATTTTTTATCACGAATTGTTCACATCTATCGGGTATTCTATAGTTGTTCCCAAAAGGAACGGTGCCAAGGAACAGGGACCCGAACACCGTTGGGGCATTGCCAAATGCTCAGGGGAACAACGCAGACTTTTTTCATCCACTCCTCTTTCTCTTTTTTCTTCTTTTCAAGGAAAAACCGCCGCACAGGAACAGGGACCTGTGTGGCGGCTTTTCTTTTTGAATTTGGGTTTGATGAAGCAAACTGAATAAAAATGTGATATAATAACAGGCACAAGCTATTTACCACCAACAGGAGGGGAACAACTATGGTACAGGTCGATTTGATCACCGGCTTTCTTGGCTCTGGCAAAACGACTTTTATGCGGCACTATGCCCGCTATATGGTTCAGCAGGGCTGGAATGTCTGCATTTTGGAAAATGACTTTGGCGCGGTCAATGTGGATGTTATGCTGCTGCAGGATATTTTGGGCGACCATTGCGATATGGAAAGCATCAGCGGCGGGTGCGACTGCGATACCCACCAGCGCCGGATGCGCACCAAGTTGATCTCGCTGGCCATGCAGGGCTTTGACCGGGTCATTATTGAGCCGAGCGGTATTTTTGATGTAGATGAATTTTTTGACATCCTGCACGACGAACCGCTGGATAAGTGGTACCGTATGGGCAACGTGATTGCTATTGTGGATGCCAAGCAGGAGCAGCAGCTTTCGCCCCAGTCGGCCTACCTGCTGGCGTCCGAAACCGCCAATGCCGGCATGGTGGTGCTGAGCCGCAGCCAGCTGGCTACCCCGGCCGAGATGGATTCCACGGTAAACTACCTGAACCACGCGCTGGAGCAAAACGGCTGCGCCCGCCGCTTTGGCGCAGATGTACTGCGCAAAAACTGGGAGGACCTGACCCCGCAGGACCTGGCCGCCGTTGCCGCCTGCGGCAGCAAGCAGGCCAGCTATGAAAAAATGCACTTTGACCAGCACGATGTGTTTTCTTCGCTCTATTTTATCGACCGTCACTTACCCCTGCCGCGGCTGAAAGAAGTGGTGAATGAACTGTTTGCCGATGCCTCCTGCGGCCGCATTATGCGCATTAAGGGCTTTACTTCGGATGGAAATGGCTGGCTGGAGCTGAACGCCAGCCGCGACGCCATGACCTTAAAGCCCATTGCCAAAGCGCAGGAAGTGATCATCGTGATCGGTGAGCAGCTGAACCGCGCTGCCATTGAGGCACACTGGAAAGAGGTTTGAAACCACTGAACCTGCTGAACGAAAGCCAAATGCAGGAAAAAGAAAAAGGTTAAATCAAAATTCCCTCACAGTGGTCAATTTCGTGCTGGATGATTTCCGCCGTCCAGCCGGTAAACGTTTTAAGCCGCGTCTGGAATTTTTCATTCTGCCACTGCACTTTGATGACTTTGTGGCGCTTGGTTTTCCGCGTGCCGGTAAGCGATAAGCAGCCTTCGTCCGTTTCATAGGCTCCGGACTGTTTGACGATGACCGGGTTGAACATGACCATGTATTCGCCGTCATTCTCAAAAGCGATGATGCGTTTGTTCACGCCGATCATGTTTGCCGCCATACCCACGCAGCCATCCTTGTGGGCAATCAGAGTTTCCATCAGGTCCTGCGCTACGCCAAGATCCGCCGACGTGGCGGGCGCGGCTTTCTGCGCAAGAAAAGTCTCGTCTTTGCAAATTTCACGAATCATTGGGGATGCTCCTTAACTGTTTTTTCTACATTGTATCAGCCAAGGGGAAAATATACAAGGAAGAAAACGATAACAAAAAATATCTGCCCGCTCTACGATTATATTTGTGCGATAGAACTGGTGCCATCTGAAGAGGAAGCTTATGATTTGTGCCTTCAATGCCAGAGGCTTTTTAACGGATCCGGCGATGAAATCGGCCTTTGGGCTTAAGGGCAAAGCGGATGATAAAACGATCCCAAAACAACTCATATTAAAAAAGATTTCTTATGGTTCATTAAACGGTGCGCTGGTTCCCGATCAGGATAAGGATAAGGCAATACCGCATAATTCTAAGTGCCGATACTGCGAGCGAGGTACGGCAGATGCTAAGCCAAAAGCGCAGATAATACTGGATGTCTTATCGAGCATTTTGGCAACGCAGATGCCGTGCCGCAGCCGCCGGAGCGGTGCTTAAGCCGTAAGGCGGGAATTGTGCGGTGTTGCCAAAGAAAATCCTGTGAGAAGGAGGAATGCCTTTGCCGGATTACGAATTTTATACCGCCAGCTACCTGGGCGAAAAGATCCCGCAGGAAAGCTTTGCACGCTTTATTACCCGCGCCGCTCGCCAGCTGGAGCGCTACAAAAGTATGTTTGATGTGCGCCCGCGCGCGGGCCTGCGGGAACCGGAAGCCTGCGCCCTCTGCGCCATGGCGGATGCAATGTATGCCTTTGCGGAGGAGGACAACCGCTGCCGCGTGGTGAGCGCCAGCGTGGGCAGCGTGAGCGAAACCTATGCTGCCCCGCCGGAGCTCTGCGCCGAAACCATCCAGAGCCGGGAAGGTTACCTGCGTGCCTTGGCGCAGGACTACCTGGTGTTTGGCCGCTATGCCAGCGGCGGGGTGGGCTGATGGCCGCGCCCTTACAGTACCCCCTGTGCTGCCAGACCGTTACCTTCTACCATGCGGACCCGGCGGCACATACCATCACGCGCACCGTTGTGCAGGGCGTACACTTTGATACCCGCCGCCGTGAAACCGCGGCAGGCGGCAGCGGCCCCGCAGGCAGTGCGGCCACGGCGTTTTTGCTGGTTATCCCGGAAAAACATGCGGCGTTTGGCCGGGATTATACGCTGGAACCCCATGACCGCGTGTTTGCAGGCACCGGGCCGGAGGTGAGCTACACCCAATGGCTGGATTTTACCCCCGCCAAAGTGCCGGGGCTGGCCGCTGTGCAGTATGTAGACTGTAAAACAGCGGCCGGGCAGGCTGCCCATGTGGAAGCGGGCGGCTGGTGGACCCGCTCCGGCAGCGGCGCGCACAGCCTGAGTAACTGACCGGAAAGGGGGAGACAAAGCGCGTGAACGAAACCTATTTTGAACAGTTGCTGCAATGGCTGGCCCGCTGCCCGGCTCTGACCGGTATTGATCTGCGTGTGGACGACCTGCCCCCGGCGGCGGGCACCGGGGCGCTCTTCCCCAAAGGGGTGGAGCAGACCGACCGCTGGCAGAACCTGCTGGGGCAGGTGACGGCCCGCCAAAAAATGCAGCTGGTGCTGCGCCTGAACCTGCCCTTTGTGCCGGGAGATGCGAATCTGAGTGCCCAGACCGCCCGCCGCCTGTTGGAACTGCAGGCCTGGGTGGCGGAGCAGAGCGCGGCCGGCTTGGCCCCGCGGCTTGGCAACGCTGACCCCGTACAGGAGACCCTGACCGCCGGGGCCGCCCGGCTGGAACAGGCCAACGATGAGGGTAGCGCAGTTTACACCGTTACACTGACGGCACACTATACGATGAAATGGAGTGATACATTTGAAGATTGAGCGCAAATATATGGCGCACTTTTTGAACGCGGCGTTTGATTCCGGTACCGCCAGCTATTGCCGCTTGGGCAACGATCTGGAAGAATATTCCCCGGAACTTTCCGCCAATGTGGAAAAGAAAAATAATATCCTGGGCCAGACTTCGGTCACGATCGACAGCTACCAGAAACAGGGCGAAGTGGCACCCTATTATGCCGAGAAAAACGACCCGCTGTTTGAAAAGCTGCAGGCCATTATCGACGGTGACCTGACGCTGGATGACCTGAAAACCGACATTGTGGAGGTTAAGCTCTGGGGCGAAGCATCCGCCAACGCCTACCCGGCCATCAAGGAGGAATGCTACATTGAGATCGTCAGCTATGGCGGCGATACCTCTGGCTACCAGATCCCCTTTAATGTGCATTATACCGGCGTAAAAACCAAGGGTACCTTCAACATTAGCACCAAAACCTTTACGGCGGCGTAAGGCAGAACAGGAGGATGGATGATTTTACACAATGGGGATGTTTTGTTTGGCTGGCCGCTGCAAAGCCATGTGATTACCGCTGGGTGGTTTTATAATGACGGCAGCCTGCACCGGGCGCTGGATTTCCGCGCGGCTGTCGGCACGCCGGTGTATGCCGCGGCAGACGGTACGGTGGAAACCGCATACCGCTGGAATGGCCGCCGCACCCAGGGGGATACCAACAGCTATGGCAACATGCTCAAGCTGCGCCATGCGGATTACCGCGGCGGCCGGCTGGAGACGCTGTACGCCCATTTGAGCAAACTCTGCGTGGCCCAGGGGGAGACGGTATACGAGGGCCAGCTGATCGGCTACAGCGGGGATACCGGCAACTGCTATGGGGCGCACCTGCATTTTGAGGTGCGGTACAAAAACCGCCGGGTCCACCCGCTGAACTGGCTGGATGCAGATTTTGCGGCGGCATCTACCGCAGTGCGGCTGGGCGGCTACCAGAGCGTTGCCCGCCCGGCAGCGGAAAAAACACAGCCGGTCCAAATGCAGACGGTAACGGTGGGGCCGATTTCCAACGGGGACGCTGCCCGGCTGTATGCCCTGTGCGGGGACCTTGGCCTGGTGGAATCGGGGCTGTACCACGCCGCCTATACGGAGGTGTGAGCAGGATGGAAGCAATTCTGGTGGCGCTGATCACCGGCGGGCTGAGCCTGCTGGGGGTGGTTATCACCAACATGATGGCTGCCCGCCGCGCGGAACAGCGGATGGTAACGGCCCAGGCGGTCACGGATGCCCGCTTGGAGGAGCTGACCCGCGAAGTGCGCGCCCACAACAACTTTGCCCAGCGGGTGCCGGTGCTGGAAGAGCAGTTGCGTGTGGCAAACCACCGCCTGAGCAACCTGGAAAAGGCGCATACCCCCGCAGGCCAGGCCATAAGTTAAAAGAAAAGCATAAAAAAGCATAAAAAAAAAGGAGGAGACCATGGATCTGACAACTTTTGGTATGGCAGGGGTGGCGGCGATTACGGTTATCTGCTACCTGGCGGCAACAGCGGTCAAACAAACGCCGCTTGCCAATAAATGGTTGCCCACCATCTGCGGCACGCTGGGCGGTGTGCTGGGGGTGCTGGCCTGGTGCGGAAGTGTGCCGGACTTCCCGGCAGGCGACCCATTGACAGCGCTGGCCGTGGGCATTGTTTCAGGCCTCGCGGCAACCGGTACCAACCAGCTGATCCGCCAGCTGAAACAACCGGAATAAAATAATAGGGGGAATTGCCCTATAAATAGTTGAAAATCCCGCCGGGAGCTGCGCATATGGCTCCCGGCGGGATTTTGCTTGATTTGCTTGCATAATTTGCGCCAACGCTTTATAATGAGTAATATCTATGATGGGAGGGGTGCGCATGGCGCAAATTACGCCGGAACAAACAACAAAAGCCATACACCCGGTATTGGGAATTATGGGGGGCCTTGGCCCGGCGGCGAGCTGCTACCTGTACCAGATGATCACCGACCATACCCCCGCCCAGAAAGATCAGGACCACATTGATATCGTCATCTCCTCGCGCGCGTCCACCCCGGACCGCACAGCCTTTATTGTGGGCAAAAGCAAGGATGACCCCTTTGATGTGATGGAGCAGGACGGCATCAGCCTGGTGCGCTACGGTGCTACCGTGCTGGCCATTGCCTGCAACACCGCGCATTATTTTTATGACCGCCTGGCCGCGGCCCTGCCGGTACCGGTACTGAACATGCCGCGCCTGACCGCGGCGGATGCCAAGGCGGCCGGGTGCCATAAGCTGGGTATTCTGGCAACGGACGGCACCCTGCTGGCGGAAACGTATCAGATCGCCTGCCGGGATATCGGCCTGGAATGGGCCGCCCCCGGCGAACAGGCCCAAAAGGGCATCATGTCCATCATCTATGATGAGATCAAGCAGGGCAAGCGCGTAGACATGCAGCTGTTTAACGCAGCGGTGGATGACCTGCACGCCCAGGGGTGCGATATGGCGGTGCTTGGCTGCACGGAACTGAGCCTTGTGAAGCGGGACGAACACCTGGGACCGTTTTTCATCGACAGCACCGAGGTTCTTTGCAAGCACGCCATGCGCGCCTGCGGCGTGGAGCCGGTGGGATTTGAGGATTGAGTTAGGAAGTAGGAGTTAGGAGTTTTTTGCGGTAGGGAAAACGGAGCGGCTGAGAGTTGAGGCAATACCGCATAATTCTAAGTGCCGATACGGCGAGCGAGGTGCGGCAGATGCTAAGCCAAAAGCGCAGATAATACTGGATGTCTTATCGAGCATTTTGGCAACGCAGATGCCGTGCCGCAGCTGCCGGAGCGGTGCTTAAGCCGCAAGGCGGGAATTGTGCGGTGTTGCCTTGAAAAAGCTCCGTAAAAAACGGCTCGGCTCCGGCCTAAGAGCTGCCTGCGGTGTCAGCCTTACCTCAAATTACGAATTCCGCATTTCTGATTGCTAATTGCGCATTATCGTTTTTATTCCGGGAAGGAGTTATTATAAATATGGAAAACAAAAAGTTTTACATCACAACACCCATCTATTACCCCAGCGATAAGCTGCACATTGGCCACAGCTATACCACCGTGGCCTGTGATGCACTGGCACGCTACAAGCGGATGCAGGGCTATGACGTCATGTTCCTGACGGGCACCGACGAGCACGGCCAGAAGATCCAGGATAAGGCCGCCGCCAAGGGTGTAACGCCGAAGGAATACGTGGATGCCATTGTGGCTACCGTCAAGGACCTGTGGAAGACCATGGACGTCAGCTATGACCGCTTTATCCGTACCACCGATGACTATCATGTCAAGAGTGTGCAGAAGATCTTTACCAAGCTGCATGACCAGGGTGATATCTACAAGAGCACCTATAAGGGCATGTACTGCAAGCCGTGCGAAAGCTTCTGGACTGAAGCCCAGCTGAAAGACGGCAAGTGCCCCGACTGCGGCGGCCCTGTCTATGAGGCAGAGGAGGAAGCCTACTTCTTCAAGACCAGCAAATACGCTGACCGCCTGCTGAAATATTATGACGAGCACCCGGATTTCATCCAGCCCGCTACCCGCAAAAACGAGATGATCGCCTTCATCAAGCAGGGCCTGCAGGATACCTGTGTATCCCGTACCAGCGTTTCCTGGGGCATCCAGGTTCCGTTTGACCCCAAGCACACCATCTATGTGTGGATCGATGCACTTTCCAACTACATCACCGCACTGGGCTATGATAACGATACCTACCACGACTTTGATAAGTACTGGCCCGCTGACATCCACATGGTCGGCAAGGAGATTCTGCGTTTCCACACCATCATCTGGCCTGCCATGCTGATGGCTCTGGATCTGCCCCTGCCCACCAAGGTGTTTGGCCATGGCTGGCTGCTGCTGAACGGCGGCAAAATGTCCAAGTCCAAGGGCAACGTGGTAGACCCCGTCAAGCTGTGCGACCGTTACGGCGTGGACGCTGTGCGTTACTTCCTGTTACGCGAAGTTCCGTTCGGCAACGATGGTGCTTTCACCAATGAAGCCCTGATCAACCGCATCAATACCGACCTGGCCAACGACCTGGGCAACCTGCTGTCCCGTTCGGTCGCTATGTGCGAAAAGTACTTTGGCGGTGCTGTGAGCGCCAACGGCCAGGCCGATGCCCTGGACGATGAGCTGAAAAGCCTGACTGCCGCCCTGCCCGGCAAGGTGGATGCCGCCATGGATGCTCTGGATGTACCCACTGCACTGATCGCTATTTTTGAGGTTGTGCAGCGCGCCAACAAGTATATTGACGAGACTGCCCCCTGGGTGCTGGCCAAGAGCGAGGAAACCAAGCCCCGCCTGGAAGCTGTTCTTTACAACCTGTGCGATGCCCTGCGCACCGTTACCGTGCTGATGCAGGCTTACCTGCCCAACACCGCACCCAAGATGGCCGAGCAGCTGGGTTTGAGCGACCTGAGCTATGCCGACCTGGCAAACCATCCGGCCGAATACCATGTGCACAAGGGCGAAGCCCTATTCCCGCGCATTGACGTGAAGAAGGAAATCGAGTATCTGGAAGCCGAGGACGCCAAGCAGAAGGCTGCTGCCGAAGCCGCCGCTGCCCCCAAGGCCGAGGAAAAGAAAGAGGAAGCCGTTGCTGAAATCACCGACCATGAGCCGGAGATCAGCTTTGACGACTTCTGCAAGGTGGAGCTGCGCGTGGCCGAAGTGCGCGCCTGCGAAAACATGAAAGAAAGCAAGAAGCTGCTGCACCTGACCGTGTTTGACGGCGAGCGCGAGCGCTGCATCCTGTCCGGCATTGCCAAGTGGTATAAGCCGGAAGATCTGATTGGCAAAAAGATCGCCATTGTGGCCAACCTGGCACCCCGCCCGATGATGAAGGGCAAGTATACCAGCGAGGGCATGATCGTTGCCGCTGACACCGCTGACGGCGGCTGCGAGATCGCTTTCTACAGCGATAACGTGCCCACCGGAACGAGAGTACACTGAGGAAGGTAGGAGTTAGGAAGTAGGAGTTAGGAATTTTTGGGGCGCAAAGGCCGTTTTGAATTAGCAATTAGATTTGAAACTGCCAGATAGCCTAAATTAGGAAAAGTGTATCAGAAGATAAAACAAAATGGGAAGGCGTTTGGAACACTCAAATGGCTAATTCTGCATTGCTGATTCCTAATTAACTCCCGCTTCTCCCAAAAATTATGACAAAATCTTCCTCTCCCTCTCGTTTGGATGCCTTTTTTGGCAACCCGGCGGCTGCGGTGGGCATGGCGGTGGTGTGCAATGTGCTGTGGGGGTCGGCGTTTCCGTTTATCAAAATGGGGTACCGGCTGTTTGCTATTGACGCCACCGATACCGCTTCCATCATGTGCTTTGCCGGTGTCCGCTTTATGCTCAGCGCGCTGCTGGTGTATGCCGGGGGCGCGGCGCTGCGGCGCGGGCCGCTGCCCATGCCAAAGGGCAAAAATCTGCTTTCCTGCTGCGGGCTGGGCCTGTGGCAGACTGCTGCACAGTATACCTTTTATTATTCCGCCGTTGCCCTGCTGACCGGGGCTATGGGCGGCATTCTGAACAGCACCCAGAGCTTTATGGGGGTTATCCTGGCACACTTTTTGTACGGCAAAGCCGACCGCATGACGCCGCGCAAAGCGATTGGCTGTGCGCTGGGGTTCAGCGGCGTGCTGGTGGCAACTCTTGGCAACCACGGCAGCGGCAGCCCGGCGGGCGTTGCCTATATGCTGATCGCTTCGGTGATTTTTGCACTGGCCGGGCCGTGGAACAAAGCCGTGACCCAAAAGGTGGATTCGTTCACCGTCTCTTGCCTGAACCTTGGGGTCGGCGGTGCGGCGCTGCTGGTCATCGGCCTTGTTTTGGGCGGCAGCCTGCACCCGCAAAGCTTTGGCGCTGTGCCGGTGCTGCTTTTCCTGGCATTTATCTCCGGTGCCGGTTATGTGATCTGGGCACTGCTGATGAAAAACAACCCTGTTTCCCGCATTGCCGTGTTCGGCCTGATCATTCCGATCATGAACGTTCTGCTCTCCGCCATCCTGAACGGCGAGCCCCTGTTCGAATGGCAATACCTCGCCGCCCTTGTGCTGGTGTGCGGGGGGATCTATTTGGTTAATAGGCCGGCAGCAGGGAAGAAAAAGGAAAATTAGGAATTAGAAATTAGTAATGAGAAATTAAGAACAATGTTTGGCAATTTCTAATTGCGAATTCCTCATTCAACGTAAGGGCAAAGCTATGACCAACATCTTCGATACCCACGCGCATTATTCGTCCCGGCAGTTTGATGCGGACCGGGATGCGGTGATGCGGGCGCTGGGGGAAGGCGGCGTGGTGGGCGTGCTGGAATGTGCAACGCATTCCGGCGATGCCGCTGCGGTGCTGGAACTGGCCCACAAATATCCTTTTGTACATGCCGCGCTGGGCATCCACCCCGAAAGCCTTGGCGAGGAGGACGCCGCCACTGTGGCCACTTACCACGGGGACTGGCGGGCCGAGCTTGCCGCCATGCGCCCCCTGTTTGATGACCCCGCTGTGATCGCGGTGGGGGAAATCGGGCTGGACCACCATTGGCCGCTGCCAGCGCAGGAACAGTACGACCTGTTTGAAGCGCAACTGCAGCTGGCGCAGGAGCTGGACCTGCCGGTCTCGGTGCATGACCGCGAAGCCCATGCCGAAATGTATGAGCTGCTGCGCCAGTACCGCCCCCGCGGGGTGCTGCACTGTTACAGCGGCAGCGCTGAGGACGCCGCCTGGCTGACGGCGCAGGGCATGGCCCTTGGATTTGGCGGCGCTGTGACTTATAAAGGAGCCAAGCGCGCGGCCAAGGTGCTGGCCATGGTGCCGCACGAACTGGCTGTGCTGGAAACCGACTGCCCCTATATGTCCCCCGAACCGGTGTGCGGCACCCGCAACGACAGCCGGAACATTGCCCATGTGGCAGCCAAGATCGGCGAGATCTGGCAGATGGATGCCCAGAGCGTCCTGGATTTGACCGCTGAAAATGCAAAACGCATCTTCAATCAATAAGGCAGCGCTGCACCAAGCTGTGCAGCCTTTGCCGCAAACAATTTATCTGGAGGAATCACCATGAAAGCACGCATTCCCAAACACCGCGAATTTATCATCGACTTCCCGAAAGAGGTTTCTCAGGAAAAGGCAGACGAAGGCTGGGAGAAGCTGACCGCCCTGCTGGAAGATTACAAGAAGGCCCATAACGGCCAGAGCGTTTACTCCCCGACCTTCATCGAGGACCTGGAGCCCGCCGTAAAGGAACTGCAGGCAGAGTACGGCTTTACCTACACCGTTGAAACTGCAAAATAATTGCTGAACCCGCTGCGGTCCTTGCTGAATGTGAGGATCGCATTTTTGTTAGGGCAACACCGCACAATTCCCGCCTTGCGGCTTAAGCACCGCTCCGGCAGCT
>OLPL01001428.1_pt1 | contig 14720 bp, 22 predicted proteins | sample 1673211 | NCBI WGS metagenome assembly OLPL01 (sample SAMEA3136766, study PRJEB25190) | human gut metagenome | reverse complement strand
AACAACAAAATAATAAAGAGTAAAATGGAGTTATTTTGGAGTTTATTTCTTCATAAGCGGTGCGAAAAACACAAAAACAGAACGCACGTTCGAAATATAAACCTCTAATAACAGCCTTTGCGTGTCATGAAACGCAGTCCGCAAAGGAGTTTGAATAAGGGAACAGTCAAAAGAAATCCAGTAAAATCAATGTTTCCAAACAAATTTGTTTAAGAACTGGCAACGATTTGGCAACATTTGATACTTATTCAGAAAATAAAATATCTTAGTTATGTATAGAGAAACCTTACTGATTTTCAGAATGAAAACTGAATATCGGTAAGGTTTTTTTGATGTCTATTTTTTCTTTGATTTTTTATCAAGTTCTTTGATGAGCAGATCGCTCAGTTCCTGAGAAGGAACTTTTACATAATGTCCGGATGTATCCAGTGCCGGATATGTATATCTCCATTCATAAAAAAGTATGTTACAGCGAATAAGGGAAAGGAAGTGATTGAATGGCTGTATACAAAGATAATGCCACAGGAACGTGGAGGGTAGTGTTCCGTTATACCGATTTTACCGGGGAACGGAAACAGACACAGAAAAGAGGGTTTCAGACGAAGCGTGAAGCACAGGCATGGGAGAGAGAACAGTTGTTAAAACAGGATTCCAAGTTGGATATGACATTTGCGAGCTTCTATGAAATCTATGCAGAGGATAAAAAGGCAAGACTGAAGGAAAGCACATGGGAATCTAAAAGCCATATGATAGAGAAGAAAATTCTTCCCTACTCTGGCAAACGCAAGATTGCGGACATTGAAGCAAAGGATGTAATCGCATGGCAGAATGAGCTGATGAAATACCGGGATGAAAAGGGAAAACCATATTCCGGTGATTATCTGAAAACGATTCATGCACAGCTTACCGCAATCTTCAACCATGCGGTCAACTTTTACAATCTGTCTTATAAGTTGGTGTATGGGGACAAAGACATTTGCGATATTTGAAAGAATACCGCAGGAATGTATATCTGGATCTGCTTATGAGTGGCAGACTGAATAGTTATCTGGCTGATATAGAAGAACAGGCTCAGGAACGCTTTGAAAGGCTGATAGACCAGATGAAGCAGGCACAGGGAATTACGGAGCAGTTAAAGGCGGACAATGCCTGGGAATGGGTAGGCAGAATGAATAACATACAGGCGTGTGCAAGGGAGACTGTGGATAGAGAGATGATTTACCAGTAAGAAAAGCGGTATGGCGGAGAGTAAGTCTGGAGATGGCTTGCTTTCCGTTATGCGGTAATACTGGTTGGTGTAGACAATCTTAGTATTTTTCATATTTTTGAACTCAACACAAAAGGGACTTCGTGTTGTTCTGTTTGATATTCGTATTTGGTATGATGAAATCATCAAATAAAGGAGGCAACAAGCCATGAATACAGATAAGATTTATGCAGAGCAACTCGCAAACGAATATGCACCAAAGGACACTTCAAAGGTAGTAGCCCTCCGCAAACTGGATGCCAGGGCAAAACTTCCGGCTACTATTTTTACCTATACTTTCGGAATTATTGCTGCACTTGTAACAGGTGTCGGAATGTGCTTTTCCATGAATGTAATCGGCAGTGGAACAACTACTATGTTTGTTCTTGGGGTTATTGTTGGTATTGTTGGATTAGCAGGTATGGGCATCAATTATCCAATTTACAAAAAGATGTTGGCTAAGGGAAAACAAAAATATGCTTATGAGATTATAGAGCTTGCAAAAGAAATCAGCGAGTAATCTTATGAAACGGATAAAGCAGATTTTAAAAAGGATATTATTTCCGTCAAAGATGAAACTGATTTGTATTCCAGTCGTATCATTTATAATACTTATCTTTATCCTAACATCACAAAAATCAAGAACTATGCCGGCATATCTGATTTATTGTATGTCGGCATATTCGCTTGTAATTTGGCTATTGGCTGTACCATCACTGACAAAACGGATAAAATCAGCTATAATAAGTAATGGAATTATTCAAAAAATAACCGCAACGCCAATTATAGGAAAATATCTTAATGATCTTGCTTTTCGTGGGTGGTATGATTGTTCTGATGGTGCGTACAAATTCAGGATTCACATATCCGGGTTATATCATATATTTGTCTGCACTTTATACTTTTTACACAATGATAACAGTAGTTGTCAATGTAGTAAAATTTCGTAAATCAGGCAGCCCTATTTTGTCTGCTGCCAAAATATTGAATTTTATATCAGCTATGATGTCGATTCTCGGTTTACAGACGGCAATGATATCTCGCTTTTCAGAAAATGGAGACAATTACCGTAAAACGATGAATGCGATTACGGGTGGTTTTGTATACTGTATTGTGATCTTTGTTGCTGTTTTTATGCTGATTTGCAGTAGAAAAAATAAGAAAGAAGGTGGGAATCGTTGACCAGATCGGAAAGTAAATATTTTGTCACTGCTACGAAAATGGATGAAGCATTTTTGAGACTTCTTGAAAAGAAAGATATTTCTTATATCACAGTAAAAGAAATATGTGAAACAGCAGGAGTCAACCGTTCTACCTTTTATCTGCATTATGAAACAATCAGTGATTTGCTATCAGAAAGTGTCAATTATCTAAATGATCAGTTTCTCGCATATATGAAAAAAGATAAGGAGGCTGTTGTTTCAAGGCTGCAAAAATGTTCCTTAAACGAGTTGTTCCTTGTTACACCGGAATATCTCACTCCATATCTTGGTTATATAAAGGAATACAAAAAAATATTTCGTACCGCAATAGAAAATGCTGCGGTATTGGAACTGGAAAAAAGCTATGATAAGATGTTTTGTTATGTGTTTACACCTATTCTGGAACGCTATGAGGTACCTGAAAAAGACAGAACTTATATTATGGCATTTTATATCCGAGGATTGATGGCAATCATTACGGAGTGGTTAAAGACAGATTGTAAGGATTCTATTGAATATATTATTACTGTGATACAAAAATGTGTCATGCGTCATCAGGAGGAAAAATGAAAGCAGGAATATATTTAGGAAAAGAACAGATTGAACTTCGGGAACTGCCTATTCCTGAAGTAGGTGATGAAGACGTTCTGGTAGAAAATATTTATTCCAGTATCTGTGGTACCGATGTGTCAGTTTACTTTCATGGTCCGGGTACAGGGCATAAAGTTACTGTGGGTGGAGAATTTGGACATGAGACGGTATCACGCATTGTTAAGGTTGGAAAAAATGTTACGGACTTTACGGTAGGTGAAAGGGTATATCCTTATCCACGTTTCGCCACAGGTGATACGAAACGGGCAGGCACGATTGGTGGTTTTTCGGAATATATTCTTATCCCTAATGCAAAAAGAAATCATTCGCTTTACAGTGTGGATGAACGCATCTCAGATCGTCTGGCAAGTCTGATTGAACCGTTTACAGTTGGCTGCCGTGCTGCCAGAAGAGGAATGATTCCAGATGGAAAAAATAAATATATTTCAGGACAAAATGCTGTTATATTTGGCAGTGGAACGATTGGTATTGCTGCCGCAGTTGCCTTTCAGTATTTTGGTATGAAAAAAGTTATGGTCTGTGATTATTCGGATTTTCGATTAAATCTTGCAAAAGAACTGGGGGTTGCTATTTGCAATCCACAAAAAGAAGATTTTGCTGTAAAATCAAAAGAATACTTTGGAACTGCACCATCCTTGAATGGACAAACTGCCAATATTGATTGTTGGCTGGATGCTGCCGGGGCAGAAAATATTTTGGATGATTTCATGCAGCTTGGGAAAATTGAGAGTCGATTTGTATCTGTGGCGGTAAACAACAAGCCACGAAATATCGACCTGTTGTATATGACCTATGCTCAGCAGAGTATCATTGGTTCCGGTGGATATATGCCGGAAGATGTGAGGGATGTTCAGAATATTATGACTTGTGGAAAATGGAATTTAGAGAATATTATTACACATGAATTTCCATTGCCGGAACTTGCACAGGCTATCAGGACTGCGAGTGACGTTGTTCGTGCTGGAAATGTGGTTATACGGATGGCTGATGCGAAAGAATATTAAAATTTCCAGATTCCAGTTTACCCGATGCATGTAAATAATCAAATAAAATGATTGACACCATATACGATACCACATATAATAAAAATAGGAGGTATACAAATGTCAAAATGGGATAAACTGATAACACGTATATGCAATTTATCGAAAGACCTCCGGTTTGATGAGTTACGGAAGGTATTGGAAAGCTATGGATACGAAATGAATGCACCAAGAAGTGGAAGCAGTCATTACACTTTCAGAAAACAAGGGTGTATGCCAATTACAATACCAAAGCACGAACCAATCAAGAAAGTATATGTAGAAATGGTAAGGCAGATTGTAGAAAGCGAGGCGAAGAATGATGAAGACGCTGAATGATTACATGGCAATGTCCTATCGCATGGAAATTGTAGAAGATAAAGATGAAGGCGGATTTGTGGTTTCTTATCCGGATTTGTCTGGCTGTATTACCTGTGGAGAGACTGTGGAAAGTGCAGTAGCGAATGCATTGGATGCGAAAAAGGCATGGCTTGAAGCAGCATTGGAAGATGGTGTGGAAATTCATGAGCCGGACAGTCTGGAGGATTATTCCGGGCAGTTCAAATTGAGGATTCCACGAAGCCTGCACCGATCATTGGCAGAACATTCGCAGAGAGAGGGAATCAGCATGAACCAGTATTGCGTATATCTTCTTTCTAAAAATGATGCGGTGTACTCGAAATAACGGTTGCACAGTAGCTTTAGTGCAGTTATAATGAAGTGGCAACATATTGGCAACAGAGAATCAGTGAGCCAGAATAATATATGTAACAGAGATAAAATATCGGCTGAAAAGTCATAAAACTTAAATAAATATGTTTAAGAATAACAATGACGAAGCCGAGTTTGAATAAAAGGGAACGCCGTAAAAACCTAGTATTTATGCGGGTTTGCGGCGTTCGGAGAAGTCTTTTGATAACAATTTGATAACAGCCATACAAGTGCCATTATTCTTGTAATCCGGTGGTTTATGGGTTACGGAATGATAAAAGGCGGCTTGCATGGCGGAAGAAATCCATATTACAAAGCCCTTAGCTGTGGGTAATGATTCCATAGCTAAGGGCTTTTTTGGCGTTGTGCTTCTATTTTCTCGTTTTTTCCAGTTCATTAAAGTCTAAACCGTAAGTTTTTTCTAAAAACTCAAGGGTTTTAATAATGCCAAGACCGATGAACAGTTCGTTAGAGCCAAATTTATATTTCATATATTTTATCGACTCTGGCGTAATATCTTCTTTATTTAGGAGAGGTGTAGTGTTGATGTTAGTTTTTACTTTTGTAAAATTACCAGACTGCGTTCTGATGCTAATAGGGTATCTAAACTCGCAGCCTTCAATATCGTTCCAACCGTCATAAGAATTTGGATTATAGCATTCCGAGCCGATTATTTGTTCAATATCTGCAACAAGGGAGCATAGTTTAGTATTCAGTTTCATAGAGAACCTCCATTTATTTGTTAGGTGTTTTTGAGATGTTCTTTGAATGCTTCGGTTAATGCGTTGCTTAATTCCTGCGAAGGGACTTTCGCCCAAAGCTGTGTGGTATCGTATTTCGGATAGTAGTAACGCCAACGGTCATAATCGTCCTTGCTGATTTCACCGGCAGAGAGCTTGTCCGCCTGCTCTTTCCAGGCATAGAGCATTTGCAGCAGCTCGTAAGCCTTTTTGCCCTTGTCTTTGCTGACTTTCAGACAAACCTCCTCGTCCGCTTCGCTGACGGTCAGCCCATACACATCTTCAAGGGTAAATAAGGTGTGCATAAGACCGATCTGACTGTCAATGTCAGGAACATCAAGAGCCTGTGGGGAAACATCAAGCACCTGCGCCAGTGCAGCCGTTAAATCCGCCTTCGGTTTTCGGGAGCCGGTTTCGTATTGCGCCAAACGCACATCGGCGCTTCTTTCAGGAAAACCGACAGCCGTACCAAGATATTTTTGCGTCATACCACGCAGAAGCCTGAAAAAATGGATTCTCTCACCAATCGCCATAGTGTTTACACTCCTCGCTTATGTATCTGCAACCAGTATAAGAACCTGTCAAGCGACGGGTAGTATTTTCTGCGAAAATCTCCACCCTCTCCTGCTTGACAGAACCTTGAACTGGTCGTCATTTCATTCTACAACCAGTATAGCAGATATGCTTAGTGAAAGTCAAGAGAAAATAAAACAAAAAAGTTTAATATTTTCTCGTAAACCGCTTGACAAAAACAAATATGCTTAGTATAATGAAATAGCATTAAGCAAATAAGTTTAATATCCGTCGTGCGTCACGGTAATGGCGTACCCGCCCGGGCAAATCGGAAGGCGGCAAGAAAGTATTCCGACACGAAATAAATGAATTTGAAAAACAGAAGGGAAGGTGATGTATATGGAAAACCGGTTTATCCGTGCCGATGATGTGGCGCAGGAACTCAATGTATCCAAGCCCTATGCCTATAAGATCATCAGGAAGCTGAACGAGGAGCTGAAAGCAAAGGGATTTATTACGATTGCGGGACGTGTCAACCGCCAGTATTTTTATGAAAGGCTCTACGGAGCCGGAAAGGAGAAGGAATAATGCCGGTATTCAAAAATGAGGACAATGGTACTTGGTATGTGATGGCAAGGTATGTGAACTGGAAAGGAGAGCGCAAACAGAAATGCAAGCGTGGCTTTACCACAAAGAAAGAAGCGCAGGAATGGGAGCGGATGTTCCAGTTGCAGAATTCCTCTGACCTTGATATGAGCTTTGAGGCTTTCACAGAGCTGTATATCCGAGATGTGAAAAATCGCCTGAAGGAAAACACCTGGCTGACGAAGGAGCATATTATCCGCACAAAGATACTGCCCTTTTTCGGTAAGCTGAAAATCAGCGAGATTTCTACAAAAGAAATCATCACTTGGCAGAATGAAATGCTTGCCTATCGTGACGAGAAGAAAAAACCGTACTCACAGACTTATCTGAAGACGCTGCACAATCAGCTTTCCGCTATCTTCAACCATGCTGTGCGTTACTACGAGCTGCGTTCCAATCCCGCCGCAAAGGTGGGAAATATGGGAAGCGAGGAACACAGGGAAATGCTGTTCTGGACGAAAGAGGAGTACAAGAAGTTTTCCTTTGAGATGATGGACAAAGATGTGATTACCACGCCGAAAACAAAGAAAAGCAACCGCACTATCAAAATGCCGCATTTTCTCTGTGAGGAGATGCAGGAATATCTCGGTATGCTCTACGGCCTCAAAAAGAAAGACCGTATCTTTACAGTAACGAAAAGCTACCTTCATCACGAGATGGACAGAGGTGCGAAAGTCGCAGGCGTGAAGCGTATCCGTATTCACGACCTTCGTCATAGCCACATCAGTTTACTGATTGATATGGGATTCTCAGCGGTGGCGATTGCTGACCGTGTGGGACACGAGAGCATTGAAATCACCTATCAGTACGCTCATCTGTTCCCGTCAAAACAGGCGGAAATGGCGAAGCGATTAGACAATTTGGGGAAAGGAGATTTTGAAAATGTCAGCCAAGAACAGAGATAACAAAAACCGTTGGAGGAATATCACGGTGGGTTTCCGGGTATCGCCCGAAGAAAACGAACGCATTAACAAGGCGGTTGCTTTATCGGGATTGCCGAAGCAGGAATACTGCTACCGCCGCTGTCTAAATCAGGATGTGGTTGTGCAGGGCAATCCGAGGGTGTATAAGGCTCTGAAACAGGAGCTTGCCGCCGTCCTTGCGGAGCTACAAAGGATTGAAGCGGGAAATGGCATAGATGAGGAACTACTCAATCTCATTGAACTGGTTTCCGTCATTCTCGGCGGCTTGAAAGGAGAGGAACAGAATGAATAAGCAAAAAGAAATGACCGCCCGTAACACATCTGTTGGCGCAGATGATAGGCAGTCACTCCATGTATCTATCAATAGTATAGCCGCATATCACCTGAAAATCAACCGTTTTGTTGTGAAAGGCGGTGGCAGGAATGGCTGAACTGAAAATTATCAGTATGGACGAAGTCCCTGTGGAAGAAGTGGAATGGCTCTGGTATCCCTATATCCCATTTGGAAAACTGACCATTATTCACGGTGACGGCGGCGAGGGGAAAACCACTTTAATCCTTCAGTTGGCGGCGCTGTTGTCGAGGGGAGAAAAGCTCCCCTGCGACAGCACCGAGCGAGAGCCAATCAAAGTTATTTATCAGACCGCAGAGGACGGACTGGGAGACACGATCAAACCCCGACTGCTCGCCGATAATGCGGATTGCTCGCAAATCAAAGTCATAGACGAGTCGGAAGCAACGCTTACTATGCTGGACGAACGCATTGAAAAAGCGATTGTGGAAACAGGTGCAAGAGCGCTTATCTTAGATCCGGTACAGGCGTATATCGGTGCAAAGGTTGATATGAACCGGGCAAATGAAGTGAGAGCTATCCTTTCACAATTAGGGCGAATCGCTGGGCAATATCGGTGCGCCATTATTTTGGTCGGACACTTAAATAAAGTGCAGGGGAACAAATCCAATTACAGAGGGCTTGGTTCCATCGACTTTCAGGCAACTGCACGGAGCGTTCTGATTGTCGGCAGGTTAAAAGATAATCCGCAGATCAGGGTGATGGTGCAGGACAAGTCCTCCCTTGCTCCAGAAGGCGAGCCGATTGCTTTTGAGCTGGACAAGGAAAACGGATTTCGATGGCTCGGTCATTATGATATATCGGCGGACGATCTGCTCTGCGGTATTCCAAGAGAGAAAAAATCCGAACAGGCGGAAAATCTTATCCTTGAATATCTTTCACAGGGTAAGTATCCGCAGTAGGCATTGCTGAAGAAAGCACAGGCGATTGGTATCTCCAAGCGTGTGCTGGACGAGGCGAAGAAGGAGCTGAATGTCCGATCTCTCAAAGAGGGCAGTCAGTGGTACTGGGAGATTCCCGAAAAAACGGAGTGAGGGTTTTCAAGGTTGCAATATTGCAAAAACTGGCACACCTGCAACCTTGCAATGTTCCTTTTTCGGGAAGTAATAAAGTTTGGTGGAGAGTGCAGAGAGCACCTTTTCAAAGGTGTTCTTTGCCCCTCGGAGAGCCCACGACATCTTTGCAACCGTCAGGTTGAAAGTGTCATAATGGGTTACGCACTTTGAAAAAGGTGCGTAACTGCACTTCCCCACAGTATCGCAAAACGAAGGGAGGGATACGAATGCCGAAGGGAGATTTCAGCGTTGCCCGTATAGAAAAGCGGACGAGAGCGAGCGTCGGAAAGTTTGAACGTCACATCGAGAGAAAAAATGAAAGCTATGAAAATATGAATGTTGACCTATCCCGCACGCCCATGAATGTTCATTTTCAAGGCTGTGGCGAGTTGACCTACAACGAACATCTGGACAGGCTGATTGCGGACGGAGTGGTATCCTTAAAGGGACTGAAAGCAGACGCAACAGTCTTTAACGAGATGATTTTGGATGTGAATACAGACTATTTCGAGAGGAACGGCGGCTATGATTTCGCCTGCCGATTCTATGAAGAAGCGTTCCATTTTGCAGAAAAGCTCTATGGAAAAGACAATATTATTTCCGCAGTCATGCACGCTGATGAGCTGAATATCGCTATGACTGAAAAGTACGGAAAGCCGATTTATCACTACCATCTGCACATTATGGCGCTGCCTGTGGTGGACAAAGAAGTGCGTTGGTCGAAACGCTGTAAAGATCCGGCGCTGGTGGGAATGGTGAAAGAGGTAATCCATCAGGTCAGTCATTCAAAGAAATGGAAATCAGAAAAAGCGTTGGACGAAAACGGGAATCCCATATTGAATAGCAATGGGGAACCTGTCTATCACGCCTCGTACAGCATTTTACAGGATAAGTTTTACGAATATATGAAGGATGCAGGATTTGAGGGCTTTGACCGTGGCGAGCGAGGAAGTACAGCAGAAAATCTGACTTCGCTGGGATACAAAATCCAGCAGGACGAAAAAAGGCTGGTAGATATTGAACAGAGAATTGCCGCTGAGCAAGTCCGATATAATGACAACCATAAGGCGTTTATGACCTTTGCGGAGATTGACAGCTCCGGCAAAAAGTCCTTCACGGGCAAATACACGGTATCGGCCGAGGACTACGAAAAGCTGACAACACTGGCAAAGTGCAGCTATTCGGCGGTGTCCGAAGCACAGCGGTTGAGAGAGGAAAATAAAAATCTGTCCCGTCAAATATGGTCGCTGCAAAGCGAGGTTTCAAAGTTAACAACTGCGCTGCGGGAGCTGACCGAAAAGTGCAGACCGTACCTTGAGGCGTTAAAGATTGCGCCGCAAAAGGTCAAGGAGTTTATCAGCGGTATTCTTGAAAAATTCAAAAAGCAGGAAAAAAGCATTTATTATGAGTCGATTTCGGCTCGTAAACAACAGTCACCAGAGCGTGGGAAACGCTTGAATAAAGAATATGAAAGGTAGGAAAAGACAATGGCAAAGACGATTTTTGAAGAAATGGGCGGCACTTATGCACGGCAGGGAGATTATCTTCTCCCTTGCCTGTTCTTACCCGCCGAAAAAGAAAATAAGCCTATTGGAGTATGGGGACAGCGGCACCTGCGCTATCTCAAACAGCACCGCAAAGTGCTTTATACCAACCTGCTCACAAGTGGCAAGTTGAACAGTTATCTTGCGGATATTGACGAGCAAGCAGAAGATTTGTTCTTTCGGCTGGTAAACCAGATGGTGGAGCGTGAGGGCGTGACCGAGCAGCTAAAGATGGAAAATCAAATGGAATGGGTTGGTAGAATGAATAACATTCATGGCAGCGCAATGGAGATTGTAAATGCAGAACTGATTTACAGTTAAGCCGGAGCGGCGGCGAGGAAAACCTTGCCGCCGTTTTTATGTATATGACCGAAAAATCAAAGATTTATGGTATAATTTCTAAAAGAGTTATTTTTTAAGACCATCGCCTCAAAAAACGTACTTAATAGGTGAAAGCGCTTTTAGGTCAAATGAGGGAGGTGAACAACATGGATGATCTGAGAATCATAGAACTCTACTTTAATAGAGATGAACAGGCAATCAAGGAGACGGATACAAAGTACGGAAAACTCTGCCACAGTATTGCCTATAACATTCTAAATAATCACGAAGATTCTGAGGAATGCGTTAATGATACTTATGTGAGTGTGTGGAACACCATTCCGCCTACAAGACCGCACAATTTCATGTCCTTTATCTGCAAGATTGCACGAAATCTCTCTTTGAAGCGACTGGAGTTTATGAAGCGAAAGAAACGGTCGGCGGAGATCATTTTATCCTTGGATGAGCTTGCGGCAGTATTGCCGGATGAACGATATGCTCCCGATGTGAGCGACGAGGATGTAGGTAAGCTGATCAGTAAGTTTCTTCGCAGTCAGGAGGAATATGTCAGGAATGTTTTCATCCGCAAGTATTTCTATTTCGATTCTATAAGGGAGATTGCAAAGTGCTATTCTTTTACTGAGAGTAAGGTCAAAAATATGTTGTTCTACACCCGAAACAAGCTAAAAGACTACTTAATTAAGGAGGGCGTTGAAATATGAAAACACCGAGAATCGCAAATGCCATCGGGCAAATTGATGACGATCTTGTCGCCGGCGCAGCCAAGTGCAAGACGAAAAATAAGAAACATTGGTTAATATGGGGTTCCTTGGCAGCATGCTTTGCAGTGCTTGTAATTGCAGGGGCGGCAATCCTCCCATCGCTATTTCGGGAAAATGTAACACCGGAGGGAACCGACAGCAGATACAAGGACTTTTCTATCCAAGCCAGCGAATCTGCAATTGTATGGCCCGGGGAGTATCAGACCATATATGAAAAATATAGGAATGTCGAAATTGACGGTATTGAGTATCATGGAAAAGGCCGTGCGGTATCAGAAGCATGGATTGGCGAAAGCATTGGCAACTACACTGTGGTTGGATATGATGAAGTCAATAATGGGAAAAAGTATTCTGCCGAGTTTGAAGCATATGCACTGAAGGATATTGCTCAAAGTCAGTTTATAGCCGTAAAGATGGAGAACAGCTATTATGTCTTTCAAAATGACGAGTATGCTCCTCCGAACACCCTTGGTGAGCTTATGGATGCCGTAAATCTGTCCGAGGTCGTGGAGCTTCAGCGCTTTTCTGAGGGAGACAATAGTCCTGATAGCAAACATTTTGCATTGAGCAGTGACGATTATGTGTGGGAAGTTCTGTCCGAATGTAGGAACGCCCCTTTCGTTGAAGATCAAACATGGACGGTTGGTGACAGAAGTTACCTCAGTTTTACGATTACTTCCGAAGCTCTTGGTGTCTACAAGGTTGCTCTGTATGTGACGGAAGACGGCTATCTGTGGACAAACGCATTCAACTGGCAGTATCTATTCAACATCGGCGAGGATGCTGCAGGCAGGATTATCCATTATGCGAAAGAGAATTCCACTGAAGTAGAGTATGAACCGTACAGAAACTCAGTAGCCGGTACAATCATTGAGATTACAGAAGAATATATCTTGGTGGATGATTCTATTCTGTGCAAGAGTCCGGCAGACGGTATCACCTACAAGGTTCTGCTAAATGACCTTCGTATCTCCCGTTATGTAGATTATGGAATTGTCAAGGTTGGTGATATCGTGCAAATTTCCTATGAAGGCGAAATTGATGAGACCAGTGGTAACACCATTGCAGGTGCAATTTCGGCATTTAAGGCAACAATCTCCGATGGAGATGTATTAATTCCTGAATGAACCACCTACGCCTATATGTTTGATAATAATACAAAATCTCTTGCTTTTCTAAGCAAAAACGCTTATAATTTGAGGTGGTATAGATTGCTATTATCTATAGCTACAGGGTAAGTGTTATCAACCCCGATAACAAACTGATAACATTAGCCCATATAGGCCGGATAATATGGACACATCAAATAATCAAAAGCACCACGAATACGACAGAGAATAATCTCTAAGCAAAATTGGTTAGGCTTTGTCGAGTTTGAATAGTTGAAGCTGAGCTGTAAAGCCTTTGTTTACAAGGGTTTTACAGCTTTTCCTTTATAGGATTGCATTTTCATTGCATTATTTTTCTTCAACTGTTCTGTGATAGATTGCTGTATGTTGATTGCTGGTATAATTAGCAATGCTTTCAGTAGCAGATTGTACTTGTAATATTCCAGTCAGCTTTTTAGCAACTTCAAGATTCGTATTTGGATACAGATGACCATAAGTGCCGAGTGTTGTCTGTATTTTTTCATGTCCTAAACGTTCCTTGATAAGTAAAGGATTTTCGCCCATGCTGATAAGCAATGAAGCGTGTGAATGTCGCAAGGCATGAATTTTAATACGATGAACACCTGCTAAATTTGACAACTTTTCCAAAGCTCTGGGAAGCGTTGTTTTACTGGTTGGAGTTCCGTTATAACTTAGTACAAGTGGACAATCGGGAAGAACCTGTTGTTGAACACTTTGCCAAGCCTTTAGCTCATTGAGTGTATCTGAATCAATATAAATAGTACGGATACTTGCCTGTGTTTTCGGCTCAACGAATTTATAGTCCGTCATTGTTCGGTAATATAATGTCTTGGTAATGCTAAGCAAGCCTGTTTCAAAATCTATGTCTGACCAATGTAATGCTGACGCTTCGCCAATTCGCATACCAGTCATAAATAATAACCAGAACGATATAAACAGATAATGTTCATAATAGTCTTTCTTACAGAGTAAGGAAATAACCTTTTGAAATTCTTCTAATGTCCAGAAATCAACTTTGGTTTTCTTGCTTTTGATATTGCCTATCATACGAGAAGGATTTTTCTTCGCAATTCCAAGAACAATAGCTCTGTCGAATGCGATAGAAAGCATTCCCTGTACGATACGAATGTAATTAGGGCTAAAATCTTTTGCAAGTTTCAACTGCCAGTTTTGAACATGGATAGGTTCGATTTCGTCTGTTTCCATTTTGTAGAAATAGGAAAAATGTTTCTTGATGGTAGTAGCACGATTAAGATAAGTGCTTTCTTTTACCTGTGTTTTATACCATGGCAGGTAGGTTTCTTCTATAAATTGCTGAAAAGAAACGCCATCTTTTTTTGTTGTTAATTCTTCGGTAGAAGCTAACACCAGTTTTGAATATTCTTCCTTTGCTTCTTTTTTCGTTCTGAATCCACTTCGGTATTTCTGTATCTGTTTTCCGGTAATGGGATTGTAGCCTAAATTAGCTCTGAAATAATAAGTTCCGTTATCTGCTTTCTTAATAGGGTCTTTTGCCATGATTTCACTCCTTACATGATATGCAAGAAGTACAATCAATCGTTTGTGTCTGATAATGTAATCCCTAATAATTCTTCCACGGCTTCTTTGGGTACTCTGTCCAATTTACGGGATTGGTAATAAGTATGCCCTTTTTCAATCATAAGTTTTTTTGCTTTTCTTATGATGTCTGCCGAGAAAGAAGTTCCATAACCTAGTGCTATGAGGTCTTTTTTTGTTACGGTAATCATAATCCTCCTTTCCATAGACCAGATAAGGAAATCTCAATATCTTGTCTATCAGTATATCAAATGATGAGCAAAAAAGCTCTATTAAGATGATTTTTTCTTGCAAAATCGTTGTTAGATAGTTTTACAAGCAATCAGACGGCTTCGGCAAGCTCCGCTGGTATCTCAACCATTCCC
>OLPL01001424.1_pt1 | contig 14747 bp, 10 predicted proteins | sample 1673211 | NCBI WGS metagenome assembly OLPL01 (sample SAMEA3136766, study PRJEB25190) | human gut metagenome | reverse complement strand
CGACCACAGGCACCTGAAGCCTGCGCGTCTGCCAATTCCGCCACTCCTGCATTTCTTGTCTTGCGGCTCTCATGTGCCGTTCAACAAAACATATATTACCAGATGATTCCGAATCTGTCAACAGCTTTTTTCAAATTTTTTCAAAAAATTTCAAATTTTCTTTTTTGCCCCGAAAAGCCCGCCATCCGCAGGGCTTTTCGGGAGATCCTGCATCACCTGGACTCCCGGCAGGAAATTGCCGTCAGCAGCGCAAGTCCGAAGAAAATACAGAAATCAGAAACATTGAACACAAGTCTGCGGAACTTCTCCGGTCCAAACCGGAAGCTGACATAGTCGGTCACGTAACCTCTCTTATGCCGGTCATACCAGTTCGACATGCCGCCGCCAATCGTAAGCGCAAGCCCAAGCTTCTTCGCCTTACACTTCCGTCTGCCCGCCAGCGCTCCGAGACGCGCCCACAGTCCGGACAGCAAAAAGAAGGTGAGAATTTCCACCTTCTTCGTGCTGTCCGCGAAGCCGCCGCCCGCTACGCCGCGGTTATGACATTTCCGCAGGACAATATGTCCTTTGCAGACCGGGATCTGCTCATTTTCCTTTAACTCCTCTTCTGCCTTCTTTTTCAGGCATCCGTCTGCAAGGAAAACCGCTCCCGGCAGCAGGGTCCAGATCATTCCTCTTCCGGTACCTCTGCTTCTTTTTCAGGCTCTTCTTCCGGCGCTGCTGCTTCGGTTTCTTCTGCTTTTTCTTCCGGTTCTACGTGTACAAACTCGGCATCCTCCGGCTCTTCTTCCTTCTCCGGCATAGCAGCACCGCAGCGCATGCAGAAAGCTGCATCTTTCGGAACACTTGCGCCGCAGGCCGGGCATACGATGCGGCCTCTCTTGTTTGCCACGTCTTCCTTGCAGTCTGCAATCTCTTTTTCCAGATCGGTGATATCTTTGCAGATGCCGGCAAGATTCTCGTCGAATGCTTCGCCGTTCAGATAGCGGTTGTAGATGATCTGTCCGATATCCTGGTAATTCTTCTCAATCTGATCCTCAAGCGCATGCTGACGGGTGCGGATCTTCTGAATTTCTACGAATTCATCTGTTTTCTTTCCCACAGTATCCACTGTTTTTTTCAGTGTTTTACTTAAATTTCCAAAAAAATCCTCTGCCATAGTTAAAACCCTCTCTTTCTTATCTCTTATTTCAAGAAAACGCCAGTTTCACGTCTGCTCCGCTGTGTTTTCCAGTTACCTTATTTCTGCTCTAACTTTGGAACTTCCTGACCGCGCAGGAGAATCGTCGGCCCGCCGGTCTTTTCAATATAGTCTTTTGTGATGATAACCTCTCCGATGCTGCTGTCCTTTGGAATCTCATACATGATATCCAGCATGAAATCCTCGATGATCGAACGGAGTGCTCTCGCACCGGTATCTTTTTCCAGCGCTTTTCTTGCAATAGAGCGAAGTGCATCATCATCAAATTCCAGTTTCACCTCGTCGAGTTCGAGCAGTCTCTTATACTGCTTCAGGATCGCATTTTTCGGTTCTTTTAAGATCTCGACCAGCATATCCTCATTGAGACTCTCCAGCGTAAATACGATCGGCAGACGGCCAAGGAACTCCGGCACCATACCGAAAGTCCGAAGGTCTTCTAAGGTCACCTGTGACAGCAGGTTCTTATCCCCATCATACTTGTCCTTCAGATCCGCCTGGAAGCCAATGGAAGCTGTCTTGTTCAGACGCTCCTTGATGATGTCCGTCAGATCCGGGAAGGCACCGCCGCAGATAAAGAGAATGTTTCTGGTATTGACGGTCTCGAGCGGAACCATCGCATTTTTGCTGTTGGCTCCCACCGGAACTTCGATGTCGCTGCCCTCGAGGAGCTTCAGCATTCCCTGCTGTACGGCTTCTCCGCTGACGTCTCTCTGGTTTGTATTTTTCTTTTTCGCAATCTTGTCGATCTCGTCAATGAAGATGATACCGTGCTCCGCGCGCTCCACATCGTTGTCTGCGGCCGCTAAAAGCTTAGATACCACGCTTTCAATATCATCACCGATATAACCCGCTTCGGTAAGGGATGTGGCGTCCGTGATGGCAAGCGGCACATCTAAGAGGCGTGCCAGTGTCTGCACCAGATACGTTTTTCCGGAACCGGTCGGTCCGATCATCAGCATGTTGGATTTTTCGATCTCGATATTTCCGTCCTGCGGTGCAAAGACACGTTTGTAATGGTTGTAAACGGCAACCGACATGACTTTCTTTGCACGGTCCTGGCCGATAACGTATTCGTCAAGCATCGCCTTGATCCGGTGCGGCGGCGGAATGTCCTTGATGGAAAATTCTTTTGTTTTCTTCTTTTCTTCTTTTTTCTTTACCCGCTGCCGGTTCGGGATCTGGTTGGAAAGCCCGGAGAGATCGAACATGCCGATATTCGGCATGTTGTTCATATTATTCATCATCTCATTGATCTGGCCCGGGTTCTGGTTCATGGTATCAAAGCTCTTCTGCATGCAGTCCGGGCAGATATTGATGTTTCCCGGAAGGGTAATCATCTTTCCGGCTTTGCTCTCCGGTCTGCGGCACATGAAGCAGACTTTTTCATAGGTATCTTCTGTATGATGGTCAGAGCTTTTTGTTTCCGCCTTCGTTTCGTCCGCGGTACCGTCCACTCTGTCTTTCTCTTCTGACATGATTTTTCAAATTCCTTTCTGTAATAGATCGCTTGGTCTAGCTTGATTATAGCCCAAAAGCCATAGGGTCACAAGTAAAAACTTTCTTAAAAATTACCAACTTTTTTAAGAATTTTACAAATTCAAAAAATTATATCAAAAAATGCAGAAAAAGGCGGACAGCCAGGCGTTCATATTCCTGTGCTGTCCGTCTTTTTTCTCTTAGGAAATAGTTATTTCGAGTTTTTATCTGTTGCCAAACGGATTCTGAATACCCTGGTCATTCTGATCGGAGCTTCCGGTTCCATCGTTTGTGGTTCCGTTGCTGCTTCCGCTCGTCTGCGGCATATCTGCTGCAGAGCCAAGGGTCAGCGTCAGTGTTACTTCTTTGTACTCACCGTTGTCCGCACGCTGTACGGTGACATCTACGGTCTCGCCTGCCGCATAATAGGTCAGTGTCTCTTTTAAGCCTTTGGCGTTCGAGATGCTTCTTCCATCAAACGTGGTGATAACATCGCCTTTCTTGAAGCCCGCATCGGCTGCCGGGCTGCCGTCCACAACGCTCATGATGCAGACACCGGTCGGAATACCGTAGTTCTGGGAAACATCTGCGCTGACATCCGCCATGTTGATTCCGATATAAGCGGCCTTATCATCGCTGACTTTGTATCTTGTTGTCAGGTTCATCAGGTTCTGCAGAATCGGCTCCGCTTTCGAAATCGGGATCGCAAAGCCCATGCCCTCGACCTGTGTGGAGCTGTATTTTGCTTCGTTAATGCCGATCAGCTCACCGTTCATGTTCAGAAGGGCGCCGCCGCTGTTTCCAGGGTTGATGGCTGCATCGGTCTGGATCAGTCCCTCAGAAGTAATCGTCTCGCCGGTACTCTCATCCTGACTGGAGATCGTACGGTCTTTTGCACTGATATATCCGCTCGTCAGGGACTGGCCGGTTCCCAGTGCATTTCCGATTGCCACAACCTGATCACCGACCTCAAGGTCATCGGAATTTCCCATCACGGCAATTTTGATCTGGCTCTTTGTCTCGTCCTTGATGTCGGAAAGTTTTACTGCAACAACAGCAAGGTCATTGTCCGCATCGGTACCTTTGATCTGGCCTTCTACCGTCTCATCGTCGATAAAGCTGACGGAAAGAGACGTTGCACCGCTGACAACGTGGTTGTTTGTCGCAATCAGGAGCTCATCGTCGTTCTGTCCGACAATAACTCCGGTTCCGCTTGCAGGAACTTCCTGGCTTGTGGTTCCGAAGAATGTCTCAACTTCTTCCACCGTTGTCGTAGAAATTGCTACCAGAGACGGCATCGCACTCGATGCAACATCTTTCACGGACATCTCGCCGGTTGCTTTTACGGTATCGGAGGTATCACTGCTGTCTGCTGCCGTTGTTGTGGTGGTCGTCGGAATTGTAACTTCCTGCTTCTGCTCTGTTGCTGTACCGATCACTTTCGTACCGACTGCTGCAGTCCCAATGAAAACACCGCCTGCCACGAGTCCGAAGCACGCTGCCATGGCAAGTGTCATGCCCCATTTTTTTGCGGCTGACATTGGTTTTTTCGCTTTCTTTTTGTGATCCTGCGGCTGCGGAACGGCAGAAAACTGTGGTTTTTCCTGCTTCGGAGCACTCTGTGTCTGTGACTGGTACTGATAATGTTCTGTCTTTGCAGAAGATGTCTGCTCTGCCTTTGCCTCCGACGGGTCCGGTTTTCCGGTGTAGGAAGCGCTGTTATTCTCCTCGCCGGTCTTTCCGCTGATTTTCGGATTCACCCAGCTGTAGGTTGTCGTTTTCTTTTCTTCCGCCTTCGGCGCTTCTGCGGTTTCCTGCGGTTTTTCCGTCTCTGCTGCACTCTGCTCTGCTGTCGTTTCTGCTTTTACTTCTTCTGTATGCTCTGCAGCTTTGGTCTCCTCTGCTGCCTCACCATTTATTTCTTCTTTTTTGAATTCTTCACTCATGGCTGATCCCTCTTTCTCTTTTCTATCTCAGGCACCAATACACAGTGCTCTTATTTCTTTCTTCATTTTCTACTGCCTATTGTACGTTAGAATTGTGTTGAAACTGTGATAATTTTGAAAAAAGAGGAATTTTATGCTGCGGTTTTTATTCTACCGTAACCGATTTCGCCAAGTTTCTCGGTTTATCCACATCGAGGCCTCTGCCGATCGATACGTAGTAGCCAAAGAGCTGCAGCGGAATGATCGCCAGGGAGTTTGCAAAAATCGGATTTGTCTCCGGCAGGTAAACTACGTAGTCGGCTACTTTTTCCACTTCTGTATTGCCAACGGTCGTTACCGCCATGACAAACGCGCCTCGTGTCTTCACTTCCTGAATATTGCTGATCGTTTTCTTGTAGAGCTCCGGCTGGGTCAGCACGGCTACGACAAGGCGTCCGTCCTCAATCAGGGAAATGGTTCCGTGTTTCAGCTCACCGGCTGCATACGCCTCGGAGTGGATGTAGGAAATCTCTTTCAGCTTCAGGGAGCCCTCCATCGAGATTGCATAGTCGATGCCGCGTCCGATGAAAAAGACGTGTTCTGCCGCAAGATAACGGTTGGCAAAACGCTGTACGTTCTCCTTATGGGACAGCAGCAGGGAAATCTGCTCCGGCAGGCGCTCAAGGCTCTGGATCATCGCATTGAAGTCATTCTGCGAAACGGTTCCGCGTACTTTGGCAAACTTCATCGCCAGAAGGTACTGCGCGATAAGCTGTGTGCTGTACGCTTTCGTTGTCGCAACAGCGATCTCCGGACCGGCCCAGGTGTACATGACATTGTCTGCCTCTCTTGCAATCGAACTTCCAACTACGTTTACGATGCCAAGGGTACGCACGCCCTTTTCTTTTGCAAGGCGGAGAGCCGCGAGGGTATCGGCCGTCTCACCCGACTGGCTGACGATGACCACGAGCGTATTTTCCGGCAGAATCGGATCACGGTAGCGGAATTCGCTTGCCAGATCTACCTCAACCGGGATTCTTGCCAGCTTTTCGAAGACGTATTTTGCGGTTACACCGGTGTGGTATGCGGAACCGCAGGCAACGATAAAGATTTTGCGGATCGCGCGGATCTCCTCATCAGTCATGCCGAGTTCTTCGATCACAACATCACCGTTCTTAATACGCGGCGTCAGGGTATCTTTTACGGCTTTTGGCTGCTCATGCATCTCTTTCAGCATGAAATGCTCATAGCCGCCTTTTTCTGCCGCATTCATATCCCAGTCGATGTGGGTTGCCTCTTTCTCCAGCTCCTCCTCGTCAATATTGTAGAAGTGAAGGCCATCGCGGGTCAGTTTCACGATCTCCTCATTTTCCAGAAAATAGACATCTCTTGTATATTTCAGGACAGCCGGAACATCGGATGCAATCAGGTTTCCGCTCTTACTTGTACCAACGATCAGCGGGCTGTCTTTACGGACCGCATACACCTCATCCGGATGGTCGCGGAACAGGATACCCAGTGCATACGATCCCTCCATGCGGTGCATAACCTTTGTGATCGTTGCAAGCGGATCGCCGTTATAATAGTAATCCAGCATATGGGCAATTACCTCGGTATCTGTCTCCGAAAGGAACTCATATCCTTTGGACATCAGTTTTTTCTTTAATTTCAGATAATTCTCAATAATTCCATTGTGTACAACGACAATCGAGTGGTCTTTATTGAAATGCGGATGTGCATTCAGATCGGAAGGTGCCCCATGCGTTGCCCATCTCGTATGTCCGATTCCTACGGTACCCGGAAGTGTCGCTCCATTTTGTGTCATTTCCTCAAGCACCTTCAGACGGCCCATTGCTTTCTGCATCTGAATTTTGTTTCCATCGTATACAGCAATTCCGGCCGAATCGTATCCGCGGTACTCCAGCTTTGACAATCCGTCCAGCAGCACCGGGGCAGCCTGGCAGGTTCCAATATATCCAACAATTCCACACATAGATTTTTTCCTCCTAACAGCAAAAGGCGGCACCCTTGTTCTGTTTTCAGGTTATGCCGCCTTCTAATTTCTTGTTCTTTACTTTTTTACCACGCTGCTCCGTTCTCTGTCAACCTTATGGAGCATTTCGTATTTACTTACAAAATCTTTTTATTTTTGTTTTTTACTTTCACTTATCTTCTATTTCGTTTTTTTCTTATCTTTCCGTGATATTCCCACCACGTTTTGTTTGAGGTACACCAGCGGATCACACCGTCCGGAAGGCTTTTGTATCGTTTTCCGAGGAAGTATCCCACATATTTGAATCCGCTTTGAAAAAATAACGTGACGAGCAGCCACGGCTTATGAATTTTGCAGACGTAGGATGCCGATTTTTTCACCATACGGATTCCCTCACCCTCAGACGGATACGCATCAAAGATCTCCGGATGCTGTGCCTGGGATACACCGAGGTCGAAATTGCGGTGAAGCTGTGCCAGACAACCGTAATTGTGGGAATGTACCACCTTCGCATCTGCCGCATAGGCAATCGCATAGCCCGCCTGCACAAGATGCCCGGCATAGATCATATCTTCGTTAAACAAGGTGCTTTCTACAAATCCACCCAGCTCTTCATATGTCCTGCGGTCATACATTGCACAGACATTGGAGCAGAAAAAAGTCTTAACACCAAGTTTTGGCAGATCACCGGCATCCTTGATATCACTCTCCTCCGGATAGTTAAAGCCTCTCGTAAACCGTTCCAGTGTACGGCAGTCATCCCGCGGAAGCTGCCGCGCATAGGCCGCCTTCACATGCGGCAGTGAAAATTTTTCCACCAGATGTTCCACGCACGCATTGTCGTACGGCATGGCATCCTGGGTCATAAAAAGCAAAAGATCCGCATCCGAACTTTCTGCCATCGCCCTTCTCGTTCCGCCGTGGTCAAATTCGCTTGGCCGGATATGCTCTACCATAATTTTATCCGATAACTGCTCCCACGCCGGGTTCCAGAACTTTTTCCCTGTGTTTACAACCCGGATCGACCGGATCGGGTAAGTCTGTTCCAAAAGGCGGGGCAGAAGCTCTGCGAACTCCTGCCCTGGTTTATACGTTGGTATCATAACATCAACGGTATAGAATTTCATGTCTGGTTTTCTCCCTCGTATTTAGTCGCCTGCGATCACCGAATCTGCCTCTGCACCAGGCCCCTGGTTCAGCACATAGCCGATCATATCTTCATCGTAACCGCTCTTTCTTGCAATGTAGTCGCTGTACTCTGTAACAGCCGCAGACGGTTCATACGAAAGACCCGGATACAGATATTCATGCAGCTCTCTTACATTGAACTCCAGCGTAACCGGAATTACAACATCCTCACCAAGGGCATTCACTACAATTTCACCATAGCAGAGCTGGAACGGATAGGCATAGGAGGTTCCCATCGTATACGTTACCGCATGCATACCAAGTTCCAGGATTTCATTCTTGGTAAGACTGGTGCTGACATTTCCCATCACCTTGTCCAGAATTTCCGGAATCTTGGTCGGATTCTGTTTCAGCTTCTGTACCATAAGATTGATAACAATTCGCTGACGGCTGGTACGTTTTGCATCATCACCGCCGCCATAACGGATCCGCGCATAGGAGGTAGCAAGCGCACCGCTGACATGACGTACTTCGCTGTAATCATCCCCAAGGTCCTCATCATACGGAATAGCTTCATACTCTACGCCCTGTGCTTCCGATACCTCTCTGTTGTAGTTGTTTGCATGAACACACTCTGCATTTGTCATCTCGATGTCGAGACCGCCCAGGACATCAATCGCATCGGCGAGTGCCTTGAAGTTTACGGTAACGTAATCGGTCAGTGCAAAGTCAAGGTTTGTATTCAGCATGGAGAGCATACTCTCCGGGCCGCCGCGGTTGTATGCGGAATTGGCTTTGTCAAACTCATAATATTCATCGGTATATTTCGCCATATTCATCCAGGTGTCACGCATAATCGACACCATACGGATTTCCTGCTTGTCATGATCAATACAACAGAGAATAATCGTGTCACTGTTCATGCTTTCTGCCAGCTCGGAGCCTTCCACACCTCTGGCATCCACGCCGACCAGCGCGATGACCTGTGTACCGGACATCTGTGAGAGATCGGTATTTGCCTTTACTTCACTGTTGATCTGAATCTGGGAGCTGTCCAGCGTATCCTGATTCATCTTATCCATCGAACGGTTGATCCATGCGTAGACGAACAGAATTCCGGAAAGAATCAGCAGAACGGTGATTTCAATTCCGAAAATTATTTTTCTGCGGCGCATTTTTTTGTATTTTCTGCTCTTTTTGTAATTCTTCTTCGACATCTCTTTTCCCCTTATCTTTTAGTAAGCGTTTTTATTCACAAATCCTTTGAAAAAGGTCAGGAACAGAATTTTAAAATCAAGTCCCAGCGTCCAGTTTTCAATATAATACAGATCACAGTCAATACGCTTGCGGATAGAAGTATCCCCCCGGTATCCATTCACCTGCGCCCATCCCGTAAGACCGGGACGAACCTGATGTTTTACCATATAACGCGGGATCTCCTCCCGGAATTTTTCCACAAAGAAAGGTCGCTCCGGCCTCGGTCCGACCAGGCTCATATCTCCTTTTAAGATGTTAAAGAGCTGTGGAAGCTCATCAATGCTGGTATGGCGCATGAATTTTCCAAATCCCGTCACACGCGGGTCATTCTTCACGGTCCATGCCTTCTTTTCTTTCTCCTCCGTCTGAACTTCCATCGAACGGAACTTGTACATTTCAAACGGTTTGTTGTGCAGTCCGACGCGTGTCTGACGGTAGATCAGCGGACCCGGTGAGGTCAGCTTGATCATGATGCAGGAAAACAGCATCACCGGTGAGAACAGAATGATCGCCACGAGCGCGCCGAAAATATCCACAATCCGTTTCAGCATCGCGTTGAACGTGTTGGAAAGCGGCACATAGCGGATATTGACGACAGGAAGTCCCTGCAGGTCTTCTGTGTACGGCTTTGTCGGAATGATGTTGTGGTAATCCGGCACAAACTGGGTATGTACGCCGGATTTTTCACACATGGCAACGATCTCCTCCAGGCGGAAGTATTCGTTCAGGCCAAGGGTAATGGCAATTTCATCCAGTTTGTTTTCCGGCAGAATGACTGAAAGATTGTTGATTCTTCCAAGAACCTTGATACCGCGGTACATCGTTCCCGCTTTGACATGGTCATCGAGGATTCCGCGGACGAGATAGCCCCACTCCGGGTTTGCAATGATCCGGTCAATGTATTCCTCGGTCGCACGGCTGTAGCCGACCATCAGAATCTGCTTCTGGTTGCGGCCGTGTTTCCACATATTGCTTAAGATATAGTGGATCAGATTTCTTACGATCGTTTCCAGTGTCACATTCAGCACAAAGAAGATGCAGAGCATACCACGGGAAAAGTGAACCTGGCGCACCATGTAAAGGCTGGCCAGCCAGACCAGAAATCCAACCGTATTCGCTTTTAAGATATTGGCAAATTCCAGACGTCTTCCCTGAAAACGCTTGGATGCATAGAGATTGAATGCATAGTAAAGCAGCAGATAGCCGGGCACGATATAGAGCAGTGCCATCATATACGTCGCCGGCGGCAGAATTCCCCTCTCCGGATGATTATTCATAACGCCCAGCCGCACATAGCAGTACCAGGACAGTACATAGGAAAGTGCGAGCACCAGGGCATCGATCAGAACGTGCATCCGGTCAAAATATTTCTGATTATCGTTGATCAAATTCGTTCACCTTATCTGTTTTTTTCGGGATTTAAAAATTCCCTACCCCTAACTATACAATAAGTTCCAAAAAAGAGCAATCATATTTTTCTAACATTCTTCTTATTTCCGTAAACTTTTTAACTTTTTCGTAATCTTTTGAAAGAATCCTTATGCCCTCTCCAGAAATCTCCGGAACACATTGATAAAAAGCTCCCATTCGATGACAAAATACGTGCCGAGGCGCTTCCACTCGAAACGGATCTTTTTTGCTCTGTTTTCCGGCTTCCGGCAGATGAAAAAACCATTCTTGATTCCTGCCAGATATTCTTTTCCGTATCCCTTCGATGCAAAAAAGACCAGTTTTGCCGAAAAACCGAGGATAAAGACCGGCAGGTTAAGCAAAATCTGTAAAACCGGCATATTTTTATAGATCAGATAAATATTGTTCCTGGAAGAATAACGGATTTTAAAGAGGTTATACCGGGAGCCGCTCGTTCCGCTTCCGACGTGGTAAACCTTCGCGGACGGCTCATACCAGTTCTCGTAGCCCAAAAGCCGCGCACGATAGCCGATGTCGGTATCTTCCAGATAAGCGAAATGTTCTTCGTCAAAAAGTCCGGTCTTTTCCAGAAATTCCCGGCGGTAGATCGCTGCTCCGGCGCAGGCCGCAAAAATCCGGTCGGACGTTTCAAATTCACTGACCGGTTTTCCTTTTCCTCTTGCGAATGCCCATCCCAGCATATTATAGTAATTTCCCGCATCGTCGATTTTATCACGCTCCTGATAGGAAATCAGCTTTGCGCTGCATGCAAACGCATTCTTTCTTTTACAGATTCCCTCATAAAGGCGCTCGACAAAGTCCGGGAACACTTCGGTGTCGTTGTTTAAAAGGATCACATACGGCTCCTTCGACCGGCGGATGCCTTCGTTGACCGCACGGCTGAAGCCATAGTTATCATCAAGCTGGATGATTTTCGTCTCCGGGTAGTGTTCCCGCAGAAACGCACAGCTCTCATCCTGTGAACCATTGTCCACGAAATATGTGGTAAATTCCGTAAAGGTCTGCTTTGCAAGCGCTGCAAAGCACGTCTCCAGATACCGGTATCCATTATAATTTGGTATTACAACTGCTACTTTATCCATGGTTTTACTCCCCTGCCGTCGGCACGCAGTCCATAGTTCCACGATGCCAGCGTTAAATTTGGATTGTAGCAGGGATCTCCTGCCTTTAACAGCCCAATCCAGCGGCTGCGCATAAATTCGATTTCCGACTGGAAGCGGCGCACCTTCTTCTCGTCATCCTCTGCTCCCCTGGATTTCGATTCATAATGGTACAACTCCACGTGCGGATTGTATACGATTTTATAACCTGCTTTTCCAATGCGCAGGCACAGATCAACATCATTGAAAGCGACGGACAGTTCTTCTTCAAAGCCGCCGACCTCCTCAAAGACCTCTTTTTTCATCATCATGCACGCTGCTGTCACCGCACTCACATTCATCTGGAGCGATGCCTTATGCAGATAGCCGCTTCTTCCGCGCGCCAGTCCTAAAAAGGCGTGGCCCGCAATGCCGCCTATCCCGATGATAATGCCGGCATGCTGCACCGTGTTGTCCGGATAATACAGCTTCGCGCCGACCGCCCCGATCTGCGGTCTCTGCAGATTGGATACCATCTTTTCCATAAAATCGGGTGTGATGATTTCCATATCGTTATTGAGAAACAGGAGATACTCTCCCTTTGCCTCTTTGACGCCGAAATTATTGATCGCAGAATAGTTAAAGCCCTGTTTTGGATACTTCAGGACACGGATGCCCTGTGCTTCGAGTTCTTTGTAATAGGAAAACGTTGCTTCCTCAGTGCTGTTGTTCTCAATAATCAGAATCTCATAGGATGGATACATGCACTTCTTCTTAATGGATTCCAGACAGGTGCGTAACGTATCGGCCTGATCCTTGTTCGGGATCAGAATCGAAACCAGAGGCGTTCCCTGCAGTTTATAATCTACATCGTAGAAGCCATAATCCGAACGCAGTGTGACGGTTCCCTCTTCGCCGCAGCGCGCAAGGTTTCCCTCAATTGCCTTTTTTCCGGCCTCATACGCGTACAGCTTGCTTGCCGGATTGTCTGCGGTGGAAGCGCTGTGGACCCTCCAGTGATATAAAACTCTCGGAATGTGTACAATTTTTCCCGCCATTTCCGTGCAGCGGAAGATATAATCATAATCCTGCGCCCCATTGTATTCCGGACGAAGGCCGCCGGTTTTCTCCGCAATCTCCCGCCGTACAACGAAGAAATGGCAGATATAATTGTTTGACCGCAGCAGATCCAGATTGAAATCCGGTTTGAAATGCGGCTGGAAATACTCGGACAGATCGGTCCGTACCTTGTCCTCATCGGTATAAAAAGCATCGATGGACGGATCTTTTTCCAGACGGATGGCAATTTCAAAGAGTGCATCCGGCGCAAGCAGATCGTCGTGATCCATAAAACCGACGAAATTTCCCGCTGCTGCGGCAAGCGCTGCATTTGTATTCTCTGCAATGCCGATATTTTCCGGAATCGGAACGTTCTTTACGCGCGGATCTTTTCCGGTATACTCTTTCAGGATGCGCGCCATAGTCTCATCCTCCGGGCTGGCATTTCCGATCACCAGTTCCCAGTTTTCATAACTCTGTTTTTCCAGGGATTCGATCATCTGACGCAGAAAAATTTCCGGCGTACGGTAAGCCGGAACAACAACGCTGATCTTCGGACAATAAGAAAATTTATGATTTTTCTGACACGCCAGGTCCTCCTCTTTTGCGCAGTACTGCTCCCGCCACGGTCCGTACGGAACCTCCTCCGGCTCCATCCTCTCCGAAAGACGGATCAGGAATTCCTTTGGGCCATAATGTTTCAGGTAACGCAGTCCCTTCTGTATGTTGTAAGGTTTCAATTTCCGTATAAAACGGAGCCATTTCATATCTGACACTTTTTTTAACTCCTTGGGGTTTTTGTTTTTCAGGTTTTTTGTTTTTTCCGTATGAACTCGTTCGCATTATACTCTATTTTACTGCATTTTGCAAATCCCGACTGAAAATATTAAGAAATTATGTGTTTCTTCCCTGCTCGCTTTATGTTATAATAATAAAAGTGTGTCTAATACATTTTAGAGAGATCCGCTGCCCGGACAGTCTTATGCAGCTGTACCCGCTGGATCAGAAGGAGTGAGTTATGATTAGAAAGAATTCTGCAGCCCGCACATTTTTATGCCTGTTGCTTGCTTTTGTTTTTGCCGCGTCCTGCCTCCCGCAGACGATTTTTGCCACAACCGATAAAAAAACAGTCACCACCTGGCCCGAAGGACCGGAAAACAATTCCGGCGCTGTCTGTTTACTCGATGCCGATACTGGGGCTGTTTTATACGATAAAAACATGGACGAGCAGCGCTATCCTGCCAGCATCACCAAAATTCTGACGGCTCTGCTGATCATTGAAAACAAGCAGATGACCGACACCGTTACCTTCGGCGAACATGCTGTCAGCGAATCCATTCCGGGAAATGCCCGCATCAACGTTCAGCTTGGCGAAACGATCACAGTGGAGGATGCTCTTCACGCGATTCTTCTTGCCTCGGCAAATGAGGTCTGCACACAGCTTGCCATCGACATTGCCGGAAGCGAGGAAGGTTTCGCCGCCATGATGAACGAACGCGCCGCTGCACTTGGTTGCACGAATACCCATTTTGTCAATGCAAACGGTCTGCCAGATCCGAACCACTACACCAGTGCACACGATATGGCACTCATTATGCAGGAGTGCATCAAAAACGAGACCTTCTGCCGCATCGAGTCCGATCTGACCTACACAATTCAGCCGACCAATATGACCTCGACACCGCGTGATCTTCAGAACCACCACGCATTGCTGTTCCAGGACGGTCAGTGGGGATACAAGGGTGCTTTCGCCGGAAAGACCGGTTATACCGATGAGGCACACAACACACTCGTTACCGCTGCCAAGCGAGGCAATATGACGCTGGTCTGCGTTGTTTTAACCTGTGATAACCTCGATTATATCAACGATACCCGTACCGTACTTGATTTCGGTTATGATAATTTTACACATTATACCCTGAAGAACGCAAAAAAGGAAAGTCTTTCCGGTGTGGTAACGCTTCCAAAGAATGCGAAAATTGAAACTGCAACCTACACCGATCCGGACGGCGCTTCCGTTGAGGAACCGTACACCCGCCAGTATTTTTTCGATGATCACTTCATCGGAACAGCCGAGGTTTCCGCTCCAGGTACTGTTTCCGACAGTTCTTCGGTTTCCTCCGATTCATCAGAAAAAACCGACAGCACAGATATTCCAACACCGGAAGAAACCAAGAAAATTTCTTTTCTCTCCACAC
>OLPL01001423.1_pt1 | contig 14749 bp, 9 predicted proteins | sample 1673211 | NCBI WGS metagenome assembly OLPL01 (sample SAMEA3136766, study PRJEB25190) | human gut metagenome | reverse complement strand
GTAGAGCATTCGGCTGTTAACCGAAGGGTTGTTGGTTCGAGCCCAACTCGGGGAGCTAAGATGAAGAAGCGATACAGAAATGAGAAATCATAGCTGTATCGCTTTTTTGCTGTCTGTAGCCATTAAGAAACGCCATCTAACATTTTGACGGTTTTCCATAACATTTCTTCCTGTTCATGGAAGAAAGATTTCGTTATAATAAAATCAGACAGATCACGGAACATGTGCAGAGTCAGGAGTCGTGTCAAGGCGGAACTTTTTCCGATAGGCGCTTGGCGTCATGCCCTGCTTCTGGCGGAAGGCTTTGGTAAAAACTTCGGTATTCCGGTAACCACAGGAAAAAGCGACCGTTTCGATGGAGAGATCCGTATACGATAAAAGCTCGAGCGCACGCGTGATCCGGCAGGAAGAAAGATAGTCCTGCGGTGAGGTATGGAGATATTTCTGAAACAGGGTATAAAGGTAACTCCGGTTGATGCATACATATCTGGCAATATCCGAGACAAGAATTTCATTGGAATAATTATTTCGGATAAACTCAACGGCTTTTTCCACGTAAAGATTGCCGCTCTCCCGTGCAGAAGGATCGGCAAGCGTGATTTCGCGGGAAAGAATTGAGAAAAACTGGTACAGACAGCCTTCCAGAAGATACTGGTCAGAGGTGTCATAGGTATTGTGCTTCTGCATCTGAAACAAGAGGGACTGCAGTTCACCGGAAAAGTTGCACTGGTAGACAGGGTGCTCCTCGGAAAGACCGAGTTCCTGTACATAAGAGGCAGCTTTTTCGCCGTCAAAACCGATCCAGAGATAGGTCCAGGGATCATCCGCATCGGCTTCATAGTAGGTGCGGACATTTGGCATCAGGAAAAAGCCCTGTCCGGCGGTTAAACGGTAAGTGCGGTTTCCGATGGTAAAAGTGCCTTTCCCGGAAATAATATAGTGGATCACGTAATTGGGGCGGACAGCCGGGCCGTAGCTGTGGAACGGCTGGCAGGCTTCGTAGCCGCAGAAGCAGAGATAAAGATCCGAAAATTTATGCTTTGGGACAGGAAGTGTCCAGGAAGTTTCCATAAGTATACCTCACAAAATGAATCATCAGAAAAGCTGGAATGTCACAAAGGATGAGATTCCGAAATATCAGTAAAATTATATCGTGTTTTGCAGGATACTGCAAGATGCCGCAGGAGGAGGAAATCATGGCAATCAAAGTAAGTGAAAATGGACGGTTATTTACCCTCCAGACAAAAGACAGCAGTTACCAGATGTTCGCAGATGACAAAAATGTGCTTCTGCATCTCTACTATGGAGAAAAAATCGGTGAGGAAAATCTTTCCGGTCTGATTTTCTGTACGGATATGGGATTTGCAGGAAATCCGGAGGAAGCAGGCCCTAACCGGAAATATTCTCTTGATGCACTCCCGCAGGAAATTCCGGGAAGTGGTGTCGGTGACTTCCGTGATGATATGATTGAGATCCGCCACGCGGACGGCAGCTTTGCAGCAGATTTTCGTTTCGATTCGTTCGAAATTCTGGATCATTCCTATGCTATTCCCGGAATGCCGGCGCTGTACGATACAGAGGAAGAAAAAGGTGAGACTCTTGTTATTACAATGACGGAGAAGGCTTCCGATATTGTTCTGAAACTGTTTTACGGTGTATTTGAAAAGGAAAATGTGATTACGAGAGCGGCAAGACTCGAAAATCACGGAGAAACGGCGATTGAGCTGGAAAAAATGCTGTCATTCAGCATGGATCTGATGTATGAAAATTATGAGATGATCTATTTCTCGGGTCGTCATGCGATGGAGCGTACGGCGGAGCGGATTCCGGTGCAGCATGCAAAAGTCGAGATCGGCAGCACCCGCGGTACATCGAGCCATCATTACAATCCGGCTGTGATCCTCTGTGAGGAGGGTGCGGGTGAGACACACGGTTCCTGCATCGGCGCATGCCTCGTTTACAGCGGAAACTTTGTTGCGGCAGCACAGAAGGATCAGAAAAATCAGACCCGTTTTCAGATGGGTATTCATCCGACCAATTTCTGCTTCCATCTGGAAAAAGGAGAGGCGTTCGATACCCCGCAGGCAATCTTAAGCTATTCCGGAACCGGTCTTACCAAACTGTCACAGCAGTATCATGAGATCATCCGCGAGCATATCTGCCGTGGCGCATACAAGCATGCCGAACGACCGATTCTGATCAACAATTGGGAAGCAACCTATTTTAATTTCAACGAAGAAAAAATCCTGAAAATTGCAGAACAGGCGCAAAAGCTTGGCATTGAGATGCTGGTGCTTGACGATGGCTGGTTTGGAAAACGAGAGGATGATAACAGTGGTCTCGGTGACTGGTTCGTCAACGAGAAAAAGATGAACGGCTCCATGGCGCAGCTTGCAGAAAAAATTCACAAGATGGGCATGAAATTCGGTCTCTGGTTTGAGCCGGAGATGATTTCCGAGGACAGTGATCTTTACCGTGCACATCCGGATTGGGCATTTGCAATTCCTGGCCGTGTGCCGAACCACAGCAGAAATCAGCTTGTACTTGATATGACACGTGAGGATGTGCGTGAGTATCTGCTGGAGCGTCTGACAACCATCGTTCATGATGCAAAGATTGATTATGTCAAATGGGATATGAACCGCAGCGTCTGCGATGTTTACAGCCATGTGGCAGCACAGAGCCGGAACGGAGAGCTGTATCACCGCTATGTGCTCGGTGTTTACGATTTGATGGAAAGATTCCTTGCCGCATGCCCGAATCTGCTGCTCGAGGGCTGCAGCGGAGGAGGCGGACGATATGATGCCGGTATGATGTATTATTCCCCGCAGATCTGGTGCAGCGATAACACTGATGCTATTGACAGACTGAAAATCCAGTACGGTACTTCTTTCGGATATCCGGTAAGTGCAATGGGGGCTCATGTCAGCGTATGCCCGAACCACCAGTCCGGCAGGATCACACCATTCGAGACAAGAGGAACGGTTGCATCATCCGGTACATTTGGCTATGAACTGGATCTGATGAAGATGTCCGAAGAAGAGAAAAAGACAGCCAGAGAGCAGATTCTGAAATACAAAGAAATCGAGCATCTGGTACAGTCCGGAGATTACTATCGTCTGATAAATCCATTTGAAAACAACAACCATGTACTCTGGCAGTTCGTATCCAAGGACAAAAAAGAGACAGTTGTATGTGGCGTAAGACTCCACAGCGAAGCTAATCCGTATATCTATCTTTTCTATCCTCAGGGACTGGATGCAGATCTGCATTACGAAGACATTGCAACCGGAAAAGTATACACAGGCGCAGCACTGATGAAAGCAGGACTGCCATTACCACTGACAACAGGTGATTACCAGCCAATCAGATTTACATTTAAGGCAGTGGAGAAATAATTACCGAATCAAATAAGTTATCTGATTCAATTGTAGGTGACTGTTTGAACATAATAAAAAGATGAAAACCAGTAATTAAGTTTATTAATAGCAGATAAGCTTAGTTACTGGCTTTTTTTGTCCTTTGCCATCTATAGATATCAATCAATAAATAATCACAAAATTTTATATGATATATCTTTATAAGATGTTGTAGAATGATGTAAAATAGTCGTAGAATTATAAAAAACGAGGCAGGTAAAGAAAAATGAAAGAGAAAATCAAAAAAATGCCGGGAAGAATCAGAAATTATTTTTGCTCACATATGAGTGCGCAGGTTACAGTAACAGTAGTATTACTTCTGATTCTGGCAGGTCTGGTCCTTCAGATTTACGTAAAAAATCAATATTTTAATTATCTGCTCAGGAATACCAGATCAATGGAAGAATCCATGATTGAAACATCGACGATTAATATTGATGCAAATCTGAAGGATATCATCAGTGCTGCATGCAATGTAGGAGTTAATGAGACATTAAGAGTTCTGGTAGAAAACACGGAAGCAGACGGAATACTTCTGGCAAAAGAAAAACTGACATTGGGCAGCAGAATGGATGATATTGCTCATCAGATTGGAAGTGTTGTATCTATTGCAATTGTATCAGATGAAGGTCTGTGGCAGGAGTATGGGGTTTATTGGTACCAGACATCTTCAAAAGGAGTATGGGAAGATGGCAATCTGGATAAACTTCAGGAAATATATGAAAAGACCATGGCACTTCAGAAAGAGAAAGCAAATGTCAGGTACTATGTAGAGACAGATCCTGCTGTTCACAGTCAGTGGCCGCAGATAAGAATGGTACATATTGCAGTTCCGCTGATTGGAAAAACTTACAGTTATTCTCATGTGAAAAATGTAGCGGTCGTATCTTTCGATATGGGAGATATTCTGGAAAAAAGTGCTTTTGACAGAGTAGCTGATAAACCTCTTTCGATTGGATATATTGCAGATGAAAATAACAGAATCATTTACCATCCAAATGAAGAGTACGATGGAATGACAGTGGAAAGTTACAGAAAAACGCTGGACAGTACCGAGAATATCAGCAGATCATTAAAATATTTTGGATGGACAGCATATATTACCACGGATCTTGGAAAAATGCGTGCACAGGTTAACCAGATGTATACCAGAAGCATTTATGTATATCTGTTTTTGTTGTGTATCTGTGGATTTTTATGGCAGTTTACAATACGAAGAGTATTAAAACCAATTGATATTATACGGGATTCTATGCGAAATATTAAACTTTCCAAGAATCTTCCGAAGATAGAAGTAAAGGGAACCAATGAGATATGGCAGTTGGCTGGTTATTATAACGAAATGGCGGAAACTCTGGAACGACAGTACAAGGAAATACGTAGATATTATCGTGAAAAGAATCTTTCTATCCGTCAGAAAAATAAGGCAGAGAAAGAAGCTCTGGAATCACAGATCAATGCACATTTTCTCTGCAATACACTGACTGCGATCAATTATAATGCGATAGATAATGAAGATTATGAGGTAGCAGATCTTCTGAAAAAGCTTTCCAATATGCTTTCATATACATTCTCAAGGAAGCTTGTGTCAGTAAGTCTGGGGCAGGAACTGAGATGGGTAGAGCAGTATCTATATCTGCAGAAGTTCAGGCTTATGGATGTGTTTGACTACGAGATTGAATTTCAGGAAGAATACGGCGAATGGCCATGCTGTAAACTGTTTATTCAGCCATTTGTGGAGAATTCTATCCTTCATGGTTTTGAAGGAAGAGAAAGCGGGGGAATGATCCGTATTACGGGTCACATTGATGGATCCAGATTCCGTCTTTGCATTGAAGATAATGGATGTGGAATGAATGAAGATACAGAGAAACTGATGCAGCAGATTCTTATGGAAAAGCATACTTTGGATTTGGCAGGAACAGGAATCGGGATTCAGAATGTAGTGACAAGACTGCGAATGTATTATGGAGAAGAACTTTCTGTAGTTTTGGAATCAGAACCTGAAAAGGGGACAAAATTTACTTTCTGGCTTCCAATACCAGAGAATCCGGAGAAAGATATAGAGTAAATAAATGTAGCAAAAAAAGTAACAGAGGAGGTCTTTATACATTGAGAATTTTAATTGCAGAAGATGAGCAGAGAACCAGACAGGGATTAGTAAGGGTTTTGCAGAGCCTGAGGGATGAGTATGAGATTGTGGCACAGGCATCTAATGGAAAAGCAGCGCTGGAAATGATTCTGGAACAGAAGCCGGATGTGGTTTTTATTGATATCAAGATGCCGTTTATGGACGGGCTTTCAGTAATAGAAGCTGCCAGAGCTCAGGGAATTAAGGCAGAATTTGTGATTGTAAGTGCATATGCAGATTTTGATTTTGCCAAGCAGTCAATTTCTCTTGGTGTAATAGAGTATCTTCTGAAACCTCTTACAAGAGATGAGGCAGAAGCAGTACTGAAGAAAATTGAGAATAAGATCAGTGGAAAAAATAGCTATTCCCGCAGAAAATCCAGAAATTTGAGAGATAAATATCCGGATGCCCACCCTATGATTCTGCAAGCTCTGGATATCATACAGAGTGGATATGCCGGAAAAATAAGCCAGAAGAAATTGGCAGAAGATCTTGGGCTGAGCCAGGAATATTTCAGTTATCTTTTTGGAAAAAATATCGGAGAAAATTTCAGCACTTTTCTAAGGGAGTATAGAATTGAACAGGCACAGTATATGTTGAGGGAAGAAATATGTGATCAGAGGGATGTTCCTTATCAGGTAGGATTTTCCGATTCTAAATACTTCAAAAAAGTCTTTCGCGAGGTGACAGGAAAGAGTCCATCTGAATATCTGTCAGAAATAAAAGAGTAAAAATATAAGAAATATATGGAAAATATCCTGAAAATCTTAAAATATTTCCTTAATCTTAAAATATTATCCGTACAAAATTCCTTTTTCCATAAAATCTTGGGTTATGCGGTGGAAATTTGAATGGTAAAATATATACAACAAAACAACAGAGAGACGACTTAAAATTGTGCAACTAACCAAAACAAAATTCAACTAAGAAGGAAAAAGGGAGGAAAAAACATGAAAAAAACATTATTTACAGCAACATTATTGGCGGCTTCGCTGATGGCGGCATCAACTGTACAGGCAGCTCCGCAGGAAGTTACAATGTGGCATTATTTTGATCAGAAGCCAGAGCAGGAAATGCTCGCAGACATGGTTGAAGAATATAATTCTTTACAGGATGACATTCACATCAATGCAACATTCGTATCCAGAACAGAGTTAATGAACCAGTACACAGTTGGAGCACTTTCAGGAGAACTTCCTGATATCGGACAGGTAGATTCACCGGATATGGAATCCTACATATCTCTCGGAGTATTCGAAGATATCACTGATGATCTAGAATCATGGGGAGAACTGGATCAGTTCTATGATGGACCATTAAGCTCCTGTAAAGACCCTGATGGAAAAGTTTACGGACTTCCACAGAATAGTAACTGTCTTGCACTTGCTTGCAATATGGATCTTCTGAAAGCAGCCGGATATGATCATATGCCGCAGAGTCTTGATGAGTTCAAGGAAATGGTTGCAGCAACAACAGATGCATCCAATGATGTATACGGATTCGCAATGTGTGCAGTATCTACAGAAGAAGGAACATTCCAGATCCTTCCATGGCTGAGATCTGTACAGAATGGAACTGGCGTTAATGTTGATAATATTACTGCTGATTCTGCTGTAAATGGATTACAGACACTTGGAGATTTTGTAGCAAACGGATACATGAGTAAAGAGTGTGTAAACTGGACACAGGCAGATGCATGGAATCAGTTCTGCGCAGGAAAAGCTGCATTTGCAGAATGTGGAACATGGCATCTGGCACAGACAGATGCAATCAACGGAGCATTTGAATATGACTTTACACTTCTTCCAACAGGCGACGAAGGAACCTCTACATCTACAATCGGTGGTGAGAACTTTGGTGTCTGCAAAGGATCAGAAAACAAAGAAGCATGTGCTAAATTCCTTGAGTGGCTCTGCTCACAGGAAAACGAAGCAAAATGGGCAGCTGTAGGCGGAAAGATTCCTACAAGACAGGATGCGACAGCTGAATACACATTTGAGCAGGATGGATTTAAGGTATTTACAGATGAAATGAATTATGCGCAGGCTCGTGGACCGCACGCTGAATGGCCATCTATTTCTGAAGCGGTTTATACAGCAACACAGTCTGTAATCGTAGACGGAACATCTGCAAAAGACGCTCTTGAAACAGCAGCAGCTAAAATTAATCCAATCGTAGAAGAAACTCCTCTTCCTGAAAGCAACTAAAACTAACAAATAGGGAAGGATGTGGCTTTAATGGCAGCAAAGTCTAGGACTATGGCGCAGCAAAAGACGAAAGAAGCATACTGTTTCATTGTACCTGCATTTATTTATATGATCCTTGTGCTGGGATACCCGATCGTTTATAACATTATTCTCAGTCTTAAGGATGTAAATGTAAAGAACCTGAAATCAGGAACTTCCGTATTTGTCGGATTACAGAACTATATTGATTTATTCCATGATCCGACATTTCTTCTGGTTCTGCGCAATACATTTATTTTTACAATAGCTTGTCTTATTTTCCAGTTTACCATCGGATTTGCATTTGCGATGTTTTTCAATCAGAAATTTAAACTCGCAGGTCCGATCAGAGGTCTGATTCTTGTCAGCTATATGATGCCAATGGCAGTAACTGGTCTTCTTGGTAAAAATATCTTTTCCAATGCAGGTCTTATCAATGACCTGCTTGGAAAAATCGGAATCAGCGGTCCGGAATGGCTGGTTAACACCAGCACAGCTCTGATTGCAGTAATTATTATGAACTGCTGGGTAGGTATTCCGTTTAATATGCTCCTTCTTGTATCAGGACTTACAAGTATTTCACCGGATGTATACGAGAGCGCATCCATGGATGGAGCAAATTGGGGACAACGTTTTCTTTTTATAACTCTTCCCCTGATGAAAGAGTCAATTCTTGCAGTACTGATGTTAGGATTTATCTATACATTCCGTGCATTTGACCTGATGTATATCATGACAGCCGGAGGTCCGTTGAATTCAACAGATGTGCTGGGAACATATTCTTATATGTTATCATTTACACAGTTTAACTTTTCAAAAGGTGCGGCAGTTGCAATGGTACTGTTTGCATGCCTGTTCCTTATTGGTCTGTTCTATCTGAAACTGTTATCAAAAGAAGAGGAGGAAGGCTGATATGGATAATATGACAGGTGCTGAAAAGGCAAAAGAGATCAGAAATTCGATATTTGCACTTCTTATTGCATTTATCTTCTTATTTCCGATTTACTGGCTGATACAGATTTCATTTAAGTCAGATGCAGAAACATTTGGAAAGGTTCTTACCTATTTTCCACATGATTTCACCTTTGAACCGTGGCTGGAAAACTTAACAGATAAAACGTTTCTGATATCTTTGAAAAACAGTTTTCTTAATGGACTTTTGACAATGGCAATTGCTCTGGTACTCGGTGTCCCGGCAGCATATGGAATGGGAAGATACAGAGTAAAAGGTGGAAATGTTTTCCTTCTTACATTTCTGATTTCACAGATGCTTCCTCCATCCCTGACATTGACCCCAATGTATCTGATTTTCAGTAAATTGGGCTTTCTTGGAAATCATCTGACAGCTCCGGTTGCGATTGCAGCCAGTTCTATACCGTTTGTAATCGTAACATTGAGACCTTATTTCAGAAGTATTCCGGTATCATTGGATGAGGCCGCAAGACTGGATGGATGCGGATCGGTAAAAGCATTTCTTATGGTTATGCTTCCGGCAGTAAAAACAGGAATTATTACTATTATGGTTATTTCATTCCTGAACGGCTGGAATGATCTGGTATATTCAATGACATTTAATGTTGCAGAGATAATGAGACCTTTGACAGCGAATATTTATAAATTCCAGAGTGCATATGGTACAAGATGGAACTGTATCATGGCTTATGGTGCAATACTGGTACTTCCGGTAATTCTGATGTTTATTTTCTTACAGAAATATATTGTAGGCGGTCTTGTCGCAGGTGCGGTAAAAGACTGATAAAATAAAGCTATTATTTATATTATAAACAAGTTCAGCGGATTAGAACAAAACAGATAAAACTGCAGTTCCAATTCGCTGAAACTCCATTAAGAATGAAAAGGAGAAGGCAGAAATGGCAAATCAGGAAGAAGTAAGAGACGTATATGGGTATTTTGAGCAAAAAGGAAATGCGCTGTGCTACCGTTATGAGGCTGAACGGGTAAGAATTGAGCCGTGGGGTGCTGACAGCCTTCGTGTACGTGCATGGAAAACCGCAGAGATGGATCCGGCAGACTGGGCATTGATCAAACCAGAGAAGGAAATCACACCGGAAATCGAAGTTCGCGAAGACGGAGCAACGATCCGTAATGGTAAGATCCGTGCAGAGATTAATCTGATCGGTAAAATTGCATTTTATAATCAGAAAGGAGAACTTTTACTGGATGAGTATGTCCGCAACAGAAAAGATATGTTCGGAAATACCTGCAGTTCTCTTGAAGTAGAAGCCAGAGAATTTAAGCCTATCACAGGTGGGGATTACAGACTGACAATGCGTTTTGTTTCCACACCGGAGGAGAAAATATATGGTATGGGCCAGTATCAGCAGCCATACCTTGATGTAAAGGGAGCTGATCTTGAACTGGCACACAGAAATTCACAGGCAAGTGTTCCGTTCATGCTTTCTAGTCTTGGATATGGATTCTTGTGGAATAATCCGGCTGTAGGACGTGTAAATTTTGGCAAAAATATTACAACATGGGAAGCATTTTCTTCCAAGAAACTGGATTATTGGATCACAGCAGGTGACACACCGGCCGAAATCGAAGAAGCTTATGCAAATGCAACAGGCAAAGTTCCGATGATGCCGGAATATGCAATGGGATTCTGGCAGTGCAAACTTCGTTATCAGACACAGGAAGAACTTCTTGAAGTAGCAAGAGAATATAAACGCCGTAACCTCCCGATTTCTGTAATAGTTGTTGACTTCTTTCACTGGCCAATGCAGGGCGAATGGAAATTTGACCCAACATACTGGCCGGATCCGGATGCAATGATCAAAGAACTGAAAGATATGGGAATTGAACTGATGGTTTCCATCTGGCCGACAGTAGATTACAGAAGCGAGAATTTCAATGAAATGAAGAGTAAAGGTCTTCTGATCCGCGTAGATTCCGGATATCCGATATCCATGGATTTTCAGGGAAATACACTTCATTACGATGCAACTAATCCGGAAGCACGTGAATATGTATGGGAAAAAGCAAAGAAGAATTATTATGATAAAGGTGTAAAAGTATTCTGGCTGGATGAAGCAGAACCGGAATATACAGTTTATGATTTCGAGAATTATCGTTATCATCTCGGACCGGATATTCAGGTTGGAAATATTTATCCTGTTATGTATGCAAAGACATTTTTTGATGGAATGAAAGCAGAAGGACAGGAGAACATTATCAATCTTCTCCGCTGCGCATGGGCCGGTTCACAGAAATATGGTGCACTGGTCTGGTCCGGAGACATCAAATCTTCCTTCCCGAGTATGAAAAATCAGGTTGCAGCAGGTCTTAATATGGGAATTGCAGGTATTCCGTGGTGGACAACAGATATCGGCGGATTTTTCGGAGCAAATATAAATGATCCGGAATTCCATGAACTTCTGGTCCGTTGGTTTGAATATGGATGCTTCTGTCCGGTTATGAGACTTCACGGATATCGCTGGCCGCTTCAGCCTCAGTATGGTACAACTGGTGGAGCTACATGTGTATCAGGAGCACCAAATGAGGTATGGAGTTACACAGATCAGGTTTGTGAGATTCTGTCAGATTATTTGAGATTAAGAGAGCGCATGCTTCCATATATTACAGAATTGATGGAGGAGGCTCATGAAAAAGGAACTCCTGTTATGCGTCCGCTGTTCTATGACTTCCCGGAAGACAAAGAAAGTTGGAATGTAGAGACAGAGTATATGTTTGGACCAAAAGTTCTGGTAAAACCGATCACAGATGCAGATGCACGTGAGACAGATGTATATCTTCCTGGTGGAGCCTCCTGGACAAATGCATGGACAGGTGAAACCTTTGAAGGTGGACAGAAAGTACATGTGGCAGCACCGATCGAGCAGATTCCATTGTTTACAAGAGATGGTTACAAACTGCCGATGAAATAAAGAAGTTTAAAGATCAGGAGGGTGTCGCAGAATTATCGAGGGATAATTTTCGACACCCTTTTAAAGAACATTTAACCGTGTCACCGCTGATCCAAATGGATGATAAAGGAGAAGAAAAAATGGGAAAAGCAGCAAATTCAAGTATTTCTCTTAAACAGATTCATGTTACAGATAATTTTTGGAATAAATATGTGCATCTGGTAAAGGATGTGATTATTCCTTATCAGTGGGATATTCTGAATGATAAACTGGAAGATGTAGAAACCAGTCATTGTATAGAAAATTTCAAAATTGCAGCAGGAGAAAAAGAGGGAGAATTTCAGGGCGCCGTATTTCAGGATACGGATGTTGCAAAATGGCTGGAAGCAGTTGGTTTTGTGTTAAATTATGAAAGAGATGAAAAGCTGGAAGAATTGGCTGATGAGACGATTGAACTGATCGGACGTGCACAGCAGCCGGATGGATATTTAAATACATATTTTACGATCAAAGAACCGGATGGACGATGGAGTAATCTTATGGAAGGTCATGAGCTTTATACAGCAGGGCATATGATCGAGGCAGCAGTAGCATACTATGAAGCAACCGGAAAACGTAGATTCCTGGAAATTGTATCAAAATTTGCAGATCTTGTCTGCCAGACTTTCGGACCGGAAGAGGGAAAAATCCATGGATATCCGGGACATCAGGAAATAGAACTGGCACTTGTAAAGCTTTACCGTGTAACACGTGAGAAAAAATATCTGGATCTGGCAAAATATTTCATAGATCTGAGAGGTACTGGCAAAAATTATTTTCTGGAGGAGGAAAAGAGACCGGGACATAAGCGTATTTTTCCGGATTTTGTAAATTATGATACCATGTATGCGCAGGCACATAAACCGGTAAGAAAACAGAGGACAGCAGAAGGACACGCTGTAAGAGCAAACTATATGTATTCTGCAATGGCAGACCTGGCATATGAATATCAGGATAAAGAATTACAGCAGGCATGCCGAAACTTGTGGGATAATATGGTGCACAAAAGAATGTATATTACAGGAAGTGTTGGATCTTCTGGATTCTTGGAACGATTTACAACAGATTATGATCTGCCAAATGACAGCAATTATTCTGAGACATGTGCTACGATTGCACTTGCTATGTTTGGAAAGAGAATGGCAGATATGGAGAAGGATGCTTCTTATATGGATGTAGTGGAACGGGCTTTATATAATACACTTTTATCAGGCATAGCTATGGATGGAAAAAGCTTTTTTTATGTAAATCCTCTGGAAGTATGGCCGGTAAGCTGTATGCCGAGAACTTCACGCGAACATGTGAAACCTGTCAGGCAGAAATGGTTTGGTGTTGCATGCTGCCCGCCAAACATTACCAGAACATTGGCATCTCTTGGACAATACATCTATTTCCAAGAAGAAAATGAAATTTACGTAAATCTGTATGTTGCAAATGAAACAGAAGTTACACTTAATGGAGTTCCGTTCAAAATTACGTTAAAAGGAAATTTCCCATGGGAAAACAAGATGACAGTTTCTGTAGATGGTGTGCAAGAAACTGAGGCGATGATCGCATTCAGGGTTCCGGCATATGCAGAGAATTTCAAAATTTTGAGAAACGGTAAAGAAGAGAATCTGACAGAAGACCATGGATATATTAAAATTTCCGGAAAAATGTATAAAGAAACATTTGAAATAAGTTTTGATGCAGAGCCAGTATTTGTTCATGCAAATCCACAGGTAAGAGTTGACAGTGCAAAAGTGGCAGTAGTAAAGGGACCTCTGGTTTACTGTGTGGAAGAAGCGGATAACGGGGAGAATCTTTCTTCTGTTATGGTTAATACTGATCAGAAGATTGAAGAAACATATGATGACGAACTTCTGGAAGGATGCAGTGTACTCCATATAACCGGCAAAAAAATTTCAGAGAAGGGTTGGAATGAAGGAATATTGTATCAGAACAGAAAAGTAGAACTGGAAGATGTTAAATTGACACTGGTACCATATTGTTATTGGGGAAATCGTGAAAATGGAGAAATGCTTGTGTGGATGAAGGAACTTTTTTATATGTAATTCGCTGATAAAATAAAGGAAAAATAAAAGGAGATCACAGAAAAATATGTGGTCTCCTTTTGGTCTGTTCAGTATTTGTTTGATTATAGGCTGACAATTATTTTTTCTTTTTGGAAGAATCTTTTTTCTCAGATTTAGATTTTTTATCATCTGTTTTTTTTTCTGATTTTTTCTTAGACTCTTTTGCTGCTTTAGTTTCAGTTTCTGTTTCTACAGTTTCTGTAGTTACCTGTTCCGCTGTTTCCTGTACTTCATTGGCGCCTGGAACCAAATTGGAAATGATATTCTCAAGGATCGGAGCAATTTCCTTCGGAACAAAATCTGCGATTATGGAATCATCAATCGGTTTTACTTTCCAGTCTGCATATTTTTTATCAGTGCTGGTTGTATCCTTTTTTGAAGCTTTTACTGTAGAAGTGCTGCCACTTCCTGAAGAACCAGACTGTGCCTGAAGTTTACTAAGTCTTGCGGCCAGAATGCTGTTCTGTTTATTCTTCATTTCCTGTTCGTTCTGAAGGGCTTCTTTTTTTGTCTTTTCCTTACGCTCAGTCTCTTCTTTCTTTCTGGCTTCATCATTAGGATTTTCTGTTTCCGTCTCCGTTTGAGGTTCTGTCTGTTTCTGATCTCCTCCACTGGTATTACCTCCAGTGTTTCCACCAGAATTTCCTCCTGTATTTCCACCGGTATTATCATTTGTCTGAGGTGGCTGGGTTTCCGGAGTATCAATCTTACGGCTCTTTACATTGACAGATATAATATTGGAATTTGAAGAATATTCTTTTCCATTGATCTCAATGTTTGCATTAGCTGTAAATCCGGCGTTATTTGTGCCTTTATTTTTCTTAATATTATTTGCAAATACAAGTTTTCCAGCATTTGCAGTTTCAATAATGTTGCCTTCTGGCGTGATAGTGAATTTTACTTCTGTAACTCCCGATTTATCAATAGAAATTTTTCCACCAGGTTCTGCTTCTCCAAGATCTGTATCTTTATTGTT
>OLPL01001420.1_pt1 | contig 14784 bp, 15 predicted proteins | sample 1673211 | NCBI WGS metagenome assembly OLPL01 (sample SAMEA3136766, study PRJEB25190) | human gut metagenome | reverse complement strand
TGAAATAGGGAGGATAAACAGAAATGGCAAAACAGTTATTAGGAAAAGAAGTAACAGCAGCATTAAATGAGAAGATCAAAGCAAATGTAGCAGAGCTGGAAGCAAAAGGAGTAAAACCGACTCTCGGAATCATCCGTGTCGGAGAGAGAGAGGATGACCTTTCCTACGAAAGAGGAGCAACCAAACGCTGTGAGACCTTAGGCGTTGCATACGAGAAATTCCTTCTCCCGGCAGACGTTACCCAGGAAGAGCTGATGGCTACCATCGATAAAGTAAACAAAGACGATTCCATCCACGGCGTTCTGATTTTCCGTCCGCTTCCGAAACATCTCGATGAGGCAGCTGTTATTAAAGCACTCTCCCCGGAGAAGGACGTAGACGGTATCACAGACGGTTCCATGGTAGGCGTATTCGCCGGAACAAAACAGGGCTTCCCGCCATGTACTCCGCAGGCCTGCATGGAGATCCTCGACCACTACGGTATCGACTGCACCGGCAAAAAAGCTGTTGTTGTAGGCCGCAGCCTCGTTGTAGGAAAACCGGCAGCCATGATGCTGTTAAAGAAAAATGCAACCGTAACCATCTGCCATACCAGAACGAAAGACATGCCGTCTGTAGTCAAAGAGGCAGATATCGTGATCGTAGCAGCCGGCCGTGCTGGTGTTGTCGGTGCGGAATATGTAAAAGAAGGACAGACTATCATCGACGTAGGAATCAACGTAAATGCAGAAGGAAAACTTTGTGGTGATGTTGATTATGCAGCAGTTGAACCGATCGTTGATGCAATCACTCCGGTACCGGGCGGTGTTGGAAGTGTTACCACATCTGTTCTGGTAGGACATGTGGTAGAAGCAGCTATGAGAAAATATATGTAAGCGCGGAATCATTTTATCAGAACATAATAAAATGATATAGATCTTCCGGGGACAGAAACGAATATCCGAATCTGTTCCCGGAAGATTTTTTATTTCATATGTTGTTTCTCTGATAACCCTTGAAAAAATCCGTATTTCTGTTAAAATATCTGTAGTGCGATTTTCACGTATTACGTGAAAACCGTATACGATGTGAGTAAACAGTCGTACAGAATAGTTCTGTACAGCAAGAGGAGGAAAACATGAGTAAAAAACCTACCGTTTTAATGATTTTAGATGGTTATGGATTAAACGACAAGTGCGAAGCAAACGCAGTTTGTGAAGGAAAAACACCGGTTATGGATCAGCTGATGTCTCAGTGCCCGTTTGTAAAAGGTAACGCAAGCGGCATGGCAGTAGGTCTTCCGGAAGGACAGATGGGTAACTCAGAAGTTGGACATCTGAATATGGGTGCAGGTCGTATCGTATATCAGGAACTGACAAGAATCACCAAAGAGATCCAGGACGGCGATTTCTTCAAGAACGAAGCGCTGCTGGCAGCTGTAAAGAATTTAAAAGAGAACAACTCTGCACTGCATTTTATGGGTTTGTTATCTGATGGTGGTGTACACAGCCACAATACACATCTGTATGGTCTGCTGGAACTGGCAAAAAGAGAAGGTCTGGAAAAAGTATATGTACACTGCTTCCTGGATGGCCGTGACACTCCGCCGGCATCCGGAAAAGGTTATGTAGAAGAGCTGCAGACTAAGATGAAAGAAATTGGTGTTGGCGAGATCGCAACCGTTGCAGGACGTTACTATGCAATGGATCGTGATAACCGCTGGGATCGTGTAGAACTGGCATTCAAAGCCATGACAAAAGGCGAAGGCGTAAAAGGAACAGACGCAGCAGAAGCTGTACAGGCTTCCTACGATGCAGAAAAGACCGATGAATTCGTTCTGCCGACCGTTATCGAAAAAGACGGCAAACCGGTTGCAACCGTTCAGGATAAAGATTCTGTTGTATTCTTCAACTTCCGTCCTGACCGTGCACGTGAGATCACAAGAGCATTCTGCGATGATGATTTCAAAGGTTTCGCACGTGAGAAAAAACTGGATGTAACTTTCGTATGCTTCACCGATTACGATGAAACTATCGGAAACAAACTGGTAGCATTCGTAAAACAGGAGATCAAAAACACATTCGGCGAGTACCTGGCAGCTCATAACATGACACAGGCTCGTATCGCTGAGACAGAAAAATATGCACACGTTACCTTCTTCTTCAACGGTGGTGTGGAAGAGCCGAACAAGGGCGAAGACAGAATCCTGGTTAAATCCCCGAAGGTAGCAACCTACGATCTGAAGCCGGAGATGAGTGCATACGAAGTATGTGACAAACTGGTAGATGCGATCAAATCCGACAAATATGATGTGATTATCATCAACTTCGCTAACCCGGATATGGTTGGACATACCGGTGTGGAAGCAGCAGCAATCAAAGCAGTAGAAGTTGTTGACGAGTGCGTAGGACGTGCTGTTGACGCTCTGAAAGAAGTAGACGGACAGATGTTCATTTGCGCAGACCACGGAAACTGCGAACAGCTGGTAGACTATGAGACAGGCGAACCATTCACCGCTCATACCACCAACCCGGTTCCGTTCATCCTGGTAAATGCAGATCCTTCTTACACACTGCGTGAGAACGGCTGCCTGGCAGACATCATCCCAACCCTGATCGAACTGATGGGTATGGAACAGCCTGCTGAAATGACAGGAAAGTCTCTGCTGATTAAAAAATAAGAATAATATAAATGCAGGAGATAAAGACAAAAAATGCTTTATCTCCTGCATTTTTGTTTTGATTACAGATGTGTGATTAAATCTGCTCGACTTTCAGAAGGTTTGTATTACCGGTACTTCCGTTTATCACACCTCCGGTAAGGACAAGGTTATCCCCTTTTTTCAGTGAAAATATCTCCTGGACTTTTTCAAGGTCATGCTGGAACATTGCCTCCATAGAGTTAAATTTGCCACACAGGATCGGGATTACACCCCAGCTTAAATTGAATTTGCGCCAGCCTCTTTCAGAGTATGTCATACCAATGATATCTACCGGGCAGCGGAATCTGCTGACCATTCGGGCGGTATGTCCTGACAGGCTGTTAACAATGATGAATTTTACCTTTAAATCAGTAGCCATAGCACAGGCGGAATGTGAAACCGCATCCAGATTGTTTGTAATTGCAAACTCGGCTTTTTTAAAACGTTTCTCATAGGATATACTTTTTTCTGTAAAAGCAATGGTTTCTACCATATTTTTGACAGCGGCAACCGGATATCCGAACAGAAGATCTTCTTTGTCCTGCTCACTCAAGAATTCATGATTCATTACCCGGTTTGGAAAATTCATACTTTTGGAGTTGGACAGCTCACCGCCAACGACAACTTTGCATTTGGCACGGGAAGGACTGAGATCAACAACTTTGAAAATAACCAGTCCATTATTTACAAGAATGGTATCTCCAAGTTTCAAATTTTCCATCAGCTGTTTAAAATTCACGGAAACAATATGTTCATCTCCAATAATATCTTCTGTGGTAAATGTAAAATCATCTCCATCATGAAGAAAAATTTTTCCGCTTTGAAAAGTACGGATACGATACTCAGGTCCTTTGGTATCCAACATAATCGGAATAGGAAGATTCAGTTTTTCTCATTTTTACTGTCCTCACTTTCGTTGGAATGATTGTTATTTTCGGAAGAGTCTCCACGACTGATCCACCATGCCCATACACAGGCACCCAGAGCTAATACACATAAAATTCCTACAAAAATATTCTGACCCATTTCGTTCTCCATTTCCTCAGGCTGTCTGCCGTTCATCAGGCAGAGCCTGAAATACACTCGTTTTTTTGCATCAAAAACAGCCCATTACAGTAATAATAATGGGATACAGAAAATGAGAATCAGAGTCGTTTTTTACCGTCCGATTTATGAAGATAACTGATGATTTTTTTGCCCGGTAATACGGGACAGAACAGAATAATGAAAGAAATAAAATAATAATTTTGTGAAAGGCGGGGAACAAAATAAAGACCTGGAGTATATGCAAGCCTGTTTATACTGTTTCGTGCATTGGTATTGCGCGAAAGGTACTGTTCACAGAGAGTATAAACGCGCTCCTGTAGCATTTCCCTGGTGCAGGGAGTCGTATTATTGGCAGATATGGTATCCGATCCGGAATAGAAAGTGGCAGAATCGGCTAAAATGGAAGCATATAAAGAAGAATGTGTCTGATATGGAGCAAAACACATTCCAAGCATGAAAAACATAATCACTAATGCGATATTTCTTTTCGAATTATGTAAGGTATTCACAGAACCACTCCTGCCGGAAATCAATTTCCAATAATTAATATGGAAAAGTATAACATAAGTGTTATGAAATGACAATAGAATATATTTTTTACATAAATAAGAAATGAAACACACATATTTTTCTCTGCTTCGGACATACTGAAAAAGAGCAGCAGATGACAGAAACAGGAGGAATATGTGATGTATCGATATCTACCGATTCGAAGAATCTACGCAAGAGAAGTCCTCGATTCCAGATCCAATCCTACGGTGGAAGTGGAAGTGACGGTAGGAGAAGGAATCATGGGAGTGGATGGATATACAGGAAGAGCCATTGTGCCGTCGGGAGCATCTACCGGCAAATATGAGGCTGTGGAACTGCGGGACGGAGAAGAACGCTTCGGTGGTCTTGGTGTGGAACAGGCGGTACGAAATGTCAATGTCCGTCTGGCAGAACAGATCGTAGGAGAAAATGCGCTGAATCAGTCCTATATTGACCAACTGCTGATCCAGGAAGACGGAACCGACAATAAAAGCAGCCTGGGAGCAAATGCGACACTTGGCGTGTCCCTTGCAGTAGCCCGTGCTGCGGCGAAAGCGCTGCGTCTGCCATTGTATCAGTATCTCGGGGGCGTGCATGCGGTGCGGATGCCGGTTCCGATGATGAACATTCTGAATGGAGGGCGCCACGCGGACAATACGGTAGATCTTCAGGAGTTCATGATCATGCCGGTGGGAGCGGAAAGCTTTCGGGAGGCAGTACGCATGGGAGCGGAGATCTATCAGCGCTTGAAGATCCTTTTAAAACACAAGGGGCTGTCTACCGCGGTCGGTGATGAGGGCGGTTTCGCGCCGGATCTGGAAAGCGCGGAACAGGTGCTGGAATTTCTGACAGAAGCGATTGAAGACGCAGGATACACACCGGGAAGCGATGTGGTATTTGCCATTGATGCGGCGGCAAGTGAACTGTATGATGAGGACCGGGAAGGGTACTATTTTCCCGGGGAGAGCCGGATGCAGGGAAATGAGGTTGTGCGGACATCCACAGAGATGATTGCATATTATGAAAACCTGCTGGATCGCTTCCCGATTGTTTCGATTGAAGATGGTCTGGAAGAAGAGGACTGGGAAGGCTGGACGGAGATGACCCGGAGGCTTGGAAACCGGGTACAGCTGGTGGGAGACGATCTCTTTGTGACCAATAAAAAGCGGCTGAACTGTGGCATCCGCCTGGATGCTGCCAATGCGATCCTTGTAAAGGTGAATCAGATCGGAACCCTGACAGAAGCTCTCGAAGCGTTAGAGATGGCGTACCGTTTCGGATACCGTGCGATTATTTCCCATCGTTCCGGAGAGACAGAAGATTCTTTTATCGCAGATCTTGCGGTAGCCTGTGGCAGCGGACAGATCAAGACCGGTGCGCCGTGCAGGTCAGACCGCAATGCAAAATATAACCAGCTGTTGCGTATCGAGGATTATCTGGGTAAAACGGCGGTGTATGAGAATCCTTTTTGCCATCCAACCGGCAAATCGAACAGATAAACAAGCAAAAATAAAGAAATTCGTACAAATTGCAGGAAAAGGTTGAAATTAAGAATCCCCTATGGTAAAATAAATGAGGTGACCATAGGAGGTGTAATTGTGAACATTTTACGGATTGTATTGACGGTTATTTTTGTAATCGATTGTATAGGTTTGACAGTAGTTGTCCTGATGCAGGAAGGAAAACAGAAAGGTCTGGGAGCTATTTCCGGTATGGCAGATTCTTACTGGGGACAGAATAAAGGTCGTTCCATGGAAGGCCATTTGGTACTGGCTACAAAGATCATGGCTATTCTGTTTATGGTACTGGCAATCGTATTAAATATGAATTTTTAATTGGCGTGAAAAAGAACACTCTTGCAACTCTTTGCAAGGGTGTTTTTGCACATAAAGGGAAAAGAACATGAGAACAAATAATAAAAAGTTAAAAAACAGAAAAAAACTGCTTCTGGATTTCGTATCTAATAAGGAATATCAGCCGATGCGCGCAAAAGATATTGCGATGTTGCTGCAGATTCCGAAAGGAAAACGATCCGAACTTTTTCAGGTTCTGGATGAACTGGAGGCAGAAGGAAAAATTACCTGTAAAAAAGGAAAATACGAGAAAGTACGGAAAAGTGCTGCGGCAAATCCATCTGCACAGGAACTGTTAGAGGGAACGTTTATTGCTCATCCGAAAGGATTTGGCTTTGTGGAACTGGAAGATCAGGAAGAAGATCTGTATATTCCGCAGGACGATACCATGGGTGCTTTCCATAAAGACCGGGTACAGGTGAAAGTAAAAGAAGAACGAACCGGTCAGCGCCGGGAGGGAACCATTGTCCAGATCCTTGGACATGGAATCACGGAAGTGGTCGGTACATTTGAAAAAAGCAAAAATTATGGATTTGTGATTCCGGATAATCAGAAAATCCAACAGGATATTTTTATTCCGAGAGAACACACGCTGGGAGCGAACGATGGCGATAAAGTTGTGGCAAAGATTACTTCCTACGGCGGAAAGAATAAGAATCCGGAGGGAAGAGTGCAGGAAGTGCTGGGAGCACAGGGCGCACCGGGCATCGACGTACTTTCTATTGCGAGAGCGTATGAACTTCCGATGGATTTTCCGGTAAAAGTAGCAAACCAGGCGGATCGCGTGCCGGATCATGTGATCGAAGGGGATTTTCAGGGACGTATGGATCTGAGAAACTGGACGGTTGTTACCATTGACGGAGAAGATGCGAAAGATCTGGATGATGGAATTTCTCTGACAAAAGATGGAAATATCTATCATCTTGGTGTGCATATCGCAGATGTCACCAATTATGTGCAGGGCGGAAGTGCCCTCGACCGGGAAGCGCTGCGCCGTGGAACCAGCGTGTATCTGGTAGACCGTGTGATTCCGATGCTTCCGAAACGTCTGTCCAACGGGATCTGTTCCCTGAATCAGGGGGAGGACCGACTGGCACTCAGCTGTCTGATGGATATTGACGCGCAGGGAAATGTGATCAGTCATAAGATTGCAGAGACCGTCATCTGTGTCGATCGCCGGATGACTTATACGGCAGTGAAGAAGATCCTGGAAGGCGATGCAGATCTTCGAAGAGAATATCAGGATTTTGTGCCGCTGTTTCATCATATGAAAGATCTGTCTGCGATCCTTCGGAAAAAGAGAAGCAACCGCGGCTCCATTGATTTTGATTTTCCGGAGAGTAAAGTGTATCTGGATGAGATGGGAAGACCGGTGGAGATCAAAGCGTATGAGCAGAATGTAGCGACAAAGATCATTGAGGATTTTATGCTTCTTGCCAATGAAACGGTGGCAAAAGAATACTGTGAGCGAGAGATTCCATTTTTATACCGTACCCATGAGAATCCGGACAGTGATAAGATGGAAAAAGTACTGACCTTTATCCGTAATCAGGATATTCCGGTACACAAGTCACACGAAGAAATTACACCATTAGAAGTCCAGGAGATTCTGAATGAGATCGAAGGAGAACCTACCGAGCCACTGATCAGCCGTCTGTTACTTCGTTCAATGAAACAGGCAAGATATACGACAGGCTGCAGCGGACATTTCGGACTGGCAGCAAAGCATTACTGTCATTTTACTTCACCGATCCGAAGATATCCTGATCTTCAGATTCACCGGATCATCAAAGAAACGATCCGCGGTCGGATGAATCAGGAGAAAAAGATGTATTATGCACAGATTCTCGGGGATGTAGCAGATAAAACCAGTGCGCTGGAACGCAGAGCCGAAGAGGTAGAACGGGAAACCATAAAACTGAAAAAGGCAGAATACATGGAAACCAGACTGGGACAGAACTATGAGGGTATTATTTCCGGAGTCACCGGTTGGGGGCTGTATGTGGAACTGCCGAATACGGTGGAAGGTCTGGTGCATATCAGTACACTGATGGATGATTACTATCACTTTGATGAGGAAACATACTGTCTGGTGGGCGAAAAGACCGGACACACGTACCGTCTGGGACAGAAAGTGACGGTAAAAGTATCACAGGTAGATCTGTCCACGAAGAGTATTGATTTCATTTTAAAAGAAGAAAACAGCTGTTTTAATAAATACATGGATTGGGAGGATTAAGAAATGGCAAAGGAAAAGGGAAGCCGTCTGATCGCGAACAATAAAAAGGCGTATCATGATTATTTTATTGAAGAGACTTACGAGGCCGGTATTGCACTCCATGGAACAGAAGTAAAATCGCTGCGTATGGGAAAATGCAGTATCAAGGAATCGTTTGTGAGAATCGAAAATGAGGAAGTGTACATTTACGGGATGCACATCAGCCCTTACGAAAAAGGAAATATTTTCAACCGGGATCCGCTGCGTGTGAAAAAACTGCTGCTGCATAAAAGCGAGATCCGTAAAATGAAAGGCAAGATCGCAGAGAAAGGTTACACGCTGGTACCTTTGAAAGTATATTTTAACCGGAGCCTGGTAAAAGTGGAGATCGGTCTGGCAAAAGGTAAAAAACTGTACGACAAGAGACAGGATATCGCCAAGAAGGATCAGAGAAGAGAGGCAGAGAGAGATTTCAAGGTTCGGAATCTGTATTAGGAAAATGGATTAGAAATTGGAATAATTGACAGATTGGATTGTGCTGATGCAATGTATCAATTATGATGGATTTCAGATATCATAGCATGGTTAGGAGGCTTTGCTTTCTCTGGTGGTTGTTGCTCGGAAAAAGTGAAAAGTCCTGAACATACAGGGATATTTACAGAAGAAATCGTTCAGGTCTTGACAATGCTCTCTATGTCACATATAATAGAACAAGTACAAACAGAAACTGTCTGCGAACCATACAACTGTTTACTCATAAGATTTTATATGTGAGGGCTTGTACTGGTTTCGACGGGGGTTTTGAAGTTTGGGAAGCCATTCGCAGTTCTGGGACTGCGTCATCAACCTGGAAATTAAATTTAAACGCAGACGAAAATTTAGCGTACGCTGCCTAATGGCAGCTGTCGGTTTCTGAGTCTCCCGCAACCCAGACTCCGGCATCAAACTCCGCGGGGCACTTTTCCTTCAAAGCTTTGAGAAGAAAAAAGAATTTATGAAGCTACTGAAGTCTGAAGCCTGTCATCCGGCGCCAGACGGAGGGAATGTCAAAAGAATGACTGTAATGGGAGATGCCTGAATGGATAGGCTTTCGGACAGGGGTTCGATTCCCCTCAGGTCCATACCTGAAAAACCGCTAAAATCCAGTGTTTTAGCGGTTTTTTTGTACATTTTGGGTAGAAAAAACAGGGCAAAAATAGCGTTTTAGACCGTTTCAGACCGAAAAAAATGGGGTCAAAATCGCGGTCGAAAATTAAGGGGAAAAGGAAAAATTTTCCATAAAAAAGTTGATTATCTGATAGAAAAATGAAAAGGGGAGCAGATATGCAGTTACTAATCAAACAACGTGTATTTTCCTGGTCAGACACGTATGATATCTATGACGAGCAGGGGAACCAAAAGTATTTTGTGAAAAATGAATTTATCTCGCTGGGACACCGTCTGCATGTGTACGATGCGGCGCATAATGAAATTGGGTTTATCAAACAGAAATTATTTTGCTTTCTTCCGACTTTCGAAATTGAATGGAACGGGCAGTTAATGGGACATATCGAAAAACGTTTTGCACTGTTCCGCCCCAAATACGATGTAGATTTCATGGGATGGCGTGCAGAAGGTGACTTCATGGGATGGGATTACGATGTATATGAAGCCTGCAGTGCAGTCGTCCACGTACATAAAAAACTTCTGAGCTGGGGTGACATGTATGTCATCGAATATGATAATCCGAGCAATGAAATTCCGGCATTATTACTGGTGCTGGCGATCGATGCGGCAAACTGTTCACAAAATAATGGATAGCTGGTGGTGTCTGGAATGGCGTCAGGGGAGATGCGGATATGAGAACTTTGGGAAATATTCTGTGGTTTATATTTGGAGGCATGTTCGGCGGACTTGCATGGATTTTTGCAGGATGCATCTGGTGTATTACGATTGTTGGAATTCCGTTTGGACGGCAGTTTTTCAAGATGGCAAGGCTTTCGTTTATGCCATTTGGCACGAGTGTAATTGGATAAAAGGTGTATGGAAAAAGATCGGGTTACCGGTCTTTTTCTATGCATATCATGAGGCGGCCATTCCTTTGATGCAAATAGAAACATGATAAAAGTATTGCGCAGCAGAATAAAGTATGATACCATAAATTTACAGAAAAAATAAAGAAACGATAGAATATTCAGTATTAATTAAAAAATCAGGAAACAGAAGGGGGGAAGTTTATGAAGATAAGACAGACAATCTTTTTATTACCTTTGTTTTTGCTGGCGGGCTGCGCATCTGCAGGAGGATCACAGAGCAGAGATCTGGATTTAAAGGAACTCTGTACAGAGGAGCAGGTTTTCCAGTATGCGGATTTTGAATGGGGAACGGATTCGGAACAGCTTTTCAAACAGAGCTTCCTGAAGTTTGATGAAAAAGATCTGGGACAGGGTGATGAGAGCAGCACAAAGACATACGAGAGCAAAGAAAAATTTTCCCTGGAAAATGCAGAATCTAACATGGATCTGGAATTTTCGGACGGTCAGCTGAGTCAGGTTTCCTTTACTTTTGACATCGAACAGGATGCCAATACATGGATTCAGAAAGAAGTAGACGAACTGAATTCTTTATACGGCGGAGGAATTGCAACTGGACTCGGAAATCAGATTTATCAGTGGCAGGGGGAGCAGGATACGGTTCTGCAGCTGACGGCTTTTACGGAAGGGGATGAAAGCGCAACCGTTATCTTAAGCGTGGCATCGATGGAATACTCGATTGGATCATAAAATTGACAGATACGGGCGCATCAGACGGCAATGTCTGGTGCGCCTGCTTTTTTGTGAAAAAACTTTCCAAAGCTTTTAAAAGCCAGAAAGATAGAATGACAAAAGTGTCACAGATGTGATATAGTAGTAGAATAATGTGAAAAAGAGAAGGATTTGACAAAAGAGATGGAGTTAGGAAATTTTCAGAAATCAGTAGATTCAGATGAAATCAAAACAATGGCATTTGAAATCATCGGAGAACCGGTAAAAGCAGTTTCCCGCATCTGCGAGCAGTGGGGCGAGGCGGAAGATGAAGTGCGGGAGTACGATGTGTATGTGATCGAGACAGATGCAGGAAAATATACACTGAAGAAAACCGGCAGCAAAGAAGCGCAGATTTATGTGCAGTATCTGTCAAAAGGAGAGTTTCACGTACCGCAGTATGTCGGCATGCGGCAGGCAGAGGATGCGGACTGGATCTGCATGAAGTATGTAGAAGGAAACGACATGCGGGATATGACGGACGAGACAACAGAAAAAGCGGCAGAAACCTTAAGTAAAATTCAGTCGTATTTCTGGACACCGTCGATGGACAAAGCGCCGGAAAATGAAGTGGAGCAGAGATTTGTCGAATACTGGAAACGCGTTCTGCGCCGAGCATCGTCCGTAGTGGATGATCCAATTCTGCGGAAAGCGTATCAGATGTTCCTGGACCGCCAGCTGATCTGTCCATGTACGATGTCAAACGGTGATTTCCTGCAGTGGAATGTGATCTATGACGGCGAAAATGTTGTCATGATTGACTGGGGATTTGGTGGAATGATGCCGTATTCTCTGGACATTGCAAGATTCCTGGCACATGCGACCGAGACACGGAGTACTTTCCCGTTCTACATGAACGATGCACAGAAAGAGCTGTTTCTGGATCGGATGTATGAAGCGTTAAAGACAAAGATTTCACGCGAACAGTTCAATCTGGATGTGAAGCTGGCCACGCTGAATGAGTATATCGAGTTTGTGGAAGCAGAAGAGGACGAAGACGGCTGGTATCTGGAGCATGCACAGGCGCTGGCAGAGGAATTTCTCAATTTGTAAAAAAACGGATTGCATTTATCTGTAAGTTGTCCTATAATAGGGAACAGAAAATAAAAAGAAAGAGCACCATTGGTGTAAAGGTGAGGGAATGTTTCTGCGATAATCGACTTTAAGAAAAACACAAAGAACGGACAGCCTGGAAAGCAGGCCTGTTTTTCGTGTACGCTTAAAGACGAGAATCGCTGAATCATTTCCCTTTTTTATGAGAATAGAACAGGGATATTTTTTTGCGGGTCTGTTTTGCGTACGCAGGACAGGCTCGTTTTGCGTAAAAAAGCAGAAAAGAGGCTGCCGGAGCAAAGGGGGCTTCTGTATGATGCAGATAAAAAAATTAACACTGACACATAAAAAAGATCTGCGGGTGATTCTCGAAGATTTTCAGCTTGTACTGAATGACGGTGATAAGGCCGTTATCATTGGAGAGGAGGGAAACGGAAAATCGACGCTGCTGAAGTGGATGTACGATCCCGCACTGACGGAAGATTACATCGAATCCACAGGCGAGCGCATCATCGGAAAGGAGCGGCTTGGATATCTGCCGCAGGAACTTCCGGAGGCGGAGAAAACGAAGACGGTGTATGAGTATTTCTATGAAAAAGAAAAGTTCTGGGATCAGACACCGAAGGATCTGGCGGTGCTGGCAAGAAAATTTGGTCTGACGGAAGAGTTTTTCTATCGGGATCAGCAGATGAGTGAGCTTTCCGGCGGCGAGAAGGTGAAAGCGCAGATGATGCGTCTTCTCATGGAGGATGCCACGGTCCTTCTGCTGGACGAGCCGTCAAATGATATTGATCTTGCGACACTGGAACTTCTGGAGAAACTGATCCGCGAATGGGAGCATATTGTTGTTTTTATTTCGCACGATGAAACGCTGATTGAAAACACGGCAAATATGGTCATTCATATTGAACAGATTGTGCGGAAGACAAAATCGAGATACACGGTTGCGAAACTTCCCTATCGGACGTATGTAGAGGAGCGCCTGCAGAATTTCGAGCGCCAGGAACAGAAGGCGCAGAGTGACAGGAGAGAGAAAGCGCTGCGCGATGAGAAATACCGAAAGGTATACCAGAGCGTGCAGAACGCCTTGAACAACTGTTCCCGTCAGGCACCGTCCGTGGCGAAAAATCTGAAGGACAAAATGCATACCGTAAAGGCGATGAACCGCAGATTTGAAAAAGAAGATGCCCGCATGACAGAAATGCCGGAGCAGGAGGAAGCGATTTACTTCCAGCTTGGAGGAGCAGAGGCAGCCATGCCGGCCGGGAAAACGGTCATCGAATATCAGCTTCCGAAACTGGAAACGCCGGATGGGGAGCGGGTTCTGGCGGAAAATATCACCTTAAAGATAAGAGGACCGGAAAAAATATGCATTGTCGGCCCGAACGGGGCAGGCAAGACAACACTGCTGAAAAAGATTGCGGCAGAGCTGAAAGAACGGGAGGATCTCCGCGTAGATTATATGCCGCAGAATTATGAGGATCAGCTGGATCTTTCCATGACGCCGGTCGATTTTCTGGATTCCACCGGGGAGAAGAGTGAGAGGACGAAGATTCGGACGTATCTCGGATCGCTGAAGTACACGGCAGACGAGATGGATCACCCCATCCGCGAACTGTCCGGCGGCCAGAAGGCAAAAGTATTGCTTCTGAAAATGAGCCTTGGCAATGCCAATGTGCTGATTCTGGATGAACCAACCCGAAACTTTTCACCCTTATCGGGACCGGTCATAAGAAAAATGCTCCGCGAATTTCCAGGCGCCATCATCAGCATTTCGCATGACAGGAAGTATATCGGAGAGGTGTGCGGGAAGGAGTATCTGCTGGAAAAAGACGGACTCAGACTGATCAGAGAAGAAAAATAAAAATATTTGATAACGAAAAATACGACGGTGGCTGGCCGTCGTATTTTTCCGTGGAGAGATTATGTTTGTCTTAAGAGAAGGTTTCACAGCAGATTCTGTTCCGGTGAAGTCGGGAAAAATGTTAATTTTATATTGAATTAGGTCGGGAAAAATGTTAAATTAGGGTAAGAATAACACGGGAAAAATGTGAAATAATAAAAAAGAGAAATGGAAAGGAGGGGCCACAGGATGCAGTGGATCGATGCGATCGGCTACGAAGAAGTGATGACCTTTCTGCGCAGTACACCGGCGAACCTCTTTTTCAAGGATACGGAATGCCGTTATCTTTTTATTTCGGACGTTAGGACTTTCTTCCCCTACGGAGAAGGGCAGGAAGAGGATGTGCTGGGCAAGACAGATCTGGAGATCTGGAGCAGCGAGGAACAGGCCCGCTTTTATTATGAGCAGGACCAGAAGGTGCTTGCCACCGGCAAGGGAACCGGCTATATCGCCGAGGTGCCCCGGAAGGATGGGACGGCATACTATCAGATCAAAAAGAACCCCGTTGTGCTGGAGGGAAAGATCATCGGCATCGTGGGGCTTATTGGTGATATCACCGAACGGGTGCGGCTGGAAAAACAGGCCGAGAACTGGGCCGTCCACGATGACCTGACCGGTCTGTATAACCGCAACTACCTGAAGGTAAAGGGTGCAGAGCAGCTGAAGGGAGCCATCATGCCCATCACGATCATCATGGGCGACTGCAATTACCTGAA
>OLPL01001413.1_pt1 | contig 14848 bp, 10 predicted proteins | sample 1673211 | NCBI WGS metagenome assembly OLPL01 (sample SAMEA3136766, study PRJEB25190) | human gut metagenome | reverse complement strand
GGTGGGCAAGAAGCTCCCCTTCGAGGGTTGCGGAGACGTTCCCGCAGGTGAGCTCACTGTGCAGGAAATGACCTCCGAGTCGTTCGATGGCGTCGACATCGCGCTGTTCTCTGCAGGCTCCGACGTTTCCAAGGCGATGCGCGAGGCCGTGGTTGCCGCGGGTGCCGTCATGATTGACAACTCGAGCGCATTCCGCATGGACGAGGACGTGCCCCTGGTGGTTCCCGAGGTGAACCCGGGCGACGTGTCGTGGCACTCGGGCGTCATCGCCAACCCGAACTGTTCGACCATCCAGATGGTCGTTGCCCTGAAACCCCTCTATGACCTGGCGAAAATAACCCGCGTCGTCGTTTCGACCTATCAGGCGGCAAGCGGCGCCGGCGCACCCGCCATGGCCGAGCTCTACGACCAGACGCGCGAGTTTCTGGGTGGCACGCCCGACGACGAGCTCACGGTGTCAGCGTTCCAGCACCGCATCGCCTTCAACTGCATCCCGCACATCGACAAGTTCCTCGACGACGACTCCACGAAGGAAGAGTGGAAGATGGTCGCCGAGACGAAGAAGATTATGGGCGATGCGGGCGTGAAGGTTGCCGCTACCTGTGTTCGCGTTCCCGTGCTGCGCTGCCATGGCGAGTCCGTGAACGTGGAGTTCGCCGCTGACGTGACGCCCGAGGCTGCCCGAGAGGCACTCGCTGCAGCGCCCGGCGTCACCGTGATGGACGATCCCGCGAACAACGTGTACCCGATGCCCGGCCTGCTCGCGGGCACGAATGACACCTACGTGGGGCGCATTCGCCGCGACGACACGGTCGATCACGGCTTATCGATGTGGGTGGTTGCCGACCAGATCCGTAAGGGCGCTGCGCTCAATGCCGTGCAGATCGCGCAGCTTTTGCTTCCGAAGGATTAACGGTGGATTGTCCGGCCGAGCGTCGGGCCGGGATGGTATACTGAACGCGTGCAAGGTGGCTCGCCGCTCCTACGGCAGCTACCCCGGTTTCAAGTTTTTAGCTTGTGGGAGTAGCCGTTTCCCGTCTCAGCGGGGGCGGCTACTTCACTTTCTTAAGCGTAACGAAAGCTCGATAACCGCTATCGCAACCAGACAGAATGTGAACAATTCCGTATAGGTAACCATGAGCAACCTCCTAATGGGATAGGGGGTAGCCCGCCACCTTGCACGAGTGTAGTGTATCATATAAAAACGAACTTGTGTTCGTGTACTGAGTCTGTATAATGCCCCTATGACGAAAAAGCCGAAAAAGATACGCCTTGACGAACTCCTTGTTGAGCAGGGAGTTTTTCCTGATGCAGGCACGGTTTTGCGCGCTGTGCTCGCGCATGAGGTAAAGGTGGACGATGTGTACGTCACGAGTGCTGCGGTGAAGGTGGCGCCCGATGCGGAAATCGTTGTGCGTGGGCGCAAGCAGTTCGTTTCGCGCGGAGGGCATAAGCTGCAGGGCGCGCTCGACGCGTTCGGGCAGGACGTCTCGGGCATGCGCTGCATGGACATCGGCAGTTCGACGGGCGGATTCTCCGATTGCCTTCTGCAGGCCGGCGCCGGCAGCGTGGCGTGCGTGGACGTGAACTACGGGCAGCTGGCGTGGAAGCTGCGTCAAGACCCGCGCGTGGCGGTGTTCGAGCGCACCAACATCAAGCTGGCCGATCCCGCCGAGCTGGGTGCGCCGTTCGACTTGCTGGTGGCCGACCTGAGCTTCATCGGCCTGGCGGCCCTGGCGCCCACGTTCGCGCGGTTCGCGCAGGCGGGCACCATCTTCATCGGCCTGGTGAAGCCGCAGTTCGAGTCGGCCCACGACGAGACCGACCGCGGCGTCGTCCGCGACGAGGCGGTGGCCGCGCTTGACCAGCTCAATGGCCGTCTCGCTTTTGCCAACGCCGCTGTCGCCAAGGATCAGGATACCTTCGCCGTATACTTCCACCAACACGCCGTGGCGGGTGATGCGGGGGGCAAGCTCGGTGCTCAGCGCCTGGATCAGGGAGCTCATCAGCGGGGAGGTCATTTCGGCCGACTGCAGCAGTGGCACGCCGTACTTTTGGGCAAACTCCATCATTTCCGGCAACGGCTCAAACCCGCGGGTCAGGATGACTGCCGGCGGCTGGAAAGAGAAAAGCTTTTCAAGATGGGTACGGCGGATCTCCGGGTCCAGCTCATTCAGGTAGGAAAGCTCAGTCAGGCCGATGATCTGGATCCGGGTGCGGTCAAAGTACTGATAGTAACCGGCCAGCATGATGCCGGGGCGGTATACCTCGGCGGTATAGACCTTAAACTGATCAAGATCCTTGGGGGTGTAGGCAACGGTCAGATGGGATTCGCGCGCAAGCTTGTCAAGGCTGACGAAAAACTGCTCCACGGAAAATGCGCCCCTTTCCAATTTTAGTTATGGTATATCGTTTTCGGTTTGCGATCAAATGGTTTTGTTAGTATTATAACGTACAGGATTTTTTTTGTACAGTCATAGCCGAAATAATTTTGATCCTTTCCTTGTTCCGGGGGTGAAACAGCAGGGCTTTCCCTGCCGGTTCTGCCGCACAGGTGTCCGCGGCGCTGCGATATTTCGATCATAATTCACCACAGAAAAAAATGCCCGCAGCAAAGCAGGCATTTTCATCTTAATGCAAATTATGGGGCACGTTATTCCGGTTTAGCAGCCAGCTTTACCGCACTGCTGCGCACCCAGGCATCCAGCCGGAAGAGCGCTGCCGACGCCGCGGCAACGGCCAAAAGGTAAACGCCAAACAAGAGCGCGGTATCCCGCCGGGTCATGGCGGCCAGGTCAAAGTTATCCACCAGGCGCAGAATGATGACATGGTGGGTCAGAAAGACCGCATAAGAATACTTGCTGAGGAGCGCACACGCATTTTGCAGCGGCACCCAGTGGATGCAGCCCCCCAGTGCGGCCAGCAGAATGAACGCCGCGGCACTGAACAGCGCACAGGCCACCTTGCCATCCGCCGCAGCGGGGGTAAACAGCAGCACCGCACACCCGGCCAGCACGCCAAGGCGCGCCGGGCGCTTCCAGTGTACAAACGCCATGCCGAGCAGGAATTCCGGGATATGGATTGCTACCAGGCGGGCATCCCACCCCATGTAATGCACCGGCAGGCTGGCCGCCAGCACTACGGCCCAAGTCAGCAGCGGCTGTTTGCGCAGCCCCCAGCGCAGCAGCGGGAATAACAGGTACAAAAACAGGATGCTGCCCAGGAACCACTCTCCCACGCAGGCAAAATCCATCGTGACCAAGCCCGCGGCCTGAGCAAAATTATCCAGCCCCAGGACCGTCAGCAGCAGGCTGGGCGTTTTGGCTGCGGCATAATACCCCGGCTTTGTGACAAAACGGATGGGAAAAAATATACACCACGCCAGCCAGAACATGGGGTAAACCGCCTTGGCGCGCTTTTGGTAAAAGCGCGCCAGATTGAGCGGCTCTCTTCCCTGGCCGGGGCTGGTATACTGCAGCGCCGCGCCGGAAACCATAAAGAACAGCGAGGAGCCAAAGTCCCCCAAATAGATGTTAAAGGGCAGCACACTGCCGAACAGTTTGGACGGCAGTGTAAAATACCCGGTAACGGCAGCATTGAAATGAATGACCAGAATGCACACCAGCGCCACGGCGCGGATGAGATCCAGATAAAACAGGCGCTGTTTTTTCACCGGGCACTCTCCTTTCGTTTGCGCAGAGCATTTTTGACGGTGCGGCCCATCAGGCGGAATACTGGGCCAACGCCGCGCTGGGCAGCAAGGGCGGCATCCAGCACATCGGCGCGGGCCGCACACTGGGCGGCGGTTTCAAATGTAGCGCTGGCATAGCCGTTATACTGGGCCAGCAGCGGCACCAGCCAGAAATCTGACTCCGTTTGCAGCGGCGGCAACCCCTGCGGGAATGCCGCCCCCCGCACCAACAGACAGCCGCCATTGGGCAGCGGCGGCGGGGTTTCATCCAGAGGGAGCGGGCAATCCAGCGCAGACAGTTTTGCCTGTACGGCAGGTTTCTGCTGCTGCCAGCGCCGGGCTTTTTCGGCGGCGCAGCCCGCATACAGCGGCAGAGCCGGGCCAAGCACACCTACCAGCGGGTGGGCATCAAACAGTTCTGCCGCCTGGGCCAGCTGCAGGCTGGTTGGCATAGACCGGGCATAATAATAGCCCTCCACCCCGGCAGCACGCGGCAGCGGCAGGCAGTAGACGGCATCCGGCTGCAGGGCGCAGCCTTTTGCCAAAGTGTTGGCATCCAGCAAAACGGGCGCACACTCCCCCGCCGTTTGCGGCAGGATATAATGCCAGTGCAGGTTTTGCGCCATGGCAGCCAGCGGCTGCACCGGCAGAAGTGCGCGCAGCAGGTCATCCACCGGGTAATCAGTCTCGGATTTCAGATAGTCATACAGTTCTGCGGCGGCCTGGCCGTCTGTGCGGCGCAATTCATCCGCATAGGGGGTAAAAAAGCTGCGGCGCTTGAAAAACGGGCACCCGCGGTCCGCCAGCAGCAGCTTGGGGCAGGCCATAATGGGGTTGACGAAAAGGCTTGCCAGGTCTTTTGTATCCACAAAGGTATCCCACCGGTAACCAAGGGCGGCAAAGCGGGCGGTAAACTGCGTTTCGTGCAGGCGGACGGAATCTTCATAGCTGGCGGGCAGGGCGGCCGCCTGCCAGTAAGCAAAAAAGTCTGCCATCATGCGGGAACGCACCACAACAAAGTGGGATTGAATATGCTCCGGCACCATGGCTTTTGCCCCGCCAAAGCGGTGGCTGCGCATAGCATAGTGGCGGGTCAGGCCCCAGAAATCCAGCTCCGGGCGCCCATCCATCGCAGCAAACATGGCAGCTACATCCCCCACCGGCCCAGCAAGGGTATAGTTCATCAACACAACTTCATCATAATGCAGCAACATATCCAGGCCGGTCTGCAAAACAGCGTCCCGGTAGGCCCCCACATCAAAGCCTGTGTTTTCACGCTCCAGCACAGTGTGGCAGCAGCCTTGCGCCCACTGGCGGGATTCCGGCTGCAAGGGGCCGTTATTGACAAAGAACACCTGCCCCACTGCGGCCATTTGCTGTACAGCAAAGCGGCAGGCTGCATCAGCCTGCCCGTTGGGGTGATAATTGAAATAGATAATCAGCCGTTTTTTCATAGCGGTTGGCTTAATCCTCATAGTTCACGTCATGGGGGCCCAACACCGTGCGCTTAACGCGCATCATGTTTTCGTAAGCGGATTTCGGCATCCGCTTACGCAGCCAGTTGCGGGCGCGGCGGCGCTTGGAATTCTCATACGGGCCATAGTTTCCAAAACCGAACCAGTGCTTGCGCGCGGCAAAAGCACCGGCGCTGGCAGCGGCACTGCCAAAGGTGGTGCAGTCAAACACGCGGGCAAGCGGGCGGATCAGACCACTCGCGTATGCCTGCATGGAATCGCAGCGGGCAACGGCATAATCAGCGCTCATGGCCTGGGCGGGGTAATACCCTGCCCCCTGCGCCACAAAGGGATAGATACGCTCAATGGCATGGCTGATGGTACCATCCTGCGGCAGCGGCTCCGGCGGGAAATCCTCGTGCTTCCAGCCGTGGTCAAACAGTGGGGCCAATGCTTTTACGCGGAACCAGAATACGCTGCCAAAGGGGGCAATGGGCATTTTTTCGCCGGAAATAGGGCGGTCAATGCCCAGCTTTTTCATCAGGGCCTTGGTATTATCAAAGTTGGGGCCCCAGCCGTTGGAGCACATGTTCATGAAATACACGCCATGCGTGGGGAACGGCGGGCAGAGCAGGCCCAGATAAGGGTCTTTTTCAAATTCTGTCAGCACATTCAGCACATAGTCTGCGTTTTTGCAGATATTCTCGTTACAGACATAGCCAAAGCTGGCACCAACGCTTCCGGGTTTGGTCTGGATGGCCTTTTTATCGTGCATAAAGCAGGCGTAATCATACTCCCGGATCTGCGGGGCAAGGTCACACAGGAACGCTGCCACATCGCGGCCGCGGTTTTCGACCACCTTTACGGTAACGGCATGCAACGGCAGAGTGCGGAACGCTTCTTCGATCTGCTGCTTTTTCTCCGGCGTGTTGGTGGAAATAAAAACGTCAGTCTCCGGCGGCATGTTGGCGGCAAAGGCGCAGCTTTGGGGCAGCATATCCATAAAATACAGGTGCATGCACAGCGCAATGCGGCGGTTTTTGCGCACGGCAGCGGCGCAGGCCTCATCCTGTACCCTTTCCGGAATCAGGCGGGTCAGACCCAGGTTGCGGGTAAAATCATAAGGGTGCATGGTGCGGATCATGTTTTTCCAGATCAGCTCCAGCGGGTAATCCGTATGGTCCCGCAGGTAGGCGTACAGTTCCCGCACCGGCTCCCCGGCGGTATCATTCAGGTATGCCTCAAAATCATGCATAAAGCTGCGGCGCTTGAACAGCGGGCACTTTTTATCCCGCAGCAACCGCGTGGGGCAGACAAGCAGCGGATAATCCGTAAACTCTTTCAGATCGTCCGTGTTGACATAGACATCCCACTGGTAGCCTTTATCGGCAAACTGTTTGGTAAACACCGATTCGTACCGCTGCACAGAGTCGGTATAGCTTTCGATCATGGGCATGGTATCCCAGTAATTTTGCAGCTCTTTGCTCTGGATGAACTTTTTGCGGTAGACAATAAAGTGGGACTGAATGTGCACCGGCAGGTAATTATAAAGATGTTTGCCCTTAAAGGGGTTGCCCTCCGCCCCATGGTGGATCGTCAGGCCCCAAAAATCAAGGTTGGTGCGCTCGGCCATGGCGTCAAACATTTCTTTCAAGGGGCGCACAGGGCCCATCAGGGTAGAGTTCGTCATGACCACTTCGTCAAATTCGCTCAAACGCTGCCAGCCGTAATGATCCAGCGCGGTTTTATAGGCCCACACATCCAGGCCCTTGTTTTCGCGCACAATAATTTGATCGGTAAATTCTTCAAATGCCGCGCGGCCCTGCTTGCTCAGCTTGCCGTTGCACACAACGATCAGCTCGGTCAGGTTACGGGCAAGATCGCGCAGGTAATAGGTGATAAAATCATCCACATCACCGTTTTTTTCGTAAAAGAAAAAAATACCCAGTCGTTTCATTCTGTCACCCTTTCCGGTTATCGTTATGCCAAACCTGCATCTTTTAATATTGCGTTAATCTTGGTGGGGTCGCCCCAAACGCCGGGGCTGTCATACGGGCGGTCCGGGAAAACGCCGTAATCCAGTTTGATCTTATAGTTTTTATCCCGCAGGAACTGCTCCACACGGTCAGCCAGGGTCCGCGGCTGGCCGGTGCAGACGTTGATGATGCCGTTGACCTTGTTCTGCACGCTGGCCGCCACAATCATGGTTGCCAGTTCATCCAGATCAATAAAATCGTACTTATTCTGCCCGCTGGTAAACGGGAAAGTTGTTTTGCCGTCCAGCTCTGCCTGTGCAATTTTGGCAAAGATGGAACTGCCATGGGCTTCGTCGCCCGTAATATAATAGGCGCGCAGCCAGTGCAGGTTGCAGCTGCTGCCCTGCAAGGAGAGCATCATGCTCTGGCGCAGGGCATTTTTGGCAATGCCGTATTGGCTCAGGGGGTTGCAGGGGGTATCATCCTCAATAGCGCCCTCCCAATAGCCGACTTCGTGCATGGTGCCCATCACGGTCAAATCCGAAAGGCCGCCCGCTGCCATATTGTTCAGGAAGGTAACATGGGAGGAAAGATCCTTCATGTGGCTGGGCGCATTGTGGCGGAACCCATCCCGCCAGGCCATATGGATGCAGACATCAGGCTTGCCCAACGCCGCATAAATATTTTTGTCCCCGCTGAAAATAGGCACATCGCAGAATTCTGCGCGCTCGTCCACGCCCTTAAAGGCAAAGTCCGATGCAATGACGCGGTAGCCCATATCCAGTGCTTTTTTTACAACATGGCGGCCGATATAACCGGCTGCGCCGGTAACAAGGATGGTTTTCATTGTAGCAGTTTCTCCTCCCGGTTTGGCAGGCAGGCATACAGCCCCTGCAGGTGGGTACGGAACAAAAACAGTGCGGCACCCTGTTTTTTGTTGTGCCGCAGTGCATACCAAAAGTCAAGCCTGCTGTGGGGGCAGGCTGCCAGCGCCTGCTGCAGGCTGCGCCAGGCAGCTGCTTTGGCTTTGGGCGGCAAGCGGCCATCCCGCAGCTGATGCATGACAAAGGTGACAAACTCTGCCTGGCGGGCGCTCCACACCTTTGGCAGCTGCTGCGGGGGGCACCAGGCGCGGGCTGCAGTATATTCCGCCTGCACCCACCGGGGCAGGTATTGCAGCCGTACCTGCACTGCTGCTGGGTTCCCACAGGCGGAGGTACTGCCCTGCCGCTCCAGGTGTTCATATACGATCTGCGGCGTATATGCGGCTGAATCTGCCTGCTGGAACACTGCCGCGTTGAAGGCAAAATCTTCCAGCCCTTTGCGGCAGGTTTCATCAAAGCGCAGATGGCCCAGCCGATTTGTACAGTACATAGCGTTCCAGACAAACTGCGGCCCGCTTTGCTGCAAAAATTGCAGGTAGCCCTGCCCCGCCGGCTTGTGAATGATTATTGCCTGCCCCGGCGGGTGGGGCAGCTCCACAGCCGTTCCTGCAGCATTGGCCCGCAGCAGGCGGTAGCCACCGCGCACCACATCCGCCCCGGTTGATTTGGCAAGGACCAGCAGGGTTTCCAATGCATGGGGCAACATGGTATCATCATCATCACAAAAGGTGAACCACTGGCCGCGGCAATGCTGCAAGCCAAGGTTGCGCGCAGCGCAGATGCCCGCATTGGGCTGTTCCAGCACCCGGATGCGGCCATCTTTTTTGGCCAGTTCATGGGCCAGCGCAGCACTGCCATCGGTGGAGCCATCGTCCACCAGCAGCAGCTCAAAATCCGCAAAGCTCTGGCGCAACACGCTTTCCACAGCGGTATGCAGCAGCACCCCGGCATTATAGACAGGCATGATAATACTGATCAATGGGGCCTGCTCCATACGGTTCACCTGCCTTTTGGTTTATATTTTATCTCCATTTTAATGCTTACTTTTTATGTTTCAGTGCAGCGTACACCTTGCCGTATGGCAGCGGCACGCCAAACAGGCGCTGCAAAAACGCAGGTTTCCAGCGTGCCTGGGCAAGGTCCCGTTTCAGCTGTGCCGGGGCGCGCAGATAGGCGCCCCAGCTGGCTGGGGCAGCCAGCTTCCAGCTGCCGCCGTCCTCCACGGTGATCTCACCCAGGGTGCGCACCTCCTGCATGCGGGGGGCCTGCACCATCTGCAAAAACGCTGCGATGCAGGTTTGCGGCGGAATTTGCACTTCCCGCAGCGGGCCAGCCTGCCAGCGCTGAACAAAAGCCCTCATGCCCTGCCAGAGCGGCGCGGTGATTGCCTTGTTATCTGCACCCGCCTGCCCGATTTCCGGCACCATCTGCCCGGCCTGTGCGTGGTATCCCACCGTGGAGCCGCATGGCTCGGAGAGCAGAACTTCCAGCATGGGCTGGCCCACCCAGTACCACAGGGGGGCCGGGCAGCCGTCAAACAAAAATGTTTTGGCGCGCTCCGGCGGCAGGTTCTGGTGCAGGCGCGCATCGCAGGCAAGGTAACAGCCGTACAGCTGGGTGTGCAGCAGCTCTTCCAGCACACGCTGGGTGGTTCCGCCGCTGCCGATATCCACCAGCAGCACCGGGCTATCCGTCAGGCCCGCCTGTTCCAGATATGCTCTTGCCTGCTCTGCCCGCCTGCGCAGCGGCTCCCCTTCCGGCAACTTGCTGTGGGCCGCAAGGGCCAGCAGCATCTCTTTGGTGCGGCACGGCAAGGGGCGGGTGCGCAGGTCATAGGTTTTGGTGGTGTGTTCCTTCGGGGAATCAAAGCCAAGATAGGCGGCGATCTGCCGCTGGGTCAGCTGCTGGCGCGGCAGGGTATCCGCCAAAAGTGCCAACGCCTGCTCATTCATTGGGCATTGCAGCAGGGCTGGCAAAAGGCTTTGGCGGGATGCTTTCAGGTAAAAGGTTTCTTCTTCTGGGTACAGCAGCTGGTACACCTGGCGCACCAGGTACATATCCCGCGCCAGGAATACAAGCTTTGCCCCCGGTATAGCCGCGCGCTGCCCATGCAGCCAGGTGGCAAAGCCAACCGCCAGCGGGCCAAGCAGCTCTGCCCCCAGCGCAGCACTGGGATTTAGATTCTGGCAGCAGTTTTGCAAGGTGGCAATTGCGACACCACCTACGGCATCCGCCGGGGTTTTGGTGTATGGCGGCGGGGTTGGCTGCGGCAGCAAAAAGCAGCGGATACCCGCCAGCGCTGCCCCGGCAAAATCCGCGCGGGGGCTATCCCCCACAAACAAGACTTCCGCCGGGCGCAAGGCAGTTTGCTGCAAAAAAAGCTTGAACAGCTTACCGCTGCGCTTTTGCACCCTGTACTCGCAGGAAACGAACACTCCATCCAGAAAATCCAGCCCGCATTTTTGCAGCATGGCTTCGATCTGCTCTTTAGGCAGATACATATCCGAAACCGCATATACCTTTTGCCCGCGGGCATGGCAGGCCGCAGCGGCTTGGGCTACCGGTCGGTTGGGGGCAATCATAGCCAGTTCCGCTGCGCACTCTGCAGCGGGGTCAGTACCCCGCAAGGCAGGATGTGCATAAATTTCGGCCAGCGTCACCTCGCGGCCAAGGGTCTGGCGGGTTTCTGCCTCTGCGGCAACGCGCGCCCCGGCAAAGCCGAGAGCCGCCTGATGGGTAACTTCCATCAGGGCGAACAGATCCGCCGGGCGGGCGCAATCCCGCTTGAGCAAGGTATCGAAAATATCAAAAGCAATCGCTTTGTACCCCTTTGCCGTATGCAGCAGGCGCAGGGTCAGGCAGTTTGTGTGTGGTGTATTGTTCATCGCTCCTGTGTGGGTAAGCCATGTACGGTTGGGTGAAAGTTGACTCCAGCAAAAAAACCGCGCCAGATAATGCCCAGCCGCTTACATTTTTGCGGGCCGTGGCGCAGCACCTGAACGCTGTGCCAGGCATCTTTGGCAATCAGCCACAGCCAGCCACGCAGCCCCTCCCGCCGGTAAAGCACCACATCATTGCGGTAAAAGTAGCGGTAGCGGGGCCAGCGGTCCGGGGTATCGGTGGCAATGTTGACAACCGTGGCGTTCTGCATTGCATGCACCACCCGGCTGGCGGGAATTACATAGCACGGCATGCTGTGGGAGATACGGCGGGTATACTCCCAATCGTCCGACCAGATAAAAAATTCTGCAATGGGCAGGCCAAAGCGCTGCACTGTGCTGCTGCGCAAAAACAGCGAAACAAAGCTGGCCATAACCGCGGGCTGCCGCGGCCCGGCAAAGCTTGCCAAATCTTTGTACGGCGTGCTGCGCTGCAGGTTCATGGGCTGGTCTTTACCGTCCGGCGCCAGTGCGCGGGAGGAAAGCCAGCCGTACTGCCCGTCCAGTTCGGCATCCGCCAGCAGCAGCTGCTGCAGGGCATCCGGCTCCGGCAGGCAGTCATCATCCATAATCCACAGATACTCTGCCCCGGAACACGCTGCCTGCTGGATGCCGCAGGCAAAGCCGCCTGCACCACCCAGGTTTTTGCCGGTATTATAATAGTGCATGGTTGGCAGGTTCAGCTGCGCCACCAGTTCGGCCGTGCCGTCCGTGCTGGCATTATCGATCACCCACAGTTCCGGCACACCGGCCGTTTGGGTACACAAAGCCCGCAGGCAGCGCTGCAGCATTGCCTTGCGGTTATACGTTACAATAACCGCTGCCGTGCGTTTCATTTGTGAGCCTCCTTGTGGGGGAAGAACTTGCGGTTCAAAAAGGCCATCCCCTTGCGCAGCCAATGCTGGCTTTCCATATATACAACGTCAAGCTCTTCATAGGCGATGTTGTTGGTGATCAGCCAGGCATCCAGCAGGCGCTCGCTCACAAAGCCGAACACCCGCTTATCATTGGTGGAATAGCTGCTGATATCCAGCTCTTTTTCCAGCTCAAACAAAATATCGAACAGCCAGGTGCAGTAGTGCTGCAGCAGTTCCTTTTTCATCACGAACATATTGAAGTGATGGCCGTGCGTTTTGGACATGTAGGCGTCATACGCCGGCAGATACTCTGGGCATTTGCGCTCGATGATGGCGCGGGTCACCCGCAGGTCCTGTTCATGGTGAGCGTGGATATACTGGGTATAATTGGTTTCAATAAAATAGTGGCGCTCTTTAGGCAGCACAACATTGGTGGTGGCCAAAATAGCGTTGAGTTCCTCGTGGCCGATGACCCGACGCTTTTTGCGCTCAAAACGGTGCAGGCGGCTGGCAAAGTAACGGCGGTAATGCACGATGCCGATATAATCGGAATCCAGGTTTTTGGCCGCCCAGTACAGGCCCGTCAGCTCGCAGAAATTGCCGTTGCGCTCTGAAATATTTTCACCGGTATCGTCCCCGATGTAGCCAATGCCGGGGTGGATGGCATGACCCATCTGTACCGGCAGGTACATGGGGTCTTCCGGTATCCAATACGGTTTATGTGTTGCTATGATGATCGTTGTCTGCAAAGTGTATTCCCTGCCTGTTTCTTACTGCTGCGCATGGTTAGCAAAAAAGCGCAGCGTGCTTTACTCCAGCCGGCAAAGCACCGGCACACATGCAAAATAGCTGGCGGTGGATGATGCAGCGCACCTGCCCAGCCGCACAAGCCCAATATCAAAAATAGTATACCGCTTTTTATCAGGAAAGCAAGTTACAGTTTCATTACTGTTTTTAATGTTTCTCATTTTTTGCAGCCGGATCTGCCGCAAAAAGGGCCTCCGGGCCGGTGTGCCAGATGCAACGCTCAACGCGTTTTTCAGGAATCACTTTCTGCATCCATGCGGTCCTGTTCCTCTGCCAGCTTTTCCCACTCGTCATACAGTTCCTGCTGGTGGAAGCGGGAATCATCCAGTTCATCGCACTTATCCCGCAAGAGCAGGTGGTCGCGCAGAACCTCCGGGTCGTTGATCTCGTTTTCCAACTCAACAATATGGGCGCCAAGCTCTTCGATCTCGGTTTCCAGCGCTTTCAGGCGGGTGCGCACCTCGGCACGGCGGCGGCGCTGCTCCTTGCCATAGCCTGCCTTCTGGGGCTTATCCTCCTGCTTGGCGGGTTCCGGCTGTTTGGAAGTATCGCGGTCATGCAGCTTCTGGAAGTTCTGGTAGAAAGTCGCCTTGCCATCTTCCAGGTACAGGATCGGGCAGCCAAGGGTCTGCATCAGGTAGCGGTCATGGGTGACCAGCAGCAGGGTGCCTGTGTAGGCAGACAGCGCATCGGTCAGCGTTTCGCGCATGAAAATATCCAGGTGGTTGGTGGGTTCGTCCAAAAACATCAGGTTCGGGCGTTCCAGGGCCAGCTCCGCAAAGCGCAGGCGGGCCATCTCACCGCCGGAAAGGGTGGCGCAGTCCTTGAACACTTCCTCGCCGCGGTATCCGAACCTGGCCAGGTGGCTGCGCACTTCCAGCTCGGTAAAGCGGGGGTACTGGTTCCAGATGGCATCAATCACGCGGCCTGCGCGGCGGGTCTGCTGCTGCACAAAGATACCGGGCTTGGCACCGGTGCCCAGCCGCACCATACCGCCGGAGGGGCGGCGCTTACCGTCCAATACCTGCAGCAGGGTGGATTTACCGGTGCCGTTGGGGCCCGCAATAATCAGCTTGTCCCCACGGTGGACGACATAATCCAGTGCTTCCAACAGGGTGCGTTCCCCAATGCGGATAGTTAAGCCTTTCATGATGACCAACTCATCATACGGCTCAATATCATACTCAAAGCGGAAATTCAGCTGGTGGGCTTCCGCCTGGGGTGCTTCGGTAATTTCCAGCTTTTCCAGCTGTCTGCGGCGGCTCTGGGCCATTTTGGTGGTGGAAGCGCGCACCAGGTTGCGGTCAATATAATCCTGCAGCTTGGCCGCCTTTTCCACATCGGCATCATGCTGTTTTTGCAGGCGCTCGTCCGCTGCTTCGCGCTGGGGCAGGTAGGCGGAGTAGTTGCCGCGGTAGGTGGTGATGGTTTTACCGCGCAGCTCCCAGATACGGGTACAGACAGAATCCAGGAAGTAGCGGTCATGGCTGACCACCAGCACTGCGCCGCGGTAGGCTTTCAGATAGGTTTCCAGCCAGTCCATCGTTTCCAGATCCAGATGGTTGGTGGGTTCGTCCAGAATCAGAATGTCCGGGCGTTCCAACAGCAAGCGGGCCAAGCGCAGGCGGGTCTGCTCGCCGCCGGAAAGCACCCCGGCCTTTTTCTTCCAGGTATCTGCCGGGAAGCCCATGCCGTTGAGCACCTTTTTGATCTGGGTATCCATATTATAGGCATCCATGGCATCGATCACTGCGTTGCAGGCTGTGATCTTATCCGTAATAGCCGTGTTGTGGAGGTCAGCTGCCAGCTGCTTTTGCAGGGTCTCCAGCTCCGCCATGGCGTCAAGCGCAGGCTGGAACGCAAGGCGCATGGTTTCGTAAACGTCTTTCTCCGGGTCAAGATGGCCCGTCTGTTCCAGGTAGCCGCAGGTTGCCCCCGCCGCAAAGGCAGCGTCACCGGCATCGGGCAGGCTTTCGCCGCACAGCACACGCAGGAGCGTGGTTTTGCCGGTGCCGTTTGCACCAATAATACCAATGCGGTCGCCGCGTTCCACACTGGCTGTTACATGTTTTAAGACCTCGTGCTCGCCAAAGCTTTTGCCAAGGTCCTGCAGTTCGATCAGCATAATTTCACACCTTATCGTATCCCTGGCCACTAGGGTGTATCAGAAAAGTCGAAAATATAGTCTATGGCAACACCGCACAATTCCCGCCTTACGGCTTAAGCACCGCTCCGGCGGC
>OLPL01001411.1_pt1 | contig 14860 bp, 5 predicted proteins | sample 1673211 | NCBI WGS metagenome assembly OLPL01 (sample SAMEA3136766, study PRJEB25190) | human gut metagenome | reverse complement strand
TGGCTAAGAAAACCTTAAGTATGTCTCTCGTCGTTGCAATGCTGGCAACCTCTAACGTGCCGGTTTGGGCTGCTGAATTTAGTGACGGTTCTGACACTGCAGCAGTTACATCCGAAGCCGCAACAAGCGACTTCACTGATACAGAAGCACCTGTTGTTGATGATACTACTGATGTTTCAACTGCACAGGCAGTAGAAGGTTATTCTGTAGATACAAACGAAGAATTAAAAGCAGGTGACTGGGCAACAGGACTTGTTTTCGGACCTAAAGCAGGTGTTGATGCAAAAGATGCAAAATTTGTAATTTCTGATAAAAATGGTGTAGCAGTGAAGGCAACTACTGTTGAAGTTTATAGTGGTTCTGATCTTCTTACAACCAAAGCTGTAAGTAATGGAAATATCGCAGCTGCATTAAGCAGTGTTAACGTTGGACTCGATGCATACAAAAACAGCAAACAGGTTACTGTTAAAGTTTATGTTGCTGATGAGAAAGAAGCAGTATATGAAATGACTGCAGCCGTAAATCCTGTTTCCATCGAAGATGGCAGTTGGAATGTATTTGTTAGTAGTCTGTCTGGCATTTACAATGGAAATATTCAGGTCCCACTTATTGAAGTTAAAAATTCAGCTGGAGAAAAAGCATCTTGTATTGTTAAATTTGTTGATGAAGCAGAGGCTAAGAATGTAGGAGAATATCAGGTATATGCCGAAGGTAATGACGAAGAAGGATTTACCGGAACTCTTACTAATAATGATGCATTTTATAAATATAGAATTGATCCTGCAACTCCAAATAAAGACAACTTATCTGTTGCTATTTCCGGTAATGCTACATACAATGGCGACACAAAACCAACTGTTGTTGTAACAGATAAACTTTCAGGAGCTGTTATTCCGGCATCTTTATATGATGTTGCAGTTACAAGTGGAGCTGTTGGTTCTTATACAAAAGATAATGTAACAGTAACATTAAAAGCTAACGCAGGTAATGTCGTTAATAACTTTGTTGCTGGTGTTGTACCTGCAGAGTGCGTTTCCGGTTCTTATACAGTAAGTGCTCTTGACTTAAGCAAGTTAGGTGAAAAATATACAGTAAATGTTAATGATAAGAAAACTAATGTAAATGTAGAGGCTGATGATATCACTTTTACAGATAAATCTACAGGAGCTGTTCTTGCATATAACAAAGTTATCCCGGCTGGTGTAACTATTGTTACAAGCGATAATAAAACTGTCGGAACAGGTAAAGTAACTCTGAAAGTTACAAATCCTAAGGATACAAATATTGTAGGTGAGTTCTCTACATCATTTAATGTAGTTAATGCAACTGTTACTAAAGCAGATGTAGCTGTAGCGGCTGGTACAAAGATTGGCACAACTACTTTTGCTAAAAAGACTTCTCTTGCAGATGCAGGTTTAGAAGCAGAAGTTACAAAGGCTTTAGCTAATCAGGCATATACAGGTTCCGCAATCGAACCATTAAAAGACATTTTCTCTAACCTGGTACTTGCAAAATCTGCAACTGTAGCAGATCAGAAACTTGTTCTGGGAACTGACTATGATCTTACTTATACTGATAACACAGATTCTAAAGTTGTAAGCAAGAAGTCTGCAACTATCACACTGACATTCAAAGGAAGCTATTCAGGAAAGATCAGCTACACATTTGATATTGCTCAGGCAGAAGCTACAGTAGAAGGACAGAATATCGAAGTTGTTGTTGGACAGAACAGCTATGATGTAGTTGCTAAAGTTGTTGTTGGTTCTAAAGAAGTTCCTGCAGCTGACTACACTGTAACAACAGAGAAAAAAGCAACTAAGGGAATTGGCGATACAGCTACTGGTGTTGTAGTATTCAATAACAAAAACTACATTATCAAGGGTGGCAATGTTAACGGCGAAGGATATGCATACAAGAATATTTCTTCCACAGTTGTTGCAAAGGATATCTCCAAATGCACAGGAACTGTAGAGGGAAGCTATGTATACACTGGCGAGAAGATTGAGCCTAAGTTAGTTGTTAAAGATGGCAACACAACATTAGTTGAGGGCGTTGACTACACTATCGTAAGCAAAACTGGTACAAACGCAGGTGTTGCTCATGTAACAATTAAAGGTATTGGCAATTATACAGGAACACTTACTGTTGACTATACAATTGCAAAAGCAAATCTTGCTAATGCAACTGTACTGAACGCTGCTGGCAAAGCAGATTATGATGTTGAATACATCGGAACTGCTCAGAAACCAAACGTTGCAACAGTTAAAATTGGAAACAAGGTTTTAACACCATATAACCCAGTTACCAAGACTGGTGATTACACAATTACTTATGATGAGAACGCTGTAGAAGTTGGTTCTTACAGCTTCACTATCAAAGCAGTAGCAGGAAGCAAAAATGTTGAAGGTGAATATACCGGAACATTTAAAGTTACTCCAAATCAGTTAAGCGGACATTTTGAATCCAAACTTGGTGGTAAAGCAGCTGATCCTAAGAATCCACTTGCAGTTAAAGAGACAGGTGCATATTATACAGGATCTGCAATTACCATTGACTCCTTTAAGACAAAATATGTTCTTAAAAATGATAAAGATGGTAAAGTCCTTACAGAGGGCAAAGATTACGAATTAGTATATACTGATAATGTTAATGCAGGTGTAGCTACAGTTGTTGCTTATGGCCTTGGAAATTATGCTAAGGTTGATAAAGATGGAAAGAAGAAAGCTATCGCTTCCATGACATACTATATTGAAGGCGAAGGCATTATTTCTACAGATTGGATCCAGAAGATCTCTGATGTTGAATATGCTGGCGGTCTTGCAGTTGAGCCGGAAGTAGTTGTTGTTAAACCTGGAACTAAAGAAAGACTTGTTCAGGGCAAGGACTACACCGTAACAACAGAAGTAACAAAGATTGGCAAATATACACAGGCAGATGTTACAATTACAGGTAATGGCGCTTATACAACTACTGATGCAGCTAATACAAAATTAACTATCAGCAAGAGCCTTGCATGGAATGTAACAAAGAAAGATCTTGCAAATACTACAATCTCTGTAGATTCTGAAAGCAAGAAAGTTACTGTTATGAACGGTACTGTAGTTGTTCCATCCAGCGAATATGATGTAGCATTCAGTGAAGATGGAAAGAAAGTAACTGTTACAGCTAAAGCTGACAGCAAATACTACACAGGTTCTAAAGTACAGGATGTTGATGTTGCAACAGTTGGTGCTCCGGTTATCTCCGATGTTAAGGTTGTTGGTAACAAAGCAACTGTAGTTCTTTCTGAGGATGTTGATAATGCTACAGGTTATGATTATGTAATTTCTACAGATCGTGACTGCATCACAAATAAGAACTATACATCTATCAGCAAAAACCAGGTACAGACTTCTACTACATTCAAATATGTAGATAAAGGTGTTTACTATGCATACTGCCACGCTTGGAAACGTGATGAAAATGGTAAGAAAGTATTTGGCGAATGGTCTAATGCTTATCCATTCTCTGTAACAGCAATCACACCAGATGCTCCGGTTATCACAGATGTCAAAGTAAGCGGATCTACAATCAAAGTAACATATAAAGCAGCTGCTAACGCAACTGGTTATGATGTAGTTCTTGGAACATCCTCCAAGAAAGAAAACGGTGAGACACGTCCGTATCACTATGGCGATCACAAAGTACTGAACCTTAAAGAAGGTACAGTAACAGCTACATTCAAGAATGTACCAAAGGGCACATGGGTAGTTGGAATGCATGCATTCAACAGAACATCTGAAGATGGAAGCAAGGTATTCAGCTCATGGTCAAACCTGAAAAAGGCTACTGTTAAATAATCTATTTGGGTAAATAATACAGATTCCTAAAAAGAGGGCTCCGGTCATTGCGACCGGAGTCTTTCTTTTTAGGAGTTTTTTCCACATTCCCGGATAATCCTATGGTATAATCAACATACAGACCATTACTTAAAATATCTCTATATGAAAGGAAGTTATGTATGAAGAAAAGAAAATCATGTTTTATCTGGCTCTTATGTATTCTTCTCCTGATCACAGCGTTGCCTGTTGTAGATTTTACAGAGGTCCAGGCAGCATCCGTCAATAGCACTTTTACCGGCTGGAAAACCTCTGGTGGAAAAAAATATTATTATAAAAATGGCAAAAAGCTGACAGACCTGCACAAAATCGGTAAGTATTATTACTGTTTTGCAGTAGACGGTACCATGCTTACAGGGTGGCATCGTATTCATAACCGTTTCAGGTATTTTGGCAAACAGACCGGAAGAATGCGTATCAATCAGACTGTAAACGGACGAAAGATCAACAGTAAAGGTGTCTGGACTCCTGTTGTTGTACTGGATCCGGGGCATTCTGCTGTCGTTGCCAGCGGTTATGAACCTCTTGGGCCTGGTTCCAGCCAGCTGAAAGAGAAAGATACGTCCGGAACCCAGGGTGTTGCTACAGGTGTGGAGGAATATAAGCTCAACCTGAGCATTGGTCTTCAGCTAAGAACCCTTCTTCAGAAAAGAGGGTTTAAGGTAATAATGACCAGAACCAACAGTAAAGTAGCTCTCAGCTGTATTGACCGCGCAAAAGTGGCAAATAAGGCAAAAGCAGATGCGTATATCCGTATCCATGCCAATGGAAGTGATAATTCCTCTATCAGTGGAGCACTGACTATCTGTACAACCAGAAACAGTCCTTATATTTCATCTATGTACAGAAAAAACAAAGCTCTTTCTGAAGCTGTGCTCAATGCATATGTATCAGCTACAGGATGCAGAAAAGAATACGTCTGGGAAACAGACTCTATGACCGGAAATAACTGGAGTAAAGTTCCGACAACGATTATCGAGATGGGATATATGAGTAATCCTTCCGAAGACCGCCGTATGCAGCAGAATTCTTATCAGAAAAAAATGGTACGGGGAATTGCAAATGGAATTGAGAATTACCTGATCAAATAGCCTTGCTTTTGTGTCGCAGACAGTTTATACTGGACTGAATGGGTATAAAAAATAATTTGGAGGATTTTTCAAATGAAAATTGCAGTAACATACGATAATGGAGAGATTTTTCAGCATTTTGGAAAAACAGAGTCTTTTAAAGTTTATGAAGTGGAAGATAACAAAGTAGTTTCCAGTGAAGTGATCGGTTCTAACGGTACAGGACATGGAGCACTTGCAGGTCTGCTTGCTGAGCAGGGCGTAAATGTTCTGATCTGCGGTGGTATCGGCGGTGGTGCTCAGACAGCTCTCACAGAGGCAGGAATCGAATTATGCGCCGGAGCCCAGGGAAATACTGATCAGGCAGTTGAAAGTTATTTAAAAGGCGAATTAGTGTCTTCCGGAGCTAACTGTGACCATCACCATCATGAAGAAGGTCATTCCTGTGGCAGCCATGAGGAGGGACACTCCTGTGGAGACAGCTGCGGTGGCGGATGCGGTGGATGTGGCGGATCACAGCCACAGCTTACAGGACGCAATGTAGGAAAAACCTGCCGCACACATTACAGAGGAACTTTCAATGACGGAACACAGTTTGATTCTTCTTACGACCGTGGCGAACCGCTGGAATTCATCTGCGGTGCAGGCCAGATGATCAGAGGGTTTGATGCAGCTGTAGCTGATATGGAAGTTGGTCAGATCATAGACGTTCATCTTATGCCTGAAGAAGCATACGGTATGGCAGATCCAAACGCCATCTTCACTATGGAAATCGCCCAGCTCCCAGGTTCCGAAGACCTGACAGTTGGCCAGCAGGTATACCTGTCAAACCAGTTCGGTCAGCCATTCCCTGTTAAAGTAACAGCTAAAGATGAGAAAAATATCACATTTGATGCAAACCACGAAATGGCTGGAAAAGAACTTAACTTCAAGATTGAATTAGTAGAAGTGAAATAAGACAAATACTCAGGGCAGTCTCCCGGCAAAAATTTTGCCGATGAGACTGCCCTGTTTTATACTTTATTTACCAAAGTGATAGTGCTTTTTGTAGTTTTATAATTTACGAGTAAAGATTTATCGTTTTTGTGGGCTTACTGTATATTCGCTTACCGTTTACTGTCTTAAAAGCTTTTACATAATAGTTATAAACCCAGTACATGCCTGTCTGGGAATCATAAGCCTTTGTGTCTTTCCAGGTTGAGACAGAGGACTTCACTGTTTTGGCAGCGGAACCATTGCGGTAAATCACATATCCGGAAGCACCGGCTACTTTTGTCCAGGAAACCTCTGTACCACCGTTACTCATTTTACATGAAACCTTAGATGGAGCCGGGACAGCAGCTTTTCTTGATTTCACCGCTGAAAATTTAGAATATTTGTTTTTTCCACTTGCGTTGGTTCCATAAGCACGGACTTTAAATGAATAGGTTACGCCCGGTACTACAGCTGCATCGAAACTGACAGCTCCTGTTTTCAGGGTTTTTATCCGCTTATAAGAAGACTGGGAATCTGTCTTGCAGTAAATCTGGTATCCTTTGGCACCCGGAACCTTTTTCCAGGTTAAATGTATTTGATCTGCAGATTTCTGGGAAAGTTTCAGCACAGATTTTGTCAGTGGTGAGTTGTTCTCAGATACCTTTACCGTCACCTGACACTGAGCCTGAAAATCTCCGGCAGAAGCAGTGATTACTGCCTGACCATAACCGTTCCCCTGAATGGTTCCATCCTCTGAGACAGACGCAACCCCAGGATTACTGCTTGTCCAGACCACATCTTTTACATCATCAGAGTTAGATGGTGTAAAGGAAGGTGTGAGTTTTTGTGTATTTCCTTCGTCAATTGTCAGATTTGTCTGGTTCAGAGCAATTCCATTAAGTGGAGTTGTCACTACGGGGATTTCATACAGGTATGTGCGGGAACTGTCATAGTTGCCGTTATCATAATTTCCGGATACCCATACAATATTATGTCCCCATAAGATCGGCTGGGAATCCGTCTGGATCGTTACATTCTTGTATAACTTGGATAATATTACGTTTCCGGACATATCCATAAGGAGATAATGCAGAACGCTCTGGTTGGAGGTTTCCTCTGAGAAAAGGACTGCGTACTGATTATTTCCTACGGGGATAAGTTTTGGTTCTGTCAGAGTTATTTCTGCTCCTGACGGTGAATACTGAGTGAGCCAGATAAATCTGGAAGCCATACTGTTCTTATCTGTGATTATCATAAAGATATTTTTGTTAAGATTCTCATATTCGGTCTGTCCATTCACAGCAAAACCATGGGGAACAGACTTGCCTACTGTGATCAGATTATTTCCGGCCAGGGAAAATCCGGTTACCTCGCATCCGGTATAATTATCACCTGTAGCACCCATAAAAGGAAAGAGATTTACCGCACGATCCTGAGCGATATATCCGCCGGAATATGCGGAGAAGGAAGACAGGATCAGACCTCTGTAATAAGCATCCCCATGATCCAGAAAATATACATGAGAACCGTCATTTACAACAAACTGGTTAAAGGAATGGCTGCAATAAGGCATATCTGAATTAATAAGTGTCATATCCTGAGTGTTGATGACAAAAGTGATATCACTCTGATGGTGTATTCCTTCCATTCCATACATTTCCCGTCCTGTATGGACGATCAGGGTAGAACCGATCTGGGTCATGCGCAGGGAAGCAGCGTCAAAAGGAATGTAGATTCCTTCAAACATATTTGTGTATCCGCCGTCAATGTCCGTTGCACCAAGCAGTTTCCAGGCACGGCTATATTTGAGAATCCGGACAGCCGTTATGCTGTTGTCTTCGTTCAGATTCTTCTGCCCTACTGCAACATAAAAATTCCCGTCTGGTGCAGCATAGAATCCTCCCCACAATGGAAGCGGAAGCTTTACTGTTGTTACATTGGTAACATTAAGATCGGAATTGCAGGTGGCATCATATAAAGTCTGATCTTTCCAGGCAACAATGTGAAGATTTCCTGTTTCATCTGTATAGTAAGAAGTATATTCAGGATTTGCCCAGTTCCAGCTGTAAGATCCGCTGTTGATTCCCATACCCTGAAGCTGGGAAAGAGCCTTTCTCCGGCCAAAGGAAGACTTTGAGGAATAGGTGGAAGTACCAGCTGTTATTCCCTGACCAGCATTTTCAACCAGCGTATCTCCCTCCTGGACAGAAGGCATTTCCTTTTCATCCGAAAAGAAATCATCATCTGTCTGTTCCGAAGTAAACTCATCTTCAGTGTCATTGAACTCTCCATTGTTATCAAGCTCCTCAGGAACAGAAATTACATCTTCGTTTGTCGCATTATCCGGGTCAGTAAAAATGTCTGTACCATATGCAGGAGCAACATTCATTAGGGCCATAGAAGAAGCCAGTAATAAAGCTAACAATTTCTTTTTCATCTTTCAAATCCTCCTTGGAAATAATGGTGGTTTTGTGTTGGAGTTGCCTTGTACCAAATCAGTGGTCTGGTACATCGAAAGGATTATTCTTATATAATCAATATAGCATACAACTTCTACAACGTCTATGACAGATTGTGTTGATTTAGTGCGTGAAATTGCTAGCCAGAAACTGCTCAGTAAATATAAAGAAAGACTCCGGTCACAATGACCGGAGCTTTCTTTTTGTGTGCCGAGCATGGCACTAATCTTACTGGGGCAAGTCCAGTCACGGGTATTTACCGCCAAGTGTAGCGAACCACAAGTTGGTATCAGTAACGGTATGGATAATGGTAAACGTAAACCGAAATTGTAAATCAAGAGGTTGTGGAACGAAAGATTAATGTCTTACCTCGGGAAACCCTACTCATCCTGCTATTATCCAATCCTGTTACTGGATAATCATGCAGCCTAAGGGGGGGATTTTCTCCCCTACCCAGTTACATATATCAGTTCATTATAAAATGCTTAAATTTTTGTCTTGACAACTGAACCACTATAGTGCGTATACTATGGAGAAAACGAATGGGATGGTCCACTTTCGTTAAAGGATATGCTGGAAATCCCAGAGAAGATAAAGCAACTGGTATCGGACTATAGGATGAACTTGATTCAGGTATTCCCTGCGCTTCTGTAATTCAGATGTAAATATGGTATTTGATGTGAGCAGAAGCATTTATGCAAAAAAATTATGAGAAGATCAGGGAAATGTACCAGGATCAGGAGATTTCTGCAAGTCTTGGACTTGTGATAGGTGCAGTCACAGAATCGCAGCAGCTTATTGACCATGCTTTAAGATCAGAACAGGAAGGAGGGCCGATGAGTATGTGTAATGCATTGGAAGAATTAAGACGCGAAGGGGTGCTTGAAGGTCAGCGTGAGGGACGACTTGAGGGAATCCGTGCAACGATAAGAACCTGCAAAAAATTCAACATTAGTGAGGAGGATATAATCAGAAATATCATGGAAGAATTTTCCTTATCACAGGAAGAAGCTTCTGGTTATGTAAAGAAATATTAGTAGATTGTGAATTACTCGGTAACTGAGTTACCAGAGCATCTGAAGATGAAACATACAGAGAACAATTATATAAAGAGTTTAAAATCTAGCCAGTGGTTTCTTTGTACCAGAATCGGAACTGGGAACTGTCAGCTATGTAAAAAATACTGGTAAACCAGTACGGAGAGTCTTTGATCATATTGGTCAAAGGCTCTTTTTTGTACAAAGAAGAACCTCGGTCGAAATGATCTATTTCGATGAGTCTTTAGACTCCAGTGCCGGTAACAGACCCTTATAGGGTCAAAGCAAACCACCGGCTTAGCCGGTGGTTGTGATTTAGGGACTTATTTCACAGACCCTTTCTTTTTAGGAATCTGTGAGTATGTAAATAAATTGTTTATTAACGATACCTGAAAGTTATCGATATGCGTGACTCTTAATAAATTATTTCTTTACATAGATTTCGATTTTTTTACTTCTGACAGAGCAGGAACCTGTTGTTACCATTTTGTATCCTGCTGGTACCGGAACTTCACTGGCTTTAATAGATGTAGCTTTTTTATCGACAACGATTTTTCCAGTAGTAACAATTCTGTTTGTTTTTGCTAATCTATAAACAACTTTAATTGTTTTTCCTAATCTTTTAACCTCAACAGTTACTATATTATTTTTGAGAATTCTAAATCTGGTATCAGTTGTTGCAATCTGATATCCGGCTGGTGCTGTGATTCTGCTCTTATGAACATATTTGGCAGTAGCTACTACAGAAAGTTCTTTACTGCTGACAACGTTACCAGATTCTTTAAAAATAACAGTTACAGATTTTTTATTCTGGTCTACAGTAATATAAACTTTGTTATTTTGGGAAATTTTAATGTCACCAACGATGCCAATTGTATATCCATCTGGTGCTGTTAATTTGCCAGTGTTAATAAAAGTAGCATCTTTATCAACAGTCATAGGAGCTGTCTTGATGACATTTCCTTTTCTATCCTGATATACAACAGTAATTCCTTTTGTTGTAACTGCTTTACGAACTTCTGCGTATACATAGCCATCATTGATTGGGAGATCACCACTTTCAACAAGTTCATAACCTTCCGGAACAGTAAGTTTGCTGGTATTTACAGATGTAGCATCTTTATCAACAGTGAAATCTACTTCTGCAATCTGTTTTTTTTCTTCTTCAGAATAGTAGTTGATTTTTACAGTTTTTGTAGCTGCTTCATTAGCACTATCGACATCAGCAGAATCAAAAGCTTCTGGTGAGGCATCAGTTCCATCAGAGAATACGCTGACGTCAGAAGCTGCTACAGGTACAACGCTGGTCCCTGCTACGCAGGCAGCGAGCATTAAAGCCATGATTTTTTTTCTACGCTCTTTTAATCCCATATTCTTTTTCTCCTTTATTATCTGAAAAACATATTTCTTTTGCATTGCAAGAATGGGGCATAATCATGAATTATGCCCCGTCTTGCCTGTTGGAATCTTATATAAAATTACCCAAATGGATTATTTTACAGTGATCTTTTTAAGATTGGACCATGGGCTGAATACTTTCCTGCCGTTTTCGGAAGTTCTGTTGAATGCATGCATTCCTACTGTCCAGCTTCCTTTTGGTACATTCTTAAATGTAGCTGTTACTGTACCTTCTTTGAGGTTCAGGATCTTGTGATCGCCATAGTGGTATGGACGAGTCTCACCGTTTTCTTTCTTGGAGGATGTTCCAAGTACTACGTCGTATCCTGTTGCATTAGCAGCTGCTTTATATGTTACTTTTACAGTTGTTCCGCTTACTTTTACGCTTGTGATGATCGGAGCATCCGGTGTGATTGCAGATACAACGAATGGATATGCATTTGACCAGTCGCTGAATACTTTCTTACCGTTTTCGTCACGTTTCCAAGCGTGGCAGTATGCGTAGTATGTTCCCTGCTGTACATACTTAAAGTTAGTGGATGTGCTGACCTGATTCTTGCTAATGGAATCATAGTCTTTATTTGTGATGCAATCGCGATCTGTAGAGATTACGTAGTCATAACCTGCAGCGCCATCAGTATCACCAGAAAGAACAACTGTTGCTTTGTTTCCAGTAACATTTACTTTAGTGATCATCGGAGCATCCGGTTTTTCATCTTCTGCTTTTCCGTCTGCAACTACTGTCTTGGATCCTGTGTAGTTTTTGGATGTGCTGTTTGCTTTTACTGTATATGTTCCGTCAGTGTTCTTTTCAGAAGTATATTCTGTAGCCGGAACTGGGAGATATCCATTTAATACAGTTGTAACGCCATCTTTTACAGTTACAGTACAATCGTTGATGTTCTTCTTATCAACGCCCCATGTTAAGTTTGCTCTGGAGTAAGCTGTACTGTCAACATCGTCTGTATCGAATGTTGCAACACCAGATTCTGTGTATCCGTTGATACCTTTGATCTCAACGCCATAGATGTCACCAACTGTTACATCAATAGGAGTTACAGTGTTGCCATTTTTGTCAATTAATCTAAGTGTATAATCTTTACCTTCAACTAATGTGCTTCCACCAATCTGAATCAGTACTTCTGGTTTAACTGGAAGACCACCTGCATATGTAGCATTTTTAACACTTACATTCTTAGCAACAAATTTAACAGATTTGATTGTAAACGGGATATAAGCAACAACACCATTGATAATTGTTCCGTCAGAAGTAACAATTGTCTTGGTTCCTGCAAATCCTGTTCCTTCTTTAGCTACTGCATAGATATAACCAATGTTTTCTTTTCCTGCAGTTACTTTCTTACCTGTGATATTATCAGCGTATTTAATCTCGAAATCGCTTTCTTTTGCAGTTGTCTTTACGCCATCATCAGTAACTTTTCTGATATTGCTTAATAATGCTTTTGCAAAAGTATGCTCATTTCCATCAAATGTAAATGCAGTCTGGCTGTTATGAATTACGCCATTTACATTTCCGTCAGCATCTTTATCTACATCTGCTGTATAAGCGTTTGTTACATCAAATCCTTTGCCGTCGTAAACATTAAGGGTAGCTTCTACTTTTTCTTTTACGATATTGAAGTTTGCCGTAATGTTAGAACCTGTAAAGTTCTTATTTCCATCTAATGGTTTCAGAACAACTGTTCCGACTCCGGCTTCAACGTTTTCGCCATAAGAAACGATTTCAAACTGGTTGGATACATCGTTTCCGTTTAATGTTGCTGTAAATTTACGAGGTCTTACCTGTTTTCCAGTGTAATCCTGATCAGCGATGGATACTTTTACATCTGCTGTGTTTGCAGCTGTGATTGTAAATGTTCCAGTTGCTTTTCCTGAATAGAAGTCGTTGTATCCCTGTACAGTGATTGTTCCAGTACCAACATTTACAGCATTGCTGATGCTTACTTCCTCATATTCAGCATCTTTATCATTAACTTCACCCTTCTTGTAAAGAGCAATAGCACCGTCAAGCACTGCATAAGTAGGCTGGATCTTTCCACCTGTGTAAGTATAAGTAGAAGGTGTTGCAACAACCATAGCGTCTGTTAATTTCTTAGGTACGATTTCTGTCTTACCGCTTGCTGTAACAGTTCTTGTTTTGCCGTTTGTTGTTTTTAAAATATAGTTTGTGTTTGTAACAGTAACTTTTGTAATGATGTTGTTAAACAAGTCATTACCGAAAGCTTTTTCATATTCATATTTAACTGTGAAATCGCTGTCTGTGAGAGTTTTTTCTACTTTTTTGCCTGTTTCGTCTTTTGCTACAACTGTTACAGGAAGTTTATATTCGCCTGCTTCTGTAAGTGCTTTATTAATAGAAACATCATCCGGTACAGTTACATAATCAGCTTCAACTACCAGTGGTTTGATTAAGAACGGAATAGATGCTGTCTGATCTTTGTATGTTCCGCTTGTAATCTTGATGTTAACGTAAGCGTTTGCTACTGGATTGTAATTTCCGTCATATACAGTTGTTGCATTTACGTTGTTTGTATATCCTGTGATTTCGTATCCGTCTGTTCCAAGATCTTCTGTTTTGGGTTTACCCTGTGCGTTGAAATACTGAATAACCAGTTCTCCTAAATCGCTCTTGGAAGGTTTGATCTCATCGCCTGTATAATCTGTTGTATACTGTGTTTTTGCAGATACAGCATTTAATGCAGCTGCAGTAGCAACAACAGTGAATGTCTGCTCACCTGTGCAGTTTTCACCGTCTTTTGCACGTACTGTAACAGTATATGTACTTCCGTTTTTAAACTGTTTAGCGTCTGTACCATCAGCATTTTTTACAATAAGTGTATATTCTTTGCTGGAGTTTTTAATTGCAGAAAGGTCTGAGCCTTCTACACCTGTAAATGTCAGATAATCAGCTAATTTGCTTACAGCAATATCTGTTGGAATCTGACCACTTAAAGTGTTAACAGTAATCTTTGTTCCTGCTGTAGAGAGGTCACGTTTTGCAACATTAACAGTCTCATTTGTTGTGTAATATTCATCTGCACCTGTAAAATTCTTTAATTTTGTTTTGTCAACATATACAACAACGGGGTAATCACCTACTTTTGTATATTCAACCTGAGCAGTTGTAACTGCAGCAGATAAATCAGCACCGCTTAATTTTCCATCAGCGCCTTTATTACTGGAAGCAGATTCTTTTAATGTAATGTTATCTTTGGAAATCTTAATAGCCTTACCTGTATACTGATAGGACTGTCCTTTTGTTGCTGTTGCAAGGATATCTCCTTTTGCATATGCTTTTGCTGTAACCTTACCGATTACAAGTTCAGCACTGCCTGTGTAAGCAGAGTCTTCTTTTGCTGTTACAGTAAGTTTGAATTCTTCTTTATTATTAGTTGCATTAGTTACAGATGTTTCATAAGCATCAGCAGCTACATTTGCATTTTCAGAATCCAGAACAGTAAGTGCAACGCCGTCAGCTTCAGTAATAGTCTGAGCAAAACCGTTGTATGCTTTTGTTGTGGTTGCAGGTGTAGCAGTCACAGAATTTAAAGATCTCTTTTCTACAGCTACAGAAATACCTGTGTTAATGTCATAAAGAGTCTGCTGATTGCTGTCTACATCGTAAACATAAAGGGTTAATGTTTTTCCAGCCATGTCAGCTGTTGTATTTAAACTCATATCAGCTGCATCGTCTACTTTTCCGTTAGAAGATGCATATGCAATACCTTTTTCGTCAACCCAACGATACTGCCATCCACCTTCTACTTCTGATCCGTCAGTTTTAGTTACAGTACCACTGATAACAGATGCTCCTCCCCAAACAACTTTTTTGCTGTCTGCAGATAAGTTAAGAGTAATATCAGCTTCATTTACCATTACAGATGCTGGAGCTGCGTCTTCTGTATCGTCAACAACAGGAGCTTCTGCAGCGAACGCATCTGCTTCAGTAGCTACGGAAGCGTCAGTACCATCGCTGAACTCAGCAGCCCAAACCGGCACGTTAGAGGTTGCCAGCATTGCAA
>OLPL01001408.1_pt1 | contig 14885 bp, 14 predicted proteins | sample 1673211 | NCBI WGS metagenome assembly OLPL01 (sample SAMEA3136766, study PRJEB25190) | human gut metagenome | reverse complement strand
CTTCAGAATCAATCTGCTTGATATCCATATCTTCGTTGAATGTTACAGTTGTTGCTGTACCACCTGAGAAATCAAGCGCATAGTTTAATGCTGTTCCATCTACATTATGATGAATAAGCATTGCAACCGGACCACTCAGAATCAGAACGATGGAAATAATAAAGAAAACTTTACGTTTACCAACGATGTTGAATATTTTACGCTGTTTTGCACGGCCGTAGAATTTTTCATCGTGGAAGCCAACTGCATAAAATGCATTCATTACAAATCTGGAAACAACCAGAGCTGTGAACATGGAAACAACGATACCAAGTGCCAGTGTATAAGCAAAACCCTTAACAGTACCGGAACCAAGCCACATCAGTACCAGTGATGCAATCAGGGTTGTAATGTTTCCATCGAAGATTGCACTGAACGCTTTGGAAAATCCTGCCTTGATAGAAGCTCTTACAGAATTTCCTGCTGCAATTTCTTCCTGAATACGAGCATAAATAATAACATTCGCATCGACCGCCATACCAATACCAAGAATGATACCTGCGATACCCGGAAGAGTCAGTGTAATGTCAAATGCATTTAATGTGATCAGTACGATTGCCGTATACAGAATCAGTGCCACACCGGCAACGACGCCCGGCAGACGGTACATAATGATCATAAAGATAATTACGATGATCAGACCAATCAGACCTGCCATTACACTTGTGGAAATTGCTTCTTCACCAAGCTGTGCAGCGACCACACTGGAACGAAGTTCTTCAAGCTCGATGCTCAGGGAACCGATACGGATATAGGAAGCAAGGTTCTGTGCTTCTTCTACATCAGCCATACCTGTGATCTGTGCCTGTCCACCTGTGATTGCTTCATTTACCTTCGGTGCACTTAAAATCTGGTTATCATAAACGATTGCGATCTGTTTGCCGACGTTTGCCTCTGTTGCATCTGCAAATTTTGTCTTACCTTCATCGGTAAGTGTCAGACTTACGGCATATTCTCTGGAGCTGTTTTTGTCAGACTGGAATGCACCACCCTGTGCATCCTTTACGTCTGTACCTTCCAGAACAACAGATCCGGCTTCACGGATCTCGTCAAGACTTCTTGCAAGTACATAACCGCTTCCTGTGCTGGTAAAGTTTGCATTGCCGTCGTCATCTTCTGCTGTGATAAAGCACAGGGAACCTGGTTTACCAAGGTCATTCAGGATTGCATCAGCATCTGTAACACCCGGGATTTCAACAGCGATACGGTCGTTTCCTTCTTTGTACACCTGCGCTTCAGTACTGTACTGTTCCACACGCTTCTGGAGCTTATATACAGTATCTGACATGTCTTCAGCACTCGGGTTACTGTCTTTTGCCTGATAAGTGATACTGACACCACCAGACAGATCCAAACCGGTCTTGATATTCTTCGCAGAACCGGTTCCGGTAGGTCCGATGCCTACTCCGGCCGTGTAACACAGAAAGACTGTGATAATGGCGGTCAGAAGCAGTACAACGATTGCTCTGTTTTTCTTCATTGTTCTTTCCCTTCTTACATTATTTTATTCCGCTAACGCGGCCTTTATCATGATTGCGCACTCCACTCTCTTACGCTGAAGTTCGCATCCGATACCATAATTGCCATTAATATCTTTCTGGAAATGATATGCATTGGCAGCACAGCCACCACTGCAGTAAAATCTTGCGAAGCAGTCTTTACAAGCTTCTTTTGTGTAAACATTACATTTACCAAACTTATCACGGATCTCCGGATGTGTGATTCCCTCATCCACATTTCCCATAAGGAACTGTTCTTCACCAACAAACTGATGACACGGATAAAAATCGCCCCACGGCGTCACAGCCAGATACTCGGTACCTGAGCCACATCCGGACAGACGTTTGTAAACACATGGCCCGCCTGTAAGGTCAATCATAAAGTGGAAGAAATTGAAGCCCTTTCCGGCTTTTTCTCTGGCGATCATTTCTTTTGCCAGTGCATCATATTCTTCCTTGATCTGTGGAATGTCTTCTTCTCTAATCGCATACTCCTCTGTATCAGCAGCTACAACCGGCTCTACAGAGATCTGCTTGAATCCGAGATCTGCAAGATGCAGAACATCCTTTGAAAAATCAAGATTGTGGTGGGTAAAGGTACCACGCACATAATACTTGTCCTGATTTCTGGATTCTGCAAATTTCTGGAATTTCGGAATAATCAGATCGTAGCTTCCTGCACCTTTACGAAATGGTCTCATGTAGTCATGAACCTCTTTACGTCCATCCACACTGAGAACAACATTTCCCATTTCTTTGTTGCAGAATTCCATAACTTCGTCATTGAGAAGTACACCGTTTGTTGTCAGTGTAAAACGGAATTTCTTATTGTGCAGCTTCTCCTGCTCTCTTCCGTATGCCACCAGATCCTTGACAACCTGCCAGTTCATCAGGGGCTCTCCTCCGAAGAAATCGACTTCCAGATTCTTTCTTGAACCGGAATTCGCAATCAGGAAATCAAGTGCTTTCTTTCCTACTTCAAAAGACATCAGCGCTCTTCTTCCATGATATTCACCTTCCTCGGCAAAACAGTATCGACAGGCCAGATTACAGTCATGGGCAATATGCAGGCACAGTGCTTTGACTACTGTCTGTCGATTTTCAGTAAATTCTTCTATTATATTTTCATATACATCTCTGGTAAACAGCATACCCTGCTCTTTCAGCTTCCCACATTCGGAAACAGAAGTACGGATATCAGCCTCCGGATACTGATCCTTCAGTCTGTCTACGATCTCCTGCTCTGACAGTCCCTCCTCCATAAAGGGAAGTACTTCATATGTCACAAGATCTACCAGATGAATGCATCCACTGTTAATATCCAGAACAATGTTGTAACCGTTACTCTGGTATCTATGTATCAGACTCATCTTTCTGAAAATCCTTTCCTGTATCTTTTTCTTTACGTTATCAGAGCATTACGAAGTAGTTTCCTGTAACGTAAGAATAAGCAGCGGATTTCACTCCGCTGCTTAACTGATTGTTCTGAACCTGCTTATTTGTTCTCGCAGCTCTGATTTCCTACAGTACAGGAAGTTTTGCATGCTGACTGGCAAGATGTCTGACATTCACCGCATCCACCTTTTTTCACTGTGTTCTGCAGGTTCTTTGTATTTAATGTTTTGATATGTTCCATTATATATCCCTCCTTATGTATAATTATCTGGAGACAGTATAGCATAAAACTGCCCTAAATAAAAGCCTTTTTTTCACGAGAGCATGCCGCCCAGCGTGCCGCCTCCCAGACACATAAAAAACGTCGTAATCGCATGCTGTGTACTCATATCCCATCGTCTCTGCACGATAAATGAAACGACCATAAGCAGTACAAAATAACACAATCCTACCAGAAAACCCCACTTATATTTATTTTGACGCATGAGTTTTCCAGACAAAAAGCCGCCCGCCAGACAGGAAACCACATAAATCACCAATATCCCCACTGTCACGATTCCCTGCCCGATATCGAGTTTAAATACCATCAGCGCAAGAAGCAGAAGACATATCCCCGATAATGCATATGCTAGAAGTAAAGATCTCAAAATTGTTTTTATCTGCATAAAAAGCCCTCCCATACTGAAATATATGGAGGGCTTTTTCTTCATATGTACAAAATCCGAAATTTACTTTCTCTTCTTAAGGTATACAAGCACTGCAACGATTACTGCTGCCGCGATTCCGATAATCACAAATGGAAGAATCGGTGTGCTGTCTCCTGTAGATACAGCCTTCACAGAACTACTTCCATTCTGCGTGCCCTGGTCTGAAGTCGAAGTATCTGTAGCATTCTGATTACTCTGATCAGAAGACGACTGCACAGATGTTCCCGATGTACTGTTATTCGCAGAGGTCGTTGTAGATGATGAAGTTGCACTCGTCGGGCCTACAGTCGCAGAACTTTTGGTTGTCGTTCCGGAAGAATAGCTTCCATCCTCAATTTCTTCACCTACCAGCGTCTTGCTTCCGGCGATTCCAAACGGGCTGAATGAATGTGTGCTGAACACCATTGTGCTTCCATCCACACTTGGAACGATCTTCTCCATCGCACCGCTGTCCAGAAGATGCTCGATGGTATAGTCATATCCTGCTTTGACCGGAACAGTCACACTGATATATTCCCCATCCGGGATTTCATATTCTGTATTATTTTTCAGATCCCAAAGCTCAAATTCGTAGGCTTTAAACAGATTTGCCTCTGCTTCATTACTGAATTCATAATTCTCGCCACTTGCTGCACGGAACTGTACATACCACGGAAGGTTGATTCCCGATACAGAAATACCGTTGCAGGTATGGTTTGTTGCTGCAAGTTCGATCTTTTCTTCATCGGACGGTTCTTCATCTGTCACTGTCTGTGCACGCTCATCCGGAGTAATTTTCTTCTCAGTACCGTCAAAAATATTGTCTTTATCGGACTCCGGTGCTTCGGTAATTTCCGGTGTTTCCGTGGTATCTGGTGTGTCTGTAACATCTGGTGTAGCTGTAACATCCGGTGTCGCTGTCGTTTCTGGTGTTTCCGTCACTTCCGGATTCTCTGCATCATCCGGTGCAGCTGTAACTTCTGGTGTTTCTGTCGCATCTGCGGAATCTTTTTTCTCAGTGTCAGTTGAAACGTCTTTATTGTCAGGTGTTTCTGCTGTATCCTGAGCCTTGTCCACTGTATCAGCTGCATCAATATCTCCACCAGCTGTATCTGGTGTATACTGATCTTTTGCCTCTGATTCGTCTTTTACCTCACCATTATCTGATATTTCTGTACTTCCCGGTGTCTCTGTCGTCGTATCTTCACCGTTTTCTCCTGTATTTCCATTCTCCTGTGTTTCCTGAGAATCCTGATTCTCATAACCGTTATCTGTATAATCTGTATCTTTGCTGAAACTGCTGACAACTACCGTCACGCTGCTGTAAATCGCATCCGACTGACCATCCCATCCGGAAAACTTCGCAAGATCTGCTGTATTGTACGGGTGAAAAACCACATCATAAGACTGTACTCGCTTAGATGGAACGCTCGAACTGTCCACCCATGACAATGTACCATAATCACTCTTCGGAAGAGAAATTTCAGAAAGAGGAACCGGCTGTTCTACTGTAACATTATCAGGAATCAGGCTGCTGACCTCAACTTCCGCCGTACTTCCTGCCATAACCGGAACATAAGTAAACTGACCTGTTATAAGTGTCGCTGTAAGTGCCGCTACAGCAAAAAACTGCATATTCTTCCTCTTTTTCATCATAATCTATACACCTCAATCTATTTAAACATGAATTAACGTCTGCTTTAGTCTATTTATAATGGATGTTTTTACTTTTTTATGAAATACATCCTCAATCAATATATCGTATTTTTATCTTTTCGTAAACCTTTTGTAACAAAATCTTTTATTTTACGACACAGACATTATAGCACAGTTCTACTTTTTTCGACACCCCAAAATTATTTTTTTTATATTCCCACAGATTACATCATTAGTGAGAATTGCGTGACGATTCTCTGTACTTCTCCCAAAACAGATTTAATGCCTTCCTCAGAGTTCATCCAATTTTCTTTCGTAACTCCATCAACACAACATGGGCATACCCGAAATTCCACTTCCGGATATGCCCTCTGATAATACATCAGTGCTCTTCTCGCATGATAATTTTTGCAGCATAACAGTGCTTTTTTTATTTCTATTCCCGCTTTGTCCGTAACTTCGCGGGAGAATCTGGCATTTTCCCATGTGAAGGTTGCCTGATCTTCCTTAAGAATTACTTCGTCCGGAACATGATTTTTCACTAAAACATCTTTTAAAAAATCCCATTCCGTTCGGTACTTGCCGTTATATCGTTCCTGGCCCGACAACACTCCGCCAAACTTGCCGACAGCGATGCTGTATTTTCCACTTGGAAGGACAAATGGCGCATATTTTTTCCCATATAAGGCTGCAGCCTTTTCCGCCATCTGTGAATAACCATTCCCCGGAATAAAAATGATATCCGCTTTTTCCGGTTCATCTTCAGCAAAAATAAATTCACTGATCTGCTCTATAAATCTGTGGTACATATAGTCTTTCTCCTTTGTGTGATATTTATTTTGTTACAATTACTGTACTGTAGCCATCATCCCGCAGCCGCTGCTCCATATTAATGGCATTGCCAATCTGCTGAAAAGCGCCTACCTGAACTTTGTACAGATCATTTTCATATAGAAGGAATGCCGGATAACCCACGTCATTCAGCTGATACAGCATACGATCTGCATTTTCCCTGTTGCGGTACGCACCGGTCTGCACCCGATAATAAACCGGCGCCTCTATTGTTTCTTCTGAAAGCGTTCCGAGAATCGCTCCGGCTATAGCTTCGGCAATCTCATTTTTCTTTTCGTCGTATAATTTGTTGTCTTCATCAGAATTCAGGAAGCCGGTTTCAATCAGAAGAGCCGGCATCCTTGTACGCCGAAGCACTACAAGTCCCGGTCGCTCCTTTACTCCTATTTCCCGAAATCCAAGTTCTCCAAGCGCACCAACGATATTCTGCGCCATCTCATATTTTATTCCGCTTTTATCATATACAAGGACTTCCACACCCTGATATTGATTATCTTCCGGACTGCTGTTCCGGTGAAACGAAATAAAATAATCAGCGCCCGACTGATTTGCAATGCGCGCCTTCTCAAATGGAGTCTGATAGACATCTTCGGTTCTAGTATATACCACATCCACGCCGTTGTCTTCAAGGATTTTGCCGACAGCATGCGTCAGAGCAAGATTATCATCCTTTTCTTTTCTTTCCTTATATATAGCTCCCGGATCCGTACCCCCGTGCCCGGCATCCAATACTATCTTATATGCCACTACTGCTCTCCTGACTGCTTTTTAATTAGTATATGCAGACGGCATGAAAAGTTTTCCCTGTATACAGTGGCCGGATAATCCACGGATATGGACATCAACAGTATGTAAACCGTCCGGTCTCACGGTTATAATGGTATACATAATATGTCAGAAAATCTTCGTCCGGAGTCGTATCGCGCACTGTATCTGCCAAAACTCTTTTCAGATCTTTAGGATCCGCTGTTTTTTCACTGTGGATCATCACCTCGTGAATACTTGTAAATACCATATAAAATCCACCATCCAGCAAATCACTCAGGCGCTGCGCTACACCCGGCAGGAACACCGCAACAGCTCCATTAGTACGCGTTGCAGTACTCAGACAATTCCCGATTGCACTCTTCTTTAACGGCTCGTCAAATAACAGATTCATGAAATTTTCGCCTTCATAATCCATATTGCAGATCAGTTTTTCCCAACAATAGATCCTCGGTGGTGAAATAAAATATGTATTCAGCAACGCATCATTAAACGCCATCTGTTCATCTTTATCCCACTTTTCAAAAATATGCTGTTTAATCTTTACACTGGTGCTGCATCCATCCAATTCTCCCATTCGGGCATAAAGAACCAGAGCAATGTCCCCGATTGTACGGAAAATTGCGTCGTCTAATTCAGCTCTGTTTTTCTCGACATTCAGAAGACGGATAAACAGATCATCTTTAATCTTTTCATAATCTTCCAGGTCTTTGCTCTTTTCAAAACATTCTGATCTGACAATAGCATCCAGCCGCTGCATGATCTCCTGCACAATCCGCTCCATCGTAGCGCCATTCTGATGCCATTCATATAGATCTGCCACATAAAGTGCACAGACTTCATACACACCCTCCCGCTGCCGATTCTTCAAAAGCAGGCGGTCTCCATCTGTAGGCGGATATTCCTCTGCTGTCTTGTAACAGATCATCTCCTCCTGGTATCCCGTCGCTTTAAGAAGTCTTTCACGAAGGTTGTTTACAAAAGTCTCATAATTCTTTTCCATATAGATTTCCTCTTCTTTCTGAATATTCGGGCGACATGCCCATGAAGTATAGATTGGAATAAAAAGAGGAAGCAGACGCTCCCTCTAAGAGTTGCTATGCATTGAGCATACAGCATATTTGACTTTCTGTAAACAAAATTCGTTCGACATATTCCGCGCTCAGCAGAGGTTTCTCACAAAAGGTCGACAGGCCACGCCCTGAAAGTGTTGTTTTTACAGCTTTCCTTCCTGTTCAAGAAATGTCAGAAAACCTTCGCATCCTCTGATAATGTCAGAATAAGTCGTGGTGAAATCACCGGTATACCACGGATCTGCAATATCTCCATGACGCTCGGCATAATCCAACAGAAGACTTACCTTTCCCTCCTGATCACTACCGAGAATTCGAAGCATATTTCTGCGGTTCCGCTCTTCCATACCGATCAAGTAATCGTATTTGTCATAATCGCTCCTCTGAAGCTGCACCGCACGTTTTCCCTCACATGATATTCCATGTTTTGCAAGTTCCCGCTTCGCCGGCGGATACACTGGATTACCGATTCCATTCCAGATTTCCTCCGTACTCGTCGCCGCAGAAGCGACGTAAAATTTGTCGGCCATGCCGCGACGAGCAAGCATATCCTTAAAGATAAATTCGGCCATGGGTGAACGGCAGATATTGCCGTGGCAAACGAAAAGTACCTTAATCACTGTAATAATTCTCCTTATCCTGCTCAGAATTGCCCCATTTTGCAAGGGTTTCCGGGCATTTTGATATTTCTACTCACAGACCGCAATGTTTCAAAATAGTGCGGATTTTAGCAAGTTATTACTACCTGTTAGTAGTAAAGTTAGTAGTAAAACCGCAGTCCTTACTACTAAGGGATTTTCTTAATTCACCAAAGCATATACCACTTTGAGAATAGTCAATCCATAATCAACGAAAAAATTCTTTTGTTCCTCAGAATAGAATGCCCTTTCAGCAATTGCCTCTTGAGTTGCATGTCGAAAACAATGCATTTTCTTTCTATAGCTTGTGACTATATCATTTGATATATATTCAAAGCATATTTTCGAATAATCAGGCGTAATATATTTTCCATTTTTCTTGAGTAGATTTTCAATTAAGTTTGCAATCTCTGCGAGTTTTTCATCCACACTCATATTATTGAAAGATGCCTGTCTGTTTGATATCTCAATAAATTTTTGGTCAAGCGATGCACCAATATCAATATGTGTCGACTTCATTTCAAAAGTCAGCTCGGATACAAATGTCCTTCGTGTTGCATATCGAACAGTTCCATTTTCATCACCACCTTGGGCAATAATCCTATTTCTTATATCATTATATGTGAAATTAGAAGGGTCTACAGGAGGTCTAGCAATTATTCTTGGGAACTCTTTTATCTGATATCCTAGCTTATAGAGATAATATGTCACCAAGTAAAACCAGCATGTTTTCTCTTTATCAAAGTTCACCTCCGGTTGACAAAGTTCTCTAAATTTGATTATTGCTTCTTCCGCATCAAAAATTTCAAACTGATAGTCATTTACCTCTTCGACACCGCTAAAAATATTATATATTTCATTAACAGTCTTTATAGAGTCGTAAAAACGATGATGATATTCATTATCCTGAATATTATTAAAATAAAATTCCTTTAAATCCATTTGAACACATCCATTTCCACACGCCCTTCGCATGTATTGTTAGTTTTTATTATATCACGTATTCGTGAAATTCTCAATAACGCAAAAGCACTCCGACACAATGGCCGGAGTGCTAATAATCATCCATATTAAATTGCTTTGAACATCTTCTGCGATACCGGTTTGATGCCATTCTTCTCGACCTCTGCCTGTGCTTTCCTGAATTCCTCCATTCGCATTAGCTCTTCCTCTGCATCATCAAGCCCAACGTGTGTGTACACATTCATCGTGACACTGATGTCCGAGTGTCCCATCAAATACTGGAGCGTCTTCGGATTCATGCCTGCCTTGGCCTGATTGGAGCAATAGGTGTGCCTGCACACATGCGGCGTGATGTTCGACATCTGCACCCGGTAGATATCATTGTACCGGCCTACCATATGATTGAATCTGTGCTGCCAGTGCATGGCCACAAGCGGCATGCCATTCTCATCATAGAACAGAAATCCGCCATAATCATCGATGAGCTTCTCTTGTCTCGGTGGTTCCCTGTCCTCAATGATTGCCCGGAACATGTCTGCCACATCCTGCGTTACCGGAATCTTTCTGGTTCCGGCATCGGTCTTCGTGGTTTCTATGATGTAGCGCATGTCTGCTGTCCTCTGTAGCTGGTGGTCAATGTTGACCGTCCGATTCTCAAGGTCAATGTCCCTCAAGGTCAATCCGCAAAACTCTGAAATTCTCATGCCGGTATGAAAAAGGATGTAGACCACTTCGTAGTATTTACAGTAGACCACATCATCATGGACGAACTTCAGGAACTTTCTCATCTGGTCTCTGGAAATAGCCTCTCTTGTCACAGAATCATTGACCACCACACCGGCGAGCTGGAAGCCGAAGGGATTCTTCATAAGAATATCATCGTCAACAGCCATCTGAAAAGCCGGTCTGAGTACACCTCGTATGGTATGGATGGAACTATAGCTCCTGCCATCTTCCTTCTGCAGCTTGATGAGAAATAGCTTTGCATCCGATGTCTTAACCGAGCGGATTTTCATTTTTCCGAAGGACTGCTTCTCTAAGATACGCTGAACGGTGATGTACCCCTGTCTCGTGCTCTGCCTTACACCGGTCTTGGTCTGCAGGTATCTATCCACCAGTTCACATACCGTCATCGTACCATCCGGCATATCGATTATATTAGAGACCAAATGAAGTTTAGTGCCTTCTCTTTGGCCGGTGAACTGGCACGATATCTGAATATTTCCTGCATCCTTACTTCGAGGATACTCCGGGAGTCTGTTGATGGTATTGATGCAATATTGGAGGCAGTCAATAAGTATAACGAAATATTGAACGATGTAATTGTTCCGGGCGTTTTCCATGCTCTGTACGAAGTGAAATCTGAGCTTCACACAGAAGACAAGGAGCTCGTCCTGCTGAAAGAGCCAAAAGATGCCGGTTATTATGAGTTCTCCGCAAAAGACGAACTTGTCATCACCAATCAGTACAAGGCTCTTACACAGGAGCAGATTGCAAAGAGCTTCCATGCAGACACATACTGCTTCGACTCTAAACCAGAGAAGGAATGCTTCTTGCAGTACATCACGAACAGCAAAATCAAAGAGGTATACTTTACCGGAATGTTCACAGCAAACCAAGGAGATTTGTCTGTTCAATACTATGACCCTGAATCTGGCCGTATCAGGCATTACTACCCTGACTTCTTGGCCAAGCTCGAAGATGGTTCCTATCAGCTGATTGAGGTAAAGGGCGATAATAAGATTGACGATACTGTGGTTAAAGCCAAAGCTGCAGCTGCTCAAGAAATGGCTGTGGCCAGTGGTATCGAATATAAGATGTATGCCGGTAGCGAAATCATGACCACACACATCCTCGCTTACCTTGACGGCATGGCTTCCACCATCAGCTACGCTGACCATATGCAGCAAGGTACTCTTTCTATGGTTGCAGAAACTTCTGCACCTTACGGGAGCGACAAATAAATAGCAGCTCACATCGAAGGAATTATTCCAACGATGTGAGCTACATCTTTATTATCTATAGCTTCATTTTACAAGCATCATTTTTCGTCTGTTAGCAGTATATTTAGTAGTATAGAAGTTTTGCACCACAATATCTTGCGATGCTTTGCCCGAAAACTGGCGATTTAGAAGGTTAGCGCAACTGGAGTGCCGTGGCATATAAATAAAATTTTTATCATATGATTTTCTCCTTGTGTTATTGAAAGATTGTGTAATTTGAACCCTCTATGTTCTCAATCACTTAATGATATATTTTGTTCCTCTGCCTTTTCCTTCAACTGCAATCACACCCTTTTTCTCCATAGCTTTCAGTAATTGTGTTGTTTTTGATTTGCCAAATGGGACATATGGTGCAATTTCACTTATTGGTTTCAGCATCGTCTTACTTAAAAATTTGTAAATCACTTTTTCGTCTTCGGTTAAATTGACATTCGTTTCAAATATCGGTAGTACAATTTTTATAGCATTTTCTGACACTTCAAATTCTGGTTTTATCAAACTCTCTGCATACAGTTGTTTGATTCGTGTAATTCCTGTTCCAAATATCTCTACTAATCCCAGTCTGTAAAATACATTTGCAAGATTTCTATTTCTTAAAATAGATAGTTTACCTGATAAATATTCTTCTGCCGTTATTCCAGCCGGCAATCCACCAGGAGACACTACTTCTATTCTATTATCAAACATAGAAACTCTGGTGTGTGAATTAATATCCCATACCCTATGAATCAAAGCATTTGCAATTGCTTCTCTGAAAGCTGCTTCCGGTATTTTCTCTACCATCTTTCTGTCAGCCCCCTGTATTACTTCATATTGGTAATAATCTCTAAATACAGCAAGTGCTTTTTCATATATTTCTAAAACCGATATATGTTCAAACGTTACTCTTTTTTGAATAATACTGATATTCTCACCGAACTTAACAATATCAATTCCTGAAAAATGATTTTTATCTGCCAAAAGTCCCGCTGCATTATTATAACCATTTATATTGTCATACAGGTTCAATGTCTTTAAAGTATCTTGATTGAAAGTTTCAATGTAAATATTTTCTTTCAGTTTACACTGTAAAATTTTAAAAGATAGCTCCTGATCTTTACAAGGTAATTCTTCGAAGCTAATATTTTTTCCATCTAATACAAGCCTTGAAAATTCCAATGTATCTACCTCTATCGTTGCTGTATCATTTCGTTTGTATGCTTTTGATTTATATAAATACGGTTTTTGAAGACCACTTTTTACAGTAAGTTTTATCGTCTGGTCATTATTCTGTATTTCAAGTGTATAGTTTGGTTGAGGTGATATACTGTCATTGATTTTATTTTCGATATCCAGACAGGCCTGTTTTACATCTGGCAATCCTTTCACATTTCCATTATCATCAACCCCAAAAAGAATTGTTCCACCATTGTAATTCGAAAAGGCACTAACTGTTTTCAAAAAAGTATTCGTAATCGTTTCCTTGAATTCTAATATTCTTGTTTCACGCATAGTAATCGTTCCCTTTCCAACCATAATGATTATATTATATGCAAAAATGCGCAAAAAATCAATCGTATTTTTTTACGATTGATTTTTTAATTGATTTTGAGTGTAGTATTATTTTTTGACCAACTGAATTATGACAACTTTTTTAATTATTCCGATTCGGTCTTCCAAAGGTATAAATAAGGTGTAAATTATCTGTTTCTATCTAGAAAATCCTACAAAATCAAGTCTTTCTCGCCATACTTTAAACGTTGCCGTGGCAAACGAAAAGTACGCGTATACTCATAAAAACTCCTTTCAAACTGCGCTGTCCTGCTGCCATTTGCAGCGATTTGCGCGGTGTAAATTCTTCATTATGTATCGGTCATTTCTGTACATAAAATGCAAAACTTAGCAAAATACTGCAAGATGTGTACAGCAATCGTAGTAAAAAGCGGGTGGAGTTACTACTAATTACTGTAAATATACCATTCTTTTGGGCAACTCAAGATACTCACCTATCTGTTTCGCTAATCCCTTAAGTTCCTTATAAATTGATTTCTTTACGATAAGATAATCCTCTCCAAGTAATTTTCTTGTTAATCCAAACATTACATCGCTATTTATCAATTCATCCTCTTTTAATACTATTCCCAACTTGTAATGTGCCATAGCATTCCGAAATCTATCTGATTTCCATTTTGTATCGATTTTTAAAGTAATTCCTAACTTTGTATTTATTTGCTCAACCACATTTATTAGATAAAAATACAATATATACCCAAATCTCAATTTTGTGGGTATTTCTTCTTTTATCCATTGTTCAACACCATACAGCAAAAAATTAATCTGACATATAATTGATACCAGCACAAATTTATCACTAAATCTATTGCCAACCGGCGATTTCACAAAGCCTCCATAATCTTGAACATCTAATTTAAAATCATTATTTACAGTGTATTCACTTATGCTATTAAACAGTCTAATATATTGACCAGCAATTTCGGTCATTGATTTTATGTACTCTCCATTATTGCCAGTATATGAAAAAAAGGGTGAATAATATTGGCATAGAATAGTGTTACCACAAATTGCGCCATTTATAGTATCCATCCCATAAATATCATAGAGATGAACCGCTTTAGCAATTGGATTGCAGACACTTCCAAAATACTCATCGCTTTTATGATAGGCATTTTTTAAAAGTTTATATATTTTGTCATAGTCCTGATTCCACATCTTAATACTATTTCTGATTTGTTCATAAAAAACGGACTCTGATTCTTTAAATAAAGGTATTTGTAATTTGCATTTACTTGAATTATTAATAGCCTTTACCCAATCCTCTGCTCCATCTATAACAACACCCAAATACGGCAACATAGAAGGTATATAATTTGATTCGTGCGGTTTTATGTATTTTATGACCGTATAAATATATTGAAGATCCTGCTGGATTAATGAAAATGCTGCTTTTTGTACTAGATTTAATTTCAAACTATCCACATCTATTCTCTCCTTCAATTAATACATTCCATTTCAATCAATTCAAACAAAATGTATTTCTACTTTGTATCTTTATCTTCTTTTTTATCATATATAGTTTCATTTTCATCCTCATGGTATTGGTTATTCGCACCATCATCTATCACGGTTTCCAAATCATTCGATATATGATTGTATCTATCAGCTATTTTCTCTAATTCTTGCATCTCGGGATAGTTAAAAGCCGACACATTATGAAAAGCACTTAATTTATTAGCTTGCTCAGCAATTTGACTTATACAATGGATCATCAAGCAATAATGCCTGAAATAACACTTCCCTGACACTCTCTAATTTTACC
>OLPL01001396.1_pt1 | contig 14969 bp, 8 predicted proteins | sample 1673211 | NCBI WGS metagenome assembly OLPL01 (sample SAMEA3136766, study PRJEB25190) | human gut metagenome | reverse complement strand
GATCAGCTCTTCGAAATATTTCTTACCTACTTCCATAACTACGTCAGAATACATCTGAATAAATCTTCTGTAGCAGTCCCAAGCCCAACGAGGGTTGTTTGACTTCTTAGCGATAACTTCAACAACATCTTCGTTAAGACCAAGGTTAAGGATTGTATCCATCATACCTGGCATTGAAGCTCTGGCACCTGAACGAACAGATACGAGAAGAGGATTCTTAAGGTCACCGAATTTCTTTCCGTTAACCTCTTCCATCCATTTTACACCTTCCATAGTCTGAGCCATAATCTCATCATTGATCTTACGTCCATCCTCGTAGTACTGTGTACAAGCCTCTGTAGTGATTGTGAAACCCTGTGGTACAGGAAGTCCAATCTCTGTCATCTCAGCGAGGTTAGCACCCTTACCACCGAGAAGATTACGCATGGTCATGTTACCCTCTTTGAAGGTATATACCCACTTGTTTGCCATTTTGCAATTCCTCCTAAATTTTATTTCTGGTATGGTAAAAAAAACCATCCATATACTTGATTAATGTGTGCACTCATACAAGCACACACATTAATAATACCATAATTTCAGCAAATATCAACTAATTTTTATTATCTTTTCCCTTATGTTTCATACTATTTTTTTGAACACGGACAGACTTAACATACTTTACTATGACAAATATCATAATTGCAAGAATTGCAACTATCCCAAGCGCACCAATAGCCAGCGGAACGGCCATTCCACTCTCACTAATCATGGTGGCAAGCGGTACCTGCTCATCTGCTATATCATGCTTATTGTCGTTTGCCGCCTGCGGTACCTGCTCATCTGCTATATCAGTATTTGGCTGTGCCTGCGGTGCCTGGATTCCATCCTGCGGATCATTCTGTCCGTCAGGCACTATTGTGTTTGCGGCATTTGCTCCATCTGCAGCTCCGTTATTTGCCGCTCCTGCTGCATTGCCCGCTGCATTAGCTGCCCCGGCTGTATTTGCAGCTCCTGCGGCTGCCTGATTGCCGCCTGCCGCAGTATTGTCATTTGCTCCATTTCCGGCAGCAGCCATGCTTGATGCAGCCCTTGAATATACAAAGTTGAACACGTTTTCTGATGCATTTGACGACAGCTTTCCTGTCTGATTATAGCTGTCCGGAATATATCCATCTATATACAGATATGCTATAACCGGCTCATCGCCCACATTACCATAATAGGTACGGCTTTCAGCAAGCTTATTGCCATCTGTATCCACATAGTTGACTGTATACTCAGCAAGCTCGCCCGGTATGCCGTATGCAACAACATAGTCCTGATCTCCCGATACGAGAAAAGCCGACTGTGCAACCGTATTATTGTCACGGCCGCTTAATCTGATTCCCTTTACGTAGTACTTGCTGTTTTCATTAAGTGCCACACTGCCCTGTGCATCACAGCTGATGACATCTCCATATTCAAGACCTGTGACAATTATTTTGTCTCCTTTAGCAGAAACAGAAACCGAAGCCTCATTGCCTGATGCCTTTCGTACCTGCACACCACCGTTTATGCTTCCCTGACCTCCGGCTGAGAAGGAAACAGTGTACGTATATGAAAATGCCTTTGCATCTGCTGTCTGTGAGAAAACACCGGTTATGACAACAAGAGCTGCAAGAAAATATTTAAGCAATCTTTTCATTTTGCTTAGCCCCCTTTCTGTCACTTACGAAAGCCAGTATCATCAAAATAATACCAATCACAAACACTACAGCTGACGCTATTGACCAGATATCTCCGGTCTTTACCTTGCTTGTTGTAGTTGTAAATGTAGGTGGATTTGATAAAGTTGGATCAGAGTTATCCTCTACCGCAAAGTTCATCATAAGCTTTGCGAGTGTATCCTGATATATATTACCCTGACTCTCTCCGTCAAGCCCTACTAAAAGCTTCACACAGCCTCCCTCTCCAGGCTCTAATGTCTTTAAATAAAAGAACTTATCCAGAGAGTTTGTAGCCTCATTGAGTCCTTTTCCGGCTGTTGCCTCCTTCTCTCCACCTACGCTGGTGCTGCTGTATATAGTGTCCTCTTTTCCATCCGGTCCTACGAAAGTAAGAATATATGAGTATCCACCATTTTCAGCCACAGCCTGTGTATCCTCAAGACTCTTTAACACATCATTGGACATATACCATTTCGTCGAAATACGGCTGTTATTCTTTATATCAACGGAAAATGTGACAGAATCTCCCGGCTCCATCTGTGAGACAGAGGCTGCTATTTTATTTGAATCGAACGAACTGACCATCTCATTGCCGGTAAACTCACATGAGCCGGCTGTAGTAGTATTCTCATCTGCAAATACAGTGCCTATCGAACCAAGGATAAACAACATGCATGATAATAATGCGATAAATTTTTTCATATTGTCCTCCTTTACTCTAAGCTAAGTGCCCCGTCATCTGATATATTTACATCAACACCCCACGCACTCTTAATTGCGTCCTTTGCATTGTGTGTCTGTACTGCATCAACAGTTGCCTCCAGCACAAATTGCGCACCATCATATTCATAGGTAGTAGTGATGGTTGTAAGTCCGTTATCATCAGTCTGTGATGTCTGACCCACAATGGCTGCAATATCGCCGGATATACTGATTTTGTCTATAAAATCAGTGGATGTCTGACCTTTTTTTAAAATAGAATTGTAGTAAAATACATTTCGCTCTGTAGTCTCAGCACTCTTATCCTCTGTCCAGCCATCGTTTGTAAAGTCAATCTGTATCTTGGATGGATCAAGGTTTGAAAGCTTATCACCTGTCTCCTTGTCTGCCCAGTAATGCTGCACAGACACTCTCACATACTCATCTATCGAGCCGCTGTTTTTGACAGCAAGCTTCTCATCGTACTTTTTGTCGAGAATCAGTTTTTCATCTCCGGCATTCTTTAGCATATCTCCAAGCAGCACTCCTGTTGCCTCGCTCCAGTCATCATCCTTATGCTTATAGTCACGCCAGCTCACATCATTGCCATTCTCAGTCAAAGTAACACCGATGGATTTGATGTCAATCTGAGCCAGATAATTATCACTCATATATGTAAGAGTCGCTTTTGTAGATCCAATCGTCGATGCTGCAAGCATTATCGCAGAGGATGCTACAAGTATAATTGGAAGTTTTCTCTTCATTACTCTTCGCCCTCCTCTTTATCATATTGTGCTGTCGCATCCCATTTTGCATCAGGTGCGACACACGGATTGCCATTCTCATCATATGTGACAGGAGCACACTCCTGAACCACAACTACATTGAAGCTGGTCTTTACCTTTTCACTAACTGTGATAGCTGCAACAATCGGCTCGGTTTTGCCACCAACCGGCACTACCTGACTGTAATACCAGTAGCCATCATCTGAAAGGCTCCAGTTTGAGCCTGATGCCTGTATATCAAACTGGCTTGCTGCAATTACCTTTACCCTGACAAAACAGTCTGCTTTTCCTGTATTCTCAATCTCAATAGTTTTCTTCCAGTCCTTAAACTTCTCCTTGACATCAGTTGTAGGACCGATATCTACTGAGATACCGCCCTTTGCCGTAGCATAGGTTGTAAAATATGCCAGTGTCGGTTTAACTGAAACACCACAGACAATGAGTGTTGCAGCAAAGGCTGCACATACAAGAATACGGTGATTTCTATTAAGTTTTTTACAAGACTCTGATAATTTTTTCATTAATTCTGCACCCATTCCCATCCGGTTCCGTCATACTCAAAATGGTTTACGACACCGGTACTATAAATCAATTTGTCGTTGTAATCGTTTGTGAAATCAACATCTGCGGTCTCACCGGCCACAATCTGTGTCTCTATGCTGTCTGAGGAGGTCACCTGATAACTGCCAGCGGCATATACCTCCTTTACTATCACCCTTGACCCTGCCGGAATATTGTCAATAACTACGCTCTTAGCCCCTGTACTGTCAAATCTGATTGATGCGATATCTGAAAACACCACATTACCATCCCTGTCGTAGGCCTCAACATCAAATGCAAACACCGGCTCACCGAGTGCTGTATTGTATGTCTTTAATGTCTTATTAATCTGTAAGCTTCCCATAAGCCCGGTCTGTTCAGGCTTCAGATCGATATCGATATCATCATATATCCATGAATCTGAGCCGCTTCCTGTCATAGCAAACTCATTATTAGGAGCCGAAACCAGATACGGCACAAATGTGTATCCAAATCTTTCCGAATTAGCCGGCTTTGCATACACCAGATACAGTCCCGTCTTAACGCCTGTAACGTTTCCCCTTCCGTTTGAAACATCTATTACCTCATCTGCTGTCAAAGAACCTTTGTCTGCAATGTCCGCAGCTGTCTTTGCCATCTTTTCCCAGTCATCTGCGGTAGTTTTACTGCTGATATCTGATATAGATTTAGCCAGCTCATCAAACTGCTTCGTTGCAGTGTATACATCGTTCTCATCTACATCTGCCACTCTGTAAAGCTCTACGGGAAAATCCACAGTATACAAATCCTCCCATGTATCAGGGATATCAACTGTTATAGAGCATTTCTTATCAATATCAATATGCGTCCTTGCAAAAATGCTTCCACATGGCAGAGAAAACAAGGCTATCGCAGCTATAGCTATACTGACAGCTCTTTTTAAACTATTGTGCATTTTTCCTCCTTCCTGATTCTATCTGAATCTATACAATATCGTTTTACTAAGTATCTTACAAATTATAATATACAAAACCAGAAACAGAATGCCAAGCACTATGGCTTCATGTAACGGCTGTACCTGCTTTACATCCTCGACAATAAGTCCCTGTACATCATTTGCAATCCTGTGGCCCCTGATAAGAAGCCTGTGGGAATTCACACCATACGGTGTACATGTGATAAGTGTACAGTAATCCTGACCTTCCTCAATCTTTAAGTCATTAAGCTCATCAGGTAAAACAATCCTTATCTGATCAACCTCGTAGGTCAGTGTCTCGCCAAGCACATACAGCTTAAATGTGTCACCCTCTGCCATCTGGTCAATATCCGTAAATAGCTTAGATGAGGTAAGTCCCCTGTGTCCTGAAACAGCACAATGTGTGCTTGCTCCGCCAACCGGAAGCGATGTGCCCTCGATATGGCCAACACCTATCTGAAGTATTGTATTGTCTGTGCCGTGGTAAATCGGCAATGAGACATTGATGGACGGAATCTCAACATAGCCCATGACTCCTGTGCCAGATACATCAAGAAGACTTTCATACTCTGCTTTATCCTGATCTGACATTTCATAACGATCCTGCTTACTTAAAAGCTTCTCATTATATGCCTGTGCAGCTTTTCGCATCTCATCAAGCTTTTGCTCATCCGTGTTGTCTACCGCATCAACGTAGCTTGCAATGGCTCTGGACTGATGAAATGAATTCCAATAATCACTTACTGTCGGATATAGCAGTAAGGACAACCCTGCGATAAACACTACGCCAAAAAGAATAGTAGATAAACGTCTTTTCATAGTGCTCTCCTTACTGTTACATAAACTCTAAATAAAATCTATTATAGCTGCCACAGATTTATAACCTGTGGCAGCATAATATTTAAAACTAAATAGTGCCAGTCAGATATTAATTATCTAACACGCTTCTTTGTTACAAGAACAATTCCACCACCGATAACTAAGATAGCACCAATTACGTAGATTGCTACACGTCCGGCACCACCAGTTGAAGGAAGAACTGAACCCTTGTTGTTTACTACATTTGTAGATAACTCACCCTTATCAAGCTTAACACCTAAATCAATAATTGAACCAGATGCTACATCTCCTGTAAGATCTGTAAGCGTTGGATTATCACTAGACTCGTCATGCTTTGCAGAAATTGTAAATGTCTGATCCTCGATTGAGTTGTATCCGTCAGGTGTCTTTGTCTCGCGTAATACGTATGTACCATCATCTAAGCCTGTGAATCCGAATACTGTTCCCTCTGTATTAGTAGAAAGAATCTTCTTAACCTCTACAAGCTTAAGCTCCTCTTGTCCGTCAACCTTTACTTTCTTGAAAAGTGAGAACTCTGCACCTGTAAGTGGCTTATTATCTTTGTCAACCTTGTTTACAGTTAACTTGTAAGTAAATACGATAACCTTGTCTTCAGGAGTCGTACCTCTGTCTCCCTCACCACCATTGTTAGGGTTGTTAGAGAACTTAAGACTAACTTTATTTGGGTTTCCGGCTGCGCCGATTACCGCATTCTCGTTAAGCTTTGCTGTATACTCAACAACAATCTGATCTGAGTTTTTAGCGCCAAATGCTAAGATATTGTCACATGTAAATGTAAGTGTCTTAGCTGTTGCATCATAGCTAGGTGTGAAATAATCTGTAACATCCTTCTCACCTAATTTAATTACTGCATCATTGTTGTAGTCAAGTCCTTTTGAAAGAGTATCATCAAACTCGAGAGAGTATGCCTTGTAGCTTTCAATGTTGTTTGCTAATGTAGCTGTGAGCTGGAATGGAACATCATCTCCGATATCGTAATCGGCTGAATCCTGCCAATCTGTTGTCACGCCTGTTGTGTCGTTTGTATCCTTAACCTTCTTCTCTACAGAAGGAACATCTGCCTTTACATTTGCAACTACATCATCTGTAATATGAAGAATGAACTCTGTGTAAGATTCCTGACCCTGTAAAGAATTATCCTGATCTTTGATAAGGTAGTAACCTGGCTTAAGGTTGCTGATTACATTCTTTGCATCCGGATCTGTTACTGTAACTGAGCCTGATGCTGATGCTAAGTTTGCACCAATAATCTGCGCCTGCTCTTTAAGCTCTGAAGAGTTGTTACCAAAACCACCGAGTTTTTCAGCATAACTAGCAGCATCACCGCCGAGAGCAGTCTGTCCTGCTTCTGTAATGCCCTCTCCCCACTTTATGTTAGAAAGAGTTGCTTTATCTGCTGATAAATCACCAGATAAAATCTGATAAGCCTCATAAGTGTGTCCTTTGACAGCCTTGTTAAGTGTAAGACTGAATGTGTTTTGATCTGCGTTTGGTGCTGCAAATACAGTTACACTCATTGCAAGTGTAAGAATCATAGCAAGCACTAATGCAATGCTTCGTTTGATTGTTTTCATTTCGCATTCTCCTTTTTTTATAATACTTTTTGTTTTTTATAGAAAAGTGTTATTGTAGCTATCGCAATAAGCACAACTCCACTTAACATATACAACCATCTGTTACCGCTTCCACCTGTTTCAGGAAGCTTATACTCATTGAGCTTATTTGTAATCTCAATAGTACCTGAGTCAACAGCCATATTCTTTCCCGGTGCCACATTGGCATCAGTTCTGTTAATCACTGTTCCATCTGTATTCTTAAATACATAAGAAACATCATAGCCTGACATACTGTTGTTCTGATTTATTCCAACCTCTGTAACATAATACTTATAGGTTTCGCCTGTTATATGACCTATATTATCTGTCTTTTTCGTAGGAAGGTCTTTGAATTTATAAGACCAGTTTCCATCTTTATCCGGTGTCACTTCTACGGTATCACCGTATTTATCATCATTTCCTGATGAATCCACCCGATGTAACTGTAAATAAATACTTCCATCTGTCTTATTTATAGGTTTGTTATTGGAATCAACCCAATTTTTTTCAACAGAAATTTCTGTTGTTGGAATAGTCTCATCACCGATATATACTATATCATAATTGTTTGCCAGACATTTTCCTGTTAAGCTGTTATTTGGAGCTGCCACAGGATATTTATCTTTATCCAGCGAACTAAAGTAGAAATATGTTTTTTCCGGTTCTTCTGGAAGAACATAGCCACTAGGAGCCTTTGTCTCAACAACATAATACTGTGTGTTATATGTCATTGAATTTTTATTAAAGACAATCTCTATCTTACCTTTATCATCGGTAACATATTTATTAACATAGACATATCCTTCTGGTGTTTTCGTAGTATCTGTACTGTTTGGATCATATTTGTAAACATCAAACTCTGCATTCGGCAATAACTTTCCGTTATTTCCCTCTTCTGTCTTATAAAGAATAAACGAATTATTCTTATATACATAAAACGAAGAATAAGATTTAGTGTACTCTAATTGAGTGTTAATATCTGTTTTACTATTATCAACACCTTCCAGTGAAACGGCATTAGATACATTAAATTTAGGTTTTGAATCATTATACTCCTGTAGCAAATCACCCTTTACACTATAAGTGTATGTCAACATTATAGCTTTTCCATCAGGGACAATAGCATTTATTGTTTTGCTTGAATACTCCCATTCATTTGATGCTTCCTGTGAATCATATGTCCATTTACAGTCAGATATCACCTCACCAGGTTTGTATGTTCCATCGTCCTGCTTGATAGCCTCTCTGAACTTAACTGTACCAGGCATCAAATCCACCTGCCAGCTTACCCTAGCATTTTCATAAGTTATTTTTTTGTACGACAAAACATCTTTTAAATTTAATGGCCTACCACCATCCAGATATGTCTTGCCCTCCGGATTTATAAGAACAGTATAATTCAACTTATGTTCATCATCATTCCAGCTTCCGTTTTTGCTTATAACTTTATCTCCTGAATCCGGAATATTTTCATTATCCTGCTTTGGTTTTGATATTATCTGTGTCTGGCTAGATTCACCAATCTTATCATTATTGTCCGATTTAGCAGAAGCTGTATTCTTGTACACAAGCTCCTTTCCTGCCTCCAGGGTTTCAGCACTATCAGCCTTACATTTGTAAACAAGGAAAATTTTAGAACCTTCTCCCCAGCCACGAACCTCTGCATCTTTTGGCTTTTCTACAGTTGTAGTTATTACCTCACGACCATTGCTTGTATCTTTTTTACATGAAGTATTAATTCCCTCAGAATAGTAATTTTTGCCATTTAAATTTTCTACTTTATAGCTCTTGCCATCCAATGTAGGGTATGTAAAACCTTGGTCTGAATTATTGTATTTTAACTTTACAGTAACATTTTGTACGCTGATGCCCTCCGGCATATTATCAGTGATTGTATATTTGGTTGCATTTTTATCCATTGTAACCATTACAATCCATGTGAGCGTTCCGTCATATCCTGAATCAGTGGTCTTTACATATGTATCTGCTGTATTGTTATTTCCATCACTCTTAACAATTGATGATTTAATATCTTTTGTCGTTTTAAAAGAGTCATTTGCATTAACATTCCAGAAATTTACGTTGTTCTTAAACTCGAGTTCGCCACCTGCTGAATAGTCTGCATATGATTTATATTTTAAAGTTACTTTATAACCATCTTTATTGCTATTAGAAGGTACAAACTTATCTTTAAACTCAAACGAAAATCTGGTAAACTTAGCATCCGTTTCGCTATTAAGAGAATAAAAATCATACTCATGATCGCCGGATTTTACTTTAAAATTATATATCGTATCGCCAAAAATGCTTTTTGCCTTATCAAATACATCTTTAACCTGCTGATAAGTCATATAATGAGCCGTATTGTCTGAAGTATTATTTGTCAGTTCATCAACAAACCAAGCCCCTGCATCCGCTCCGGTTGAAGGAATGGTAAATGTCGATTCCCAACTGAGCTCATACCTGTTATTCTCAGTCTCTTCATTATGGGCAGTCAAGTTCTTTGTAACTTTTACATCTCTATGAGTTCCCGGAACATTTACTCCGGCCCATTTGCTAAACGATATCTCTTTGTTATTGAAATTAACCTGATTATTAACAGGCTGGTCATAGCTTTGTGGTGTGACAGATGTTTCATATGTAATAACATATGTACTGTCATTTTTATTATCTATAGCCACAAAGTTAATACCGCTAATCTTGCCTTCTTTGTCCTTTTGGATTTCAGCACCTTTACAGTCGGTATCCTGTTCAGAGCTTATTTTAAAATTCTTTGCATCCTTAAGGCAGTTATCTGTCAGTACAGCCCCAACAATATCATTTCTTTCTTTATTAACAGTGATTGTCCACTTGACAGTCTGACTGTCTGAGTCGTATGCACCTGTTTTATCAAGATCATCTCTCGTGTATTTAATAACACTGCTTGATGTATCAATAACCTTTTCATTAGACTTTTTATTTATTGATTCACCGGTAACCTTGTTAGACGCCTGTGACTCATTTCCACTATCGCAAAGAGATGTGTCATAATAATACTTGTATTTTATCTGGCAGCTTTCACCGGCATTAAGCTTAGGCAGCGTTGCTGTAAGATTATATTTATGATTATTATTGTCATTATTCGAAGAAGCCGTAACATTAGCAGTATATTCACCACCAACCTGCTGTCCGTTTTTAGTTATTGTGTAAGTAAACTTTGATGTATCAACAGACATTTTGCCGGCCTCCAACACATCATTTAAAGTAATAACATCCGGTGTACCTTTTTCAGATGAAACATCAACAACATACTCAGCATATTTGCCATTGTCATCTTTCTTAAGCGTATTATCTGTTGTATTTGACTTTTTAACGGTAATATCATAATTAGCGCTGTGGTTCTTATCCCAATGGATATATTCCTTGCTTATATCTAATGTAGCATCTCCGCCTATCTTAACAACAACATCACCATTGTCCTTAACTTCACTATAGCCACTTGCGCCAAATGTCGCACCACCTTTAATTTCAGTAGTGTTGCTTTGTATGTAATCATCAGCAAATTTAATCAATACAGAAAATGTACCATCATTGTTTTTTATAAAGCGATAATTACAAAACTTATTGCCGCTTTCGTCTGTATATGAATGCCAGCCATCACAAACCGCATCAGGAATAGATATATCCTGTCCATAAGTCATATAATAATTCTTAATTATATTTCCGCTTTCATCCTTGAACTCACCCTCGCCTATGGCGAAAGACATATCAACCTTATAATTAAATGTCTTTCCATCCCATTCTACTTCAGGCTGATCACCTTCAAGCTTCACCACCGGAGGATTTTTAAGCTTCCCCAGATTGGTATATGTTTCCTTCTGTCCATCCACCTCGAACTCGTACTTGTTCTGATCTTCTGCAGATGCAGGTTGTATAAGTCTGTACGCAGTAATGCCCAGCACAATAACAGCCATTGAAATAATAAACGTAGCAAGCTGTCTACGTCTTCTCACTCTTTTAAGCCGTTCTTTGCCGAGACGTTCCATATCCTTATCCATTCTGCATCCTCCTTTCATAGAGTTATATAATTCCATTTGCTTAATATCTTAATCGTTCAGCTAACATATTACACCTTTTTGGTCACACAGCGGTCACACGGGACCATAAATCTGATTTTTCTACTTTTTTACTAAAAAAAGCTAAATATTTTTAGTCAACTTTGCCAATTTTAGACAATGGCCATATGGCAAATGTGACTCTTCCGACTACCTGTTCCTCTGAGATACAGCCTATAGCTGTATTTCTTGAGTCAAGTGATACGCTTCTGTTATCGCCCATCACGAAAATCTTGGATTCAGGAACCTGATAAGGCAGCTCTATATTACAGTCTCCTAAAGCTTTTTCATTGAGATACGGTTCATCAATTGCGATATCGTTTACATAAACCGTGCCATCCTCTGATATATTGACCCAGTCACCCGGCATCGCAATAACTCTTTTTACAAGTATCTTGTTATTGTAATAAAAAGCTATGACATCTCCTGTTTTAAAGTCATGCCCCTTTGATGCCATAAGCACCTGTCCCTCCTGTAACGTCGGTGACATGGATGTTCCGGTCACCTTCAAAATAGGGAGCCACAGGTTTGCGACCAATATTGCTGCCGCTGCCACTACCACAAGTGTTCCTACGGTATTGAAGAGTGTTGCTGCAAATTTGTTGTTATACTTCACTCTTCTCAGTTCCTGACGCAGCTCCTTTATGCCAAGATCATCGCTATAACGGTCATAGTCGTCTGTCATGATACTGCGATAGCCCGATCTATCTTCAGTCTTCTCAGCACTTTTATTCTCAACTTCTTTATTCTCAACTCTGTTTTCTTCTGAAACCTTCCTTGATATTTCCTTTTCTATATGTACAGATATATCCTCCGGCCGGTTTCCTTTTTTAGTCTGCTGATATTCCTTCTCTATTTCAATATTTTTTTCTATATCAGGAGTTATGTCTGGCGCCGGTGTTACATATTTGACCGGAATTATTTCCGCTATTTCCTGTGATATATTTTCATCAACATTTTGGGTCTGCTTATGTACCTGCGTTACTTTTTCAGATGACTTAACAGATGTTTCCATCATCTGTGCCAAAAGTAAATCAAGCTTATCCTCATTGGTAAGTGGTTTCTGTTCGACATCCTTCAGCTCCTCGTCTTTGCTTAAATCCACTACATCAATATTATTTTTGCTTTCTGCAACAGCTGCAGTATTGTTATGATTAATCTCTGCAACTACCTTTTTATTGTATTCAGCATCTGTGCAGCTTTTTGTCGAATTTGTGAGGTTAGCTGATTTATTCTGCTTAATTTTCTTCTGTTCTCTTTTTTTTCTTAGCTCAATGTACTTTACGGCAACTCTTGCCAGAGCATATATTGCCTTTTTATATATTTTTTCTATCATTCTTTTGTCCAATTATCCATATCATAACCACAAAATATTGCTTCTATATTATTTTCTTGTCAGATTATTTGAAGCCATGGATATTACGGCGGCAAATTTCTGGATTTCCTCTGTTGCTGACGTGAGTTTATTAATTGCAGCATTGATATCACCAGATGTCTTTACCTCACGCTCAAGTGTCTGAATATGTTTTTTTGTCTCGTCAAGCTCTTTTCTTAAGTGTTCAACCTCTTTACTTCTGTCTAAAAGCATCTCTAGCAGCTCACTTCTGCTCAGCTTCTTTAATTCTTTTGCTTCCATATTCATAATCTCCATATATCAGAACAACCAAAGAATAGCTTACTATATCTTTGGTTGTCATTTGTCATCTATATTATATCATAAAATTTGATTTCTGATATGTTTTTATATTAATTTTTGTGACCTAATTCCTAATTTTGTATAATTTCACAAAATACACCTTCAAAAAAAGTTGTAATTGCTTTTTTTAAGTCTCATTTAACAAAAAACATCGTTAGTTTGTACAAAATTAGAATTCAAATTTCTTTGCAAAATAAGCATCAAGCTCATCAATTGCGATACGCTCCTGCTCCATTGTGTCACGGTCACGTACTGTCACACAATGGTCTTCCTCTGAGTCGAAATCATATGTCACGCAGAATGGTGTTCCGATTTCATCCTGACGACGATATCTCTTTCCGATTGTTCCTCTGTCATCATACTCACAGTTGTATGTCTTTGAAAGCTGTGCAAATACCTTTTCAGCACTCTCATTGAGCTTCTTTGACAGCGGAAGCACTCCAATCTTTACAGGTGCAAGTGCAGGATGGAAATGGAATACTGTTCTTACATCCGGTTTCTCCGGTGTACCGATATCCTCCTCATCATAAGCTGCGCAAAGGAAGGCAAGTACTACACGGTCTGCACCGAGTGATGGCTCGATAACGTATGGCAGATATTTCTCATTCTTCTGGTCATCGAAGTATGTAAGATCCTGTCCTGAAACTTCCTGATGACGTCCGAGGTCATAATCTGTACGATCAGCAATGCCCCAAAGCTCGCCCCATCCGAATGGGAATAAGAACTCGATATCTGTAGTTCCCTTTGAGTAGAAGGCCAACTCTGCAGGATCATGGTCACGCAGTCTCATCTCATCCTCCTTGATTCCAAGGGAAATGAGCCAGTCACGGCAGAAGCCTCTCCAATACTTAAACCACTCAAGATCTGTTCCAGGCTCGCAGAAGAACTCAAGCTCCATCTGCTCGAACTCACGTGTTCTGAAGGTGAAGTTACCAGGTGTAATCTCGTTACGGAATGACTTACCAACCTGTCCGATACCGAATGGAATCTTTTTACGTGATGTACGCTGTACATTTTTAAAGTTTACAAAGATACCCTGTGCGGTCTCCGGACGAAGATATACTGTATTCTTAGCATCCTCTGTAACACCCTGGAAGGTTTTGAACATGAGGTTGAACTGTCTGATATCTGTGAAATTGTGCTTGCCGCATGATGGACATGGAACATTGTGCTCCTTGATGAAATCTACCATCTGCTCGTTTGTCCAGCCATCAACTGATGTCTCAAGCTCAATACCATTGTCCTGTGCAAAATCCTCGATGATTTTGTCGGCTCTGAATCGCTCGTGGCACTCCTTACAATCCATAAGCGGATCTGAGAAGCCGCCGAGATGTCCTGATGCAACCCATGTCTGAGGATTCATGAGGATGGCACAGTCTACACCTACATTATAAGGATTCTCCTGGATAAATTTCTTCCACCATGCTCTTTTTACATTGTTTTTAAGCTCTACGCCCAGGTTTCCGTAATCCCATGTATTTGCAAGACCTCCGTAAATTTCACTGCCTGGGTACACATAGCCTCTGCCTTTACAAAGCGCTACGATTTTGTCCATTGTTTTATCTGCGTTATTCATTATAAAAAAGTCATCCTTTCAAATTATTACATAATTACATATACATATAGTTTATAAAAACTGACGGTGTTTGTCAAGGCTATTCCGAAAAATATTGACGTTATAAGTATTATTTTTTTGAATTTTCGGAATATAAAAATTTTGGGGACAGAAAAGGTTATGTAAACTGTGAATGTGTTAATAAAGTTATCCACGTTGGGTGCATAACGCGTGGATAACTTTGATATTTACGGATAAATCGGGCGTGAATTGCGTGGATAAGTGCGTGGATAGAGTGGATATTAACACAGCTGTAACATTGCTGTAATGTAAATTATGCAAACCGCAATGTGAGCGTAATATTTGTGGCTTGACAGTGTGGGTGGAAAGTTATAAAATTATGGATATAATTTTTGTGGTGGCAATACTGATAAATGAAAGGAATAGGAATGAAAACAAAAACGACATATATATGCAGTGAATGTGGGTACAAATCACCGA
>OLPL01001389.1_pt1 | contig 15030 bp, 10 predicted proteins | sample 1673211 | NCBI WGS metagenome assembly OLPL01 (sample SAMEA3136766, study PRJEB25190) | human gut metagenome | reverse complement strand
ACCCTTTTGAATACACTTTCCGGGGAGAAAAAAGAGCCCGGAGGGCCTTACCGATTTGGTAAGGTCCTCCGGGCTCTTATATATTTTCTCTGCTCTATCCGGGCGTAAGGGTACACTTTCCCCGCAAATCTTGATGTAAATTCAATAAAAATCAAATAATACGCATACTGGCGTCAATCACACGGTTATGTAAATAATAAAAGAAACCGTGTACATCAAAATAAATGCTGAAGAAAATTGTCTAATTTGCCGCTCCCCCCCAGACATAGGAACATAACAGGCAATGCCTACAGTACATTCTGACGCTCATACAAAACTGCAATAAGTTGTCTGCGGCGCTCGTAAAGTGATATTCTCTCCATCACTTCCCGCTTTCAGGGAAGATGATTTTGTTGACAAAGAAGAAAATGACCATAGACACGCCGCCGTTCAGAACCGTCGTGCCGATGTTATAGATGAAGTCCGGCACCAGCAGCCCGGCTACGGCAACCCATACGCAGTTGATGGAGTTGACGATGCAGGTGATGACGCAGAAAGCCACCACATACCACGCAATCTGCTTGCCTAAATTGCCCTTACTACGGAACACGAAATTGCGCTGGATCGGGAAGTTGATGCACTCACCAACGACCATGGCGATCATATACGCGCAAAAGTACGGCAACCCGCCGTGGGCGGCATCGTAGCCGAGGATGTTCCACTTGAAGGTTTCCCCAAACAGGGTCACATCCACGCCGGGCCAGCCGAAATCCACCACCGGCAGACTGCTGAACGCAGCGGGCAAAAATTGCAGCAGCAGATACTTGAACACGGTAATCAGATTCGACACGATGACGAACAAACCGCCCTCGCGCACCCACTTGGCTGCGGCAGGGTGTTTTTCAACAAAATTATTCCAAAACTGCATAATGCAACCTCCATCAAGCGCCGCGCAGACGCTTTTCCATCTGCGCATTCAGCACCACATTCTTAATTGCTTCATAAATCACCCGCACAAGACCCAAGATCCAGAAGCCCTGCAATTCCATGACAATGCCGTCTACCATGCCCATGCTGATGGCACCGTTCGTCATCTTTGCCAAGGCGCGAAGGGGCATATTGTACTGGAACAAAATGTTCAGGTCCGGCTTGCCGCGTTTATAGCTGACATCCAGCAGGATCGTCAGCACGAGCCAAACAAGCCAGCCCAGCGGGCTGCGTGCGTGGTTCAGTTCGCCCAAGGTCAGATTGCGGTCAATTTTGGTTTTGCCGTTCGGGATGGGATGCCCCAACAGCTTTTCAAAGTCTGCATCGGAAACGCACAGCACATCGCCCTTACAATAGCAATCCAAGTTCCTATCCTCATACGGATGCACGGTAGCCGTTCCATGCACGGAGATTTTCTCGCACAGCCGGATGTCCTCCACGCTTGCGCCGACAAGCAGCTCGTACTCGCCGCCCTCGATTTCCCAGCGGTTAGCCTTGACATTCCAGAAACGGAACGCCTTATCGTCCAGCATGATGGTGATGCGCTGTTTCTCACCGGGGGCAAGCGTTACGCGGGCAAAGCCTTTCAGTTCCTTAGCAGGGCGGAAAAGCTCACTGTTCTTTTTAGCAACATACAGCTGCACGATTTCCGTACCTGCCACGCTGCCGGTGTTCGTTACGGTAAGGCTGACCCCCTGTTCATCGGCAGCCATGTCGCTGTACGCAAACGTCGTGTAGCTCATACCATAGCCAAACGGGAAGCGCACAGCTTTTTCCGCCGTGGTAAAGTAGCGGTAGCCGATGTACAGCCCCTCGCGGTACTCCACGGTCTTGCGGCGGGGGGCAAAGTCGGCGGCGCTGGGGACGTCGGCGTAGGCCAACGGCCATGTTTCTGCCAGCTTGCCGCAGGGATTGACCTTGCCGGTCAGTGCATCCGCAACGGCGCCCGCCCCCGCCTGACCGCCTAAGGCGGCGTACAACAGGGCTTGGCAGTTGTCCAGCCACGGCGTTTCAACTACGCTGCCGCTGTACAATACCACGACAATTTTCGGGTTGACGGCCGCCACAGCCTGCAGCAGATCCACCTGATTTTGCGCAAGGCGCAGATTGCTGCGGTCAAGACCCTCACTCTCGGCAATTTCATCCAGACCCATGCACAAAATAACTGCATTTGCCTGTGCTGCCAGTTCGCAGGCAGATTTCTGCAAAGCTGCATCCGGCTTACCGTGGCGGTCAAAGCCCTGCTGATACCCGATGACGTTCAACTCGGAGTCAATCAGCTTATCCAGCAGCACATCCACCTGTGTCGAGTTCACCATGCTGGAGCCTGCGCCCTGATAGCGCGGATTTTTGGCAAAGTCGCCGATGACAGCCACCTTGGTACCCGCCGCCAACGGCAGCAAAGCGACCTCGTTTTTCAGCAGCACAAGGCTTTCCTCGGCGGCGCGGCGGGCAAGCGCATGATGGGCTGCCGCATCAAACTCGCGCGGGGCAGCGTCCAGCGCAGCCTTGGTATCAAACACCAGCGGCAGCAACTCTGACAAGCGGGCGTCGATGTCGGATTCAGAGATTTTCCCGCTTTCCAGCGCCGCCAGCAGTTCGCGCACGCTGTCTCCGCCGGGCACGGGCATTTCCAGCGTGGAGCCGTTTTTCACACCCAGCGCGTGGTCGTTGCTTCCGCCCCAGTCGGTGATGACTGCGCCGTCAAAGCCCCACTCGCCGCGCAGGATCTCCATGAGCAGGTGCTTATTCTCGTTGGCATACGTACCGTTCACAAGATTGTAGGACGACATAATGCTGCGGGGATGCCCCTCTTTGACGGCGATTTCAAACCCGGTCAGGTAGATTTCCCGCAGGGTGCGCTCGTCTACGATGGAATCCGAAGCCATACGCCGCGTTTCCTGACTGTTGACGGCAAAGTGCTTCGGGCAGGCGGCTACGCCCTTGGACTGGATGCCGCGAATATATCCCGCCGCCAGCTTGCCCGCGAGATACGGATCCTCGGAGAAATACTCAAAGCTGCGCCCGCACAGCGGGTTGCGCTTCATGTTAAGCCCCGGTCCCAACACCACCGACACTTCCTGCGCAGCAGCTTCCTCGCCCAAAGCGGCACCGATTTCCTCGCCCAGCGCGGCATCCCAGCTGTTCGCAACAGCCGACGCCGTGGGGAAGCAGGTGGCGGGAACACTGGGGTTCAGCCCCAAGTGGTCGCTCTCGCCCGCCTGCTTGCGCAAGCCGTGGGGGCCGTCCGACAGCCAGATCTGCGGGATGCCGTGTTTGGGCATACCCCGCGTTTTGAAGGTTTCCGCGCCGGAAAGCAGCGCGCATTTTTCTTCCAAGGTCAATTCTTTCAGCAAAAGTTCTGTATTTTGCATATATTTTTCCCTTCTCATAAGAAAAGCCGCATCCAACGCCTGCAAGCAGACATCAGACGCGGCTTTTATTCAGCAAGTACCGTTATGTTTTATCAGGGACAATGGACGCTTACTCTGCCGCCAGCGTGACCACAGCCTCGTTGATGGAGTAGGTGGTGCTGGAGCCCCAGCCGGAGACGATTTCGTCGTGGGCGGGGATGGTCAGCTGCTTGCTGCCGTCCTCCCCCTCGGTGATGGGCACCGTCAGGGCATCGCTGCCGTTCAGGGTCATGGTAAGGGCATCGTCCTGCACATCCACCAGCGTGCCGGTGATGGATGCAGAGCCGTCGGCGGCAGTCAGCGTGCAGACCTTGTGGGAGTAATCCACCAGCAGCACGGCATCCGTTGCGGTGGGCGTCTCGCCCTGCACCAGCTCATAGCTGCCGGTGTACTGCTCGGTGACCAGGTCCTCGACCTGCACTTCAAACGTAGCGGTCGCACCCAGGAAGGAGGCCGTCACGGTCTTGGTGCCTGCGGTGTCGCTGTTGTAACCGGTGAAGGTCAAGCGACCGCCCCAGATGGACTCTTCCGCACCGTTGGCGCGGGTAGCCGTCACAACCAGCTCGCCCGGGTTGAAGATGTCGCCCGTGTAGAAAGTGCGCAGGTTGGAGGCATCGATCGTCAGGTTCTTGGCAGGGGCATAGGGCTGACCGTAGATGTTGATGTTGCGGGTGAACATACCGCCCATAACGCCATAGCTCAGGCTGGCTTCCATGCTGTATGCGCCGTGGTCGGTGTCAAAGATGAAGATATCCGCATCTGCGCCGCCCTCTACATCGGTGGGGCGCACGGTGCCGTCGGCGTCCTGATTGCCCAGCAGATGAATGACGAAGTTCTTCTCGCCGTTTTCATCGTAGTTGTACCAGTAGCCGTAAACATGGGAGATAGAGTCGCCGCCCACGGAGGTGCTGGGACCGCTGAAGGAACCCCACATCGAACCGTCGGTGTAGCAGTACATATCCAGACAGGCCGGATCCACGACGGTGCTGAAGCCCTCGGTGTACTGACCCTCGAAGAAGTAGGCGACTTCCCCGTTCGGCTCCTTGGCTTCCCAGGTTTCCTGCGGGATGGCAACCAGGTCATCCAGCGTCTTGGAGACGAACTCGTTGTCGCTGTAGTTCATAACGGGACCATCGGCAGAAGTCTGCGCCGCATCGGGGGCAACCTCCGCATCGCCGTTCGAGGGCAGGCTGCTGCTCTGCAGGGAGAAACCGCCCACGCAGACCGCAGCGACCGCGACCACCGCACCGGCGGCAGCAAACTGTTTTCCGGTGGCTTTTGCCTCGCCGGTTTTTGTCTGCTTGCAGAAGCAGGCGATCACGCTGAGCAGGCAGGCAACGAAGGTGCCGACCATATAAAACACGCACAGACCGGCGTTGCCGCCTGCAAAGGTAACATGGTTGATAACGTCGGCAAAGACGAAATACAACTGCACAACGACAAGATACAGGGCAATGTTATAAATGACCGCCTGAATCAGCGCGCTGAACGGAACGGAAACAAAGAAGAAAACGAGCGAAGCGGCAGCGCCGACCAGCAGCACCACGCCGGGCATCGTGCCGGAGTGACCCAGAGGGGCGGCCGTGGCCTGTGTGGACAGGAATACAATGCCGGTGATCAGCGCGACCAGCGCTGCGGCAAGGCAGAACCAGCTGCCCAGCCCTTTATTTTTCAAGCCTTTATTCATCGGGTTCCACCTCCATCAATTCTTTTTGACGGCACGATTCTTCCGCTTTTCCTCGGAGAAAACGTCCGTGTAGGTATGCAGCACATACATCACGACAGCGGCAACGGCCAGTGCGCAGAACACAGCATCGAGAGCGCGCAGGGTCGTCTGCCACCACGGGGCTGCGTCGGAAACGACAATGTCCTCCGCGCCGGAGCCGCCCATAGAGGACTGCAGCATGATGTAGTACAGATAATGGTTGGAGTCAATGACCTTCTGCAGCAGGTCGCCGTCATCGGTGCTGGTGATCAGCTTCTCGATTTCGTTCGGGCGGGCGGTATCCAGGCAGAAGATGTTGTTGCCCGCCATCAGCATTTCGGGGGCGGAGGAATACTCGGACGCAGTCAGCGCATCGTCGATGATGTAGCCGCCGTAGTTCCACTCGTCGCGCAGGATGTGCTGGATGCCCTGGTTGGCGGCAGCGTACATAACGCCGATACGGTTGTAAGCGGTCATAACGCCGAGAGAATCGCCCTCAGCCAGAGAACCCTCAAAGGCGCGCATATAGATCTCGCGGATGGACTGCTCGTTCGCAAAGGTGGAAATGCCCTGACGACCGGCTTCCTGCTCGTTCAGGAAGAAGTGCTTGACCGTGCCAATCAGACCCTTGTTGCGCATACCGCGGGAAACGGCCTTGGCAGCATAGTAGCTGAGAACGCCGTCCTCGGAGAAATACTCCGAGGTACGACCGGAGTAGGGAGAACGCAGGGTGTCCGCGCCGGGCGCGTAGGCGATGGGGATGGACGCATACAGCGCATCCTCGCCGTACATCTCGCCAAAGCGGGTCTGCACATCGTGGTTCCAGGTTGCGCCGACGATGGGCAGCGTAGCCCAGCCGGTGCAGTTGCGGCGGTCGCCGTACTTAAACTGACCGTTCATGCCCTCGGGACCATCGACGATGGTGCAGCCGGGCTTGTTGACAGCCTTGACAGCCTTGATGCCCTTGGAGTCGCCCATGTTGACGAGCAGATCGCTCAGCGTCAGCTGAGAAAGGAAGTCATTCCACTTCGGGTCGTCGAAGGCAACGCCGATCATATCGCTGAAGTTGATTTTCTCATCCAGTTCCACGCCGAGGTTGAAGTCGGAAACGCTCTTGGCGTCGGCCGCCTTGACGTAGGTCTGCATATTCAGACCGTTGTACAGCTTATCGTTGACCGTCAGGGTCTCCAGCGTGGTGGGGTAGGTCGTATCCCACGCGCTGCGGGACAGGTAGGTGATTTTTTCGTCGTCGTTCGCCCAGTAGTTCACATCGGCGTCGTCGAAGGTATTCGTGACTTCCACATCGCTGTTGTAGCGGGAGTTGCGGTACTTTTCGGTGTCGACCTCGGTGTTGGGGGCGGTCCAGGTGGCCACGGCGGCGGTGTTGCCGGTGACGACATTGCCGTCCTGATCGATCAGCTTGCCCGCAACGGCGTCACCGCACTTGGCGGCCAGCACATTGTTCAGTGCCTCGTGTGCGCCGTTGCCGACGGCGAAGTAGTAATCGCCCGCATCGAGGATGTAGCCCTTCGCGCCGTTGGCGTCATAGGATGCGAGGAAGTAGCCGGGCACATCGACCGTGACAGTCTCGGATGCACCTGCGGCCACGTCGATTTTGTCATAGCCCAGCAGCTGGATCGAGGACTTTTCGACGTTGTTCTGCTTGTCGTAGTCGGTGTAGGGGGACTGTCCGTACAGCTCCACCGTAGCCTTGCCGTCCCTGTCGCCGGTATTGCTCACAGTGACGGTCGCCGTGAAGGTGTCGGTGTCGCTGTTGTAGTCCAGCTTGTCAAGGCTGTACTCATAGTTCGTGTAGGACAGACCGTAGCCGAAGGGGAAGCAGACCTCCTCGGCGTAGTTCCAGCCGTCGGTCGAGGCTTTGGTGCCAACCGTGGAATCGGCGTTGCCCTGACCGAGGATGGTGTCCTCGTAGCGGGTCTCGTAGTAGCGGTAGCCGACGTAGATGCCCTCGTTATAGCTGACAAAGCTGTCGCCTGCCGCGCGGGGCGTTTTGCTGCCGTAGTTGTAGGCGTGCAGACCGAAGTTTTCGGCACTGGGCGCGGACAGGGAGTTGGCGGCAAAGGTGGCGGTGGTGTGACCGGAGGGGTTGACCTCACCGGTCACAACGCGGATGGCGCCGGGCATACCGTAGAAGCCGGGGTTGCCGACCCACAGCACGGCGTCAACATTGTACTCGTCCAGCCAGTCCATCTCCATCGCAAAGACGGAGTTCAGCAGGACGACGGTTTTCTTGAATTTGCCGGAGTCCTTGATTTTCTGGAAGATCGCCTTCTCGTTGTCGTCCAGCTCCAGCATACGCTTGCCCTCGTCGTTGACCATCGCAAGGTCGTTGCCCTCGGTGGCAAAGCGGGACAGCGTAACAAACGCGACATCGCCGTAGGACGCAAACGAGTCGGTGACGCTGCCGGTGAACAGCGCCGGGTCATATTCTCCCACGCTGGAAACGCTTCTTTCTTTCGGCGCTTCGGCGGAAGCGTAGGCGTCCAGCACGGTTTGGTTCACGTTGAAGCCGGCATCCTGCAGGGCGTCAACGGGGGTTTTCTGGTAATCCGGGTTTGTGGAGGAACCGCCTGCGGTGCTGCGGAACACCGGGTCGATGCTGCCGCGGCCAAAGACCGTGACGTTGCGCTCAGACTCGGAAAGCGGCAGGGCGTTGTTGCGGTTGTAGAGCAGCACGCTGCCCTCTTCCTCCTCCTGCTCACAGAACTGATAAGCGGCTTCGATGTACTTTTCGTAGCTTGCATCAGACAGGGTGCCGTCAGCGGAGAACTCCGTGCCGCCGTAAGATGCGCCAGCGCCTTCGATGCCGAGTGCATGGTTGACTTCGCCTTCCTGCTGGAACGCAATGGTCGTTCCGGTCAGGACAAGGTTGGCCACCAGCACAGCCGCGCCGGACAAGCCCAGCCAACGGCGGGACTTGCTTGAGGTTTCCTTTTGTGCCATAGGTTTTTCTCCTTCCTAAACTGTCACAGATGAATGATCCGATGCGCTTGCTGCCAAGGGCTGTGTACTTCCCTTTTGCAGAAGCTTTTCGTATCTTTTTCACAAAGCTATCATAAAGGGAAGCGTTGACCGGGTCAATGGAGTTGGCGTAAACGTCAAAAAACACGGCACAAATAACAAAAAAGCAAAGCGACCGCCTTTCGGCAGTCGCTTTTGGGTTATGCAGTTTCTTTTTGGCTTTTCCCGCAGGGGAAGGTGACCACTAGGTAAAAAATCGAGTCCTCCACAAAGCAGTCTGCCGTGCCGCCGTACAGCTCAGCAATGTTTTTGATGCTTTTTATGCCGTAGCCATGCTCCTCGGTATCCTGCTTGGTTGTGACGATAGCGCCGTCCCGCAGCGTCGGCGGTGCGGGGGTGTAGTTCTGCACGCGGATAACCGCCATGTCACGGCAGCGGCTGATGTCCAGTGTGATGACCCGCTTAGACGCATCGTTTACCTGCGTCAGACACTCAATGGCATTGTCCAGCGCATTGCCCAGCAGGGAGTAAATGTGGTAGTGCTTCATATCCTCCAGACAGCTGCCGTCTGCCGAGCAGACCAGCTGAATCCCTGCCTGCCCGCAGAGTGCCGACTTTTGGGTCAGTGTGATGTCCAGCGCCTTATTCCCGGTGAGATAGCGCAGGTTCAGGTTGTCCATCTCTTCTTCCAGACGGGCGCGTTCCTCATCCGTGGCGCGGGAATACTGCTGTTTCAGGTCATGGTAGCGGATGTTGATTTTTTCCATGTCTTTTTTTGCCTGCTCATACTGCTGCTTGTCACATTCCAGCAGCTGCGCCAGCATTTCATTCTCGTGTTCCAGACTCTTGATGCTGCAATTTGAAAATTCCAGCGCCAGAATCGTGATGGCAAACAGGATGCAGAACGCATTCAGCGCCAGATAGGCGGTCAGGTAGGACTCTGCGCTGCTGTCCAGGACATCCTCCAGCACAACACTCAGGTAGACCGCGGCAATCAGGAAAAAGCTGGAGTAAAGCACGGTCTTGACATTGTCAAACAGCAGGCACCCGCGCCGAATGCGCAGGGTGAACAGCAGGTAGATGACCAGGCAGACCACAAGGTTGCTGAAAAGCAGAATGACAAAGGTAACGCGCCTGTCCGTGCGCCCATGCTGAATCAGCCAAATAATGGGCATATAGGCCAGCTTGCTGGCAATGTGCTGCACCGCGTAGGCACAGGTTGTATAAAACAGGGCGTGCAGCGGGCTGCAGTCAAAGCTGAACCATATTAGACCAAACAGCACCGCCGTGTATAGCAGCAGTTTTGCCCACAGCGGCAGAAATGTCAGGGCGTCCGTCAGCGCAAGAAAGACCCATACACCCGCCGCCAGCCGCGGAACGAAGCAGCTGCGGCGCTGTCCCCACGGGACAAACAGGCAGGCGCATAGAATCATACCCAGCTGGATTTGCTGGCTCAGTATCCAATTTATGACCGACACGGGTCTTCCCACTCCTTTTTTGCCATATATCGGGAGAATGCTTCGGTGAAGGCGTCCTTGTAGGTGCGCCCGATGGGCAGTGCCGCCCCGCCGATATAGACATTCATACGGCTTACCGCCGTGATACAGCGCAGGTTCACAAGATAACTGGCGCTGCATCGTACAAAGCCGTAGGGCGTCAGCTGCGCCGCGATTTCCTGCATCGAACCGCGGTTTTTGATGATTTCAGCCTTACCGTCCCCGCCGCACAGGTTGTACAGCAGGTCGTGCTGGCGCACCTCCACATAGGCGATTTCCGCTGCATCCAGCAGCCGCGTCACGGTGCCGTCCTTGACGACAATGTGCGGCGGCGCAGTCTTTTGACCGGCGCGCTTTTGCAGCGCCTTCAGCGCCCGCGTCAGATACATATGGAAGGAGTACCACTGTATCGGCTTTACAATAAAGCCCAGCGCGCCGACACTGTACCCGTTCAGCGCGAATTGCTGCAAATTCGTGCAAAAAATGAGGATGACATCTTGATCTGTCTCCCGGATTTTTTCGGCCAGTTCCATGCCGGACATCTGCGGCATATCAATGTCCAGATATAAAATGTCAAAATCACAGTCTTGCGCCGCCAGATAGACTGCCGCACAGTCGAACTCCTGTACGTTCAGTTCTGTGCCGTTCTCCGCGCCAAACCGCGCCAGTGCCTGTTTCAGTTGGTCTCTTTCTTGTTTTTCATCGTCCACAATGCCGATTCGGATCACCGTGCGTTCCTCCCTCTGCGCAAGGATCTATACAAGTATGATATACCCCCGAACGCAGCTGCGTCAACCTTTTACGAGCGAATCGTCCAATTTTCCAAGATATTTTCGGAATGCTGCGTGCTGCGCATGGAAGATTCTTGACCACCGTTTGACCACTACGGTGCAGTGACCCCTCAAAATACCGGAAAAGCCTGTTGTGATGACCAACAACAGGCTTTTTCTTGTTTTGGCGGTAAATGTGCCGAACTAACAAAATTTGCGCTCCAACGCCAGTCTATACCGTCCTGTCGTAGTTCTCCGACGCCAGGTGCCGGGGGTTCGAATCCCTTCAGGCGCACTTAAAAACCTCATTGCAATGTGTTTTTGCAATGAGGTTCTATTATAGCACGTTTGCTGCTAGTTTGCATTATGTGGTATTGCCTTAAAGAAAAAGACCGAAGTTGTAATGCCTTTTATGGCTTTACCTCCGGTCTTTTCTTTTTGAAAGAGTGTGCAGCAGCCCCGTCCTTGTCGATAATTCCTGCAGCCTTATAGAAAAACACAAATTGCCAACATGAAACATGCACCAGACAAGCGCTGCCATCTTAACGCAATCTTAATATTTCGGCAGAAAAGTTTAACACCATCTTTAAACGGGCGGCGCTATACTGTAATATGTGAAAAAATATGCTGGAGTGTGATTTCTTTTGCCATCTCATCAGCGTTTGGCCTGTAAACTCAATTACTTTCAGTCAATTATTCTGCTGTTTGCAGTGGTTATTCTTATCGGGGCGGCACTTCTGATGCTGCCGATTTCTGCGCAGGAGCGTATGGTTACCCCTTTCCATGAGGCACTGTTTACGGCAACCTCCGCCGTCTGTGTCACAGGGCTGGTTGTGCGGGATACGGCTTCTCACTGGTCGGCATTTGGTCAGGCTGTTCTCATGGTGCTGATTCAAATCGGCGGCCTGGGTGTGATCACAGTTGGCGCGTCTTTCTCGCTTTTATCCGGTCGGCGCATTTCACTGTCACAGCGTGGGCGGATGCAGGAGGCCATATCTGCTCCAAAAGTCGGCGGCATTGTGCGGCTGACAGGCTTTGTGATCCGAACATCCCTGGTGATCGAGGGGATCGGCGCGCTTTGTATGCTCCCGGTTTTCTGCCGGGATTTCGGTGCTTCCGGGATATGGAAAGCCGTTTTCCATTCCGTTTCCGCTTTCTGCAATGCGGGCTTTGATTTAATGGGTACCCTCGACACGCCTTTTGTCTCGCTGACCGCATATCGCGCAGACACGGCCATTAACCTGACGATTTCCGCCCTGATTGTTGTAGGCGGCATTGGCTTTCTGACATGGGATGACGTGCGGACCAATCGGCTTCACTTTCATCGCTATCGGCTGCAAAGCAAAGTTATTCTAACGGCAACAGCGCTCTTGATTTTACTGCCAACGCTATACTTTTTCTGCTTTGAGTTCAAAGGCGGCACACTGCGGGAGCGGCTGCTGCTCTCGCTGTTCCAGTCCGTAACGCCCCGAACAGCGGGATTCAATACGGCAGACTACACGTCACTGTCCAGCAGCGGGCGCGGCCTTACCATTCTGCTGATGTTCATCGGCGGCTCACCGGGGTCAACTGCGGGCGGTATCAAGACAACAACGGCGGCAGTGCTTGTCGCCAATGCGTTTGCTGTATTCCGCAGGCAGAAAAGCCCCGAAATGTTCGGGCGGCGGATGGAAGAAAAAGCGGTCTATGATGCCGCAGCTATTTTTACACTGTATCTCGCCCTTTCGCTGACGGGAGCGTTTGTCATCAGCACGGTGGAGACGCTGCCGCTGTCCGAATGCCTGTTTGAAACGACCTCTGCCATTGCTACCGTAGGGCTGTCTCTTGGATTGACACCGCATCTGGGAATCGTCTCGCAGGGGATTTTAATCTTTTTGATGTTCATCGGGCGTGTCGGCGGACTGACCATGATCTATGCAGCACTCTCCGGCAGCAAATGCAGCATAGCGCGGCTGCCACAGGAACGGATAACCGTGGGATAAAGAAAGGTATATACCATGAAATCTATTTTACTGATTGGGTTGGGTCGATTTGGCCGCCATATCGCAGAAGAACTGAACAAACTCGGCCATGAAGTTATGGCGGTGGACGAAAACGAGGAGCGCGTCAATGCCGTGCTGAACATCGTGACCAACGCCCAAATCGGTGACAGCACCAACGCGGAATTCTTGGAGGCATTGGGCGTCCGCAATTTTGATGTCTGCATGGTAGCAATCAGCGGAAACTTTCAAAGCTCGCTGGAAACCACTTCCCTGCTGAAAGAGCTTGGAGCAAAAATGGTCGTTTCCCGTGCGGAACGGGATGTGCAGGCTAAATTTCTGCTGCGCAACGGTGCGGATGAGGTGCTTTACCCGGAAAAGCAGCTGGCCAAATGGGCGGCGATCCGCTACGGGTCCGACCATGTGCTGGATTATATTGAACTGGATCACGACCATGCCATTCTGGAAGTATCTGTGCCGTCCACATGGATCGGAAAGACCGTCGGTGACATCGATATCCGCAAGAAATACAGCATCAACATCCTGGGCATCAAGCGCAATGGAATCGCTGATGTAAACATTGACTCGGATACGGTTCTGCCCGGTGACGGCACATTACTGGTGCTGGGCGAGGGCAAGGCCCTGAGCCGGTGCTTTCATATCTGATCGTTTGCAAGGAAAGTGGTTCATTTGAGAACGGTACTGCTGATTTTACTGTTTTTAGCCGCAGGATTTTTTCTTGTTCTTATCGGTGCCCGATGCGATGCGTTCTGGCGCAGCGTTCGCCGCGCACAATTTGAGCGGCGTGAAGGCTTCCGGCGCTGGTAAGATCGCCCAAAATATGATATGATACCATCCAGAAGGGAGAATTTACTGTGAATATTAAAAAGCCATCTCCCGATAAAGTGAAAGAGCAAGCCGTCCGACAGGCAAAGGATCTTTTGATCACGGTGCTGATTCTGACCGCTGCAACCGGCATCGGCAATATTTTCTGGTATTTCTCTTTTACCAAAAATATCATATCGGTGTATATCCTGGGGACATTGCTGACCTCGCTTTTTACCAAAAGCTATTTCTACGGCTTTTTAAGCTCGTTTTCCAGCGTGCTTCTTTTCAATTTTTGCTTTACAGAGCCCCGCCTGACACTGCACGCATACGAGCGCGGCTACCCTGTCACCTTTGCCATTATGCTGATCGTTTCCATCATTACGGTCACATTGGCGATTCAGAATATCCGCAATGCCGAGGAGAAAGAGCGCGCTGCCGTCCGCGCCAAGAATGAACAGCTGCGCGCCGATTTGCTGCGCACGATTTCCCACGACCTGCGTACCCCGCTGACATCCATTTCCGGCAATGCCTCCAACCTCATCAGCAACTATGAGAAGATGGACGACCCCACCCGCAAGCAAACGTTTCTGGACATCTACGACGACTCTATGTGGCTCATCAATCTGGTGGAGAACATTCTTTCCATCTCCCGCATTGAGGATGGACGGATGAATTTGTCCATCTCTACAGAGTTAGTAAGTGAAGTGTTTGAAGAAGCTCTGCGCCATACCAACCGGCACAGTGGGCAGCACACGATTACTGTTCAGATGGACGATGATCTGCTGCTGGCGCGCATGGATGCCAAGCTGATTGTACAGGTCCTAATCAATCTGATGGATAATGCCATCAAATACACGCCCGCAGGGTCGCATATCATCCTTTCCGCTGCGGCGCAGGGAGAAACTGCCGTAATTCAGGTGAGCGATGACGGCTCCGGCATCCCGGATGAAGCAAAAGAAAAAGTGTTTGAGATGTTCTTCACCGGGGAAAATCGAATCTCGGACAGCCGCCGCAGCCTTGGGCTGGGATTGGCTCTTTGCCGCACGATCATCGCAGCCCACGGTGGCACCATTACACTGTCCGACAACAAGCCGCACGGCTGCATCTTTACTTTTACACTGCCCCTTGGGGAGGTTTCTTTACATGAATAAACCCTTGATTCTGGTTGTGGAGGACGATGCGCCCATCCGCAACCTGATTACTACAACACTGAAAACGCAGGATTACAAGTACATTGCGGCGGCTACTGCGTCCGAAGCACTCCAACAGGCAACGATCCATGCACCGGATGTGATGCTGTTGGATCTTGGTCTGCCTGATCTGGACGGTATCGAGGTGATTCGCCGTATTCGCAGTTGGTCTGCTATGCCTATCATCGTTATCAGCGCCCGCAGCGAGGACAGCGATAAAATCGAAGCTTTGGACAGCGGTGCTGATGACTACCTGACGAAGCCGTTCTCGGTAGAAGAGCTGCTGGCGCGGCTGCGGGTAACGTTCCGCCGCATCTCGATGCTGCAAAACGCCGCCGGTAGTTCTGTTTTTACCAACGGTGATTTGCAAATTGATTTTGCAGCGGGCTGTGCCACATTGAAAGGACAGGAACTGCACCTGACGCCCATCGAATACAGGCTGCTCTGCGTCATGGCCAAGAATTGCGGCAAAGTGTTGACCCATACCTATATCACCCACGAAGTCTGGGGCAGCTCCTGGGACAATGATGTGGCCTCGCTGCGTGTTTTTATGGCTACGTTGCGTAAAAAGCTGGAATCCGAGCCGGATTCACCGCAGTATATCCAGACGCATATCAGCATTGGATACAGAATGCTGAAAGTGTAAAGGCAATACCGCACAATTCTAAGTGCCGATACGGCGAGCGAGGTGCGGCAGATG
>OLPL01001362.1_pt1 | contig 15303 bp, 10 predicted proteins | sample 1673211 | NCBI WGS metagenome assembly OLPL01 (sample SAMEA3136766, study PRJEB25190) | human gut metagenome | reverse complement strand
GTTTTAAGATATCCACATCACCCCTGAATTTATTGATGACAATTCCACAAAAACGCTCCTGATCTTCCACAGGAAGTAACTTAATCGTTCCATATGCGGAAGCAAATACGCCGCCTCTGTCAATATCTGCAACAAGAATAACCGGCGCATCCGCCATTTTTGCCATTCCCATATTTACAATATCATTTTCAGCAAGATTGATTTCGGCTGGGGAACCTGCCCCTTCAATAACGATAATATCATTTTCTTCGGAGAGATGATTAAATGCCTTCATGACTTCCGGTGCGAGATTATCTTTCATTTTATAATATTCCTGCGCACTTAAATTATCATAAACCTCTCCGTTTACGATAACCTGGGAACCCATGCTGCTTGTTGGCTTTAAAAGGATTGGATTCATCCAGTGTGTCGGCTCTATCATTGCCGCTTCTGCCTGCATTGCCTGCGCGCGTCCAATTTCCAGTCCCTCTTTTGTAATGTAAGAATTCAATGCCATGTTCTGGGATTTAAAAGGAGCTACTTTATATCCATCCTGTTTAAATACTCTGCAAAGTCCCGCTGTAACAAAGGTTTTTCCTGAATTCGACATCGTTCCCTGTATCATAATTGCTTTTGCCATTATTCTTCCCCTTTCAAAATCATCCGTAATGCTTTTATGAGTTTTTCATTTTCCTCATGAGATTTCACCGCCACACGCCAGTAATCTTTTCCAAGATTCACATAATTGCTACAGTTTCGAATCATGATTCCATAACTTTCTAATCGTCTATCTAAATCCGTAATTCCCGGTGTCTGGAAAAACAGATAATTTGCCGCTCCATCATACAAAATAACCGGCAGCTTAAAAAACTCTTTCTTCATATAAGAAAGTTCCGCTGCCACCGTCTCTATTACCCTTTCTTTGTATACATTATCGGAAAGTGCCGCCACACCCGCACACTGTGCAATATGACTTACTGACCAGGCCTGTCCGGTGCGATTTACCTTTGCAATCACATCTTCACTTCCTGCAAGAATGTAGCCAAGCCGCACTCCCGGAATCGCATATAACTTTGTAAATGACTTTAAAATAATAAGGTTTTCATATTTTTCTATAAAAGGCTTTACTGTATATTCACTCTCATTTTGACAGATTTCTAAGAAACATTCATCAGCCATCACAAAGGTATTCGTCTCTTTTGCCCGTTCAAGAACACGAAGAATCAATTCTTTCTCTGTAAGAATTCCTGTCGGATTATTTGGATTACAGATAACAACAAAATCCGTTTCTTCCGTTATCTGCTCTAAAATATCTTCTTTGATTACAAAATCATCACGCATAAGATAGTACTCCATCTGTGCACCTGCTGCGGACAATGCTTCCTCATACTCCACAAAAGCCGGAGCCGGAAGCAATACTTTTTTTGGATGTAAACCAAATGCCAGACGGTATAAAAGGTCAGCCCCTCCATTTCCACAGGTAATATGACTTTCTGGTACATTATCCTGCTTACTGATGGCTTCTTTTAAACGACTACAATCAGGGTCTGGATAATTTATTGTTCCATCAATCGCTTCTATCATTGCCTTGCGAATATGTTCCGGCAAGCCAAGCGGGCTGATATTTGCGGAAAAATCCAGGATATCTTCCTCCCGAATCCCCATCTCCTTCGCTTTCTTGTAAATGTTTCCTCCGTGTGAAATCTTCTTCATAACTTTAGCCTCAATTTTCTAAATCGTTGGTTATTATATATTAAGTATTTAAAATAACTGCACATAAATCAAAAATGTAATCAGACAACATACCGCCATCGATAAAACTGCGCTGACATACAATAACTGATTGGTTCTTTTTATATCTTCATACTCTACTGGACGGATATCATCCCCTATTGTCGGTTTCACGACTGCTTTTCCAAAATAATTGTGGGTTCCCCCAAGCTGAATCTGCAATGCACCTGCCGCTACTGCCTCGGTCTGCGCACTGTTCGGGCTTAAATGTGCAAAACGATCCCTTTTAAATATTTTCACTGCTCCCTTAAAATCAAAACGTAAAATAAGTGAGGCGATCATCAGCATTACTGCGGCAAATCTCGCCGGAATAAAGTTGCAGATATCATCCATTTTTGCAGAGAAAAACCCAATGTTTATCAATTCTTCATTCTTATATGCAACCATCGAATCTAACGTATTGACTGCCTTGTATGCAAAACCAAGCGGTGCGCCGCCGATTGCTATAAAAAGCATTGGCGCAATAACACCGTCTGCCGTATTTTCCGCGATAGTTTCCACATCTGCCTTTGCCACTTCGCTCTCATCGAGGTTCTCTGTATCACGTCCAACCAGATAAGAAACTTCCTTTCTTGCTCCGATAAGATCTCCCTCTTTTAACTTTTTATAGACCTTCATAGATTCTGTTTTTAAACTCTTTGTCGCAAGAATCTGATAAATAAAAAATGTCTCTAAACAGAAGCGAAGAACCGGATGAATCAGATTTGCCACATATAAAATTCCATAAACAACGGCAAATGTTCCTGCTACAATAAAAAGCATTAAGAAGAAACCTGCTGTCTTTTCTACTCCTGCTTTTCTCTCGATTTCTTTTTCTCTCACTTCTTCATAGCTGCAGCCGTAAATCATATGCTGCATGCCTTTTTTTAACTTATCGATAAACCACCCGATAATCTGTACTGGATGAATCAGCCCATGTGGGTCTCCAAAGATTAAATCCAGTATAAATCCGAGTAACATCGCATAAATCAGTCTCATTATTCTGTTTCCTCTCTTATGCTTTTTACATACTCAAATTCTTTGATATTTTCTCTGCCATATCTACAAATCGTTCTGCAACTTCCCTGCAGTTATGAAAATAAAAATGCGGATATCCTGCCATGATATTTTCTTTTACATAAAGACCGTTCCAGCATTTTCCGGAATACTTTTTAATCTCGCAGGAATCGCCTCTTTTGTCTGCCTTTGAATAGTGAAACTCATGGGCGCGAATATTCGTATTTTTCTTAAAAAATGCAGTATCACAAAGCGCATTTAGTGTCACATAGCCAAACTGCATGGACAGACGCTTTGTCATATGCACATCGGTATCAATCAGACCAAGCATATCCATCGAACTGTCATCCGTTTCCACTAAATGATTACAGACATACATAAAACCGCCGCACTCTGCAATAATCGGCTTGCCTGCTTTTGCTGCCTCACAAATAGATTCTTTCATCGAAAGATTCTCTGCCAGCTCCTTTCGATACGTTTCCGGATAACCGCCGCCAAGATAAATCCCATCCGTATCCTCTGGAAGCTGCACATCATTTACCGGACTAAAATAGCAAAGTTCCGCTCCAAGCTGCTCCAAAATCTCCAAATTTTCTTTATAATAAAAACAAAATGCCTTATCCCACGCAACCGCGATTTTCGCCCGCTTTTCCGCTGGAACTTCCGGTCTTTTTACCGCTGTAAGAGGTTCGGCCTTTTCCCCGATTTCTAAAAGTAGATCAAGGTCAATGCACTCCTCCGCCGTCTCGCCAAGAAGACTTAAAATCTCGTCAAGATTATCAATCTCTGCTGCGGTCATCAGTCCCAAATGCCTGCTGCCGATATAAATTCCTTCTTTTTGTGGAAAATATCCCACAACAGAAATTCCAAGTTTCTCTTCAATTTCCGGCTTCATCAACTGATACATTCCCTTACTGCATCGGTTTAAAATAACTCCAGCTATCGGATTGTCCTGATATTCTACCATTCCTTTTATAAGTGGAATCATCGTGTGAGACATTCCCTTCACATTAAATATCAAAATGGTCGGTGTTCCCGTCTCTTTTGAAACTGTCCATGTACTTTTCTCACAACTGATACCAACACCATCATAATAACCCATGACACCTTCTGTCACAGAAAAATCCACATCCTGGCTATCCTTTCCTACAAGATACCTTAAGTCCTCTCCTGTAGAAAAAAATGGGTCCAGATTCCGACAGTTCCTTCCTGTAATATGACTGTGCAACATAGGGTCAATGTAATCCGGCCCACATTTATAGGATTGAATATGAAGTTCCCGGTTCACAAGAGCCTTCAAAATACCACAGGTAATGCTGGTTTTTCCACAACCGCTATTTGCACCTGCAATCAAAACTCGCGGCATCGGTTTCACATTTTCCATATATTGATACACCTCCATATCACTTTCCCAAGACTTTTTACTTTCTTTATATTAGAGCGCATTAGGTCTGTCGATAAGAATCATCTTAATCCCTGTCTGCCTGCAGGCTTCCACTTTCACATCAACGCCACCCGTTTTTCCACTGTCTTTCGAAACAAGTACTTCTGCCTCTGTTTCCCTAATAAGCCTCACATTATCCTCAACTGTAAAAGGAGGCATTTTCCCGAAAACATGCCCCTCTAGATAACCAGCTTTTGCACATCCTTCCAGAGATGAAACATTATCAAGCACACGGATAAAAAGGCGCTCTGCTCCATTTTCTACACCGGACATATATGCTGCCGCTGTGTTCACTCCTGTTGTAAGAAAAACATTTCCCTTCAACTCATTTAAAAGGGTAATCGCTTCCTGTACATCTTTTACATGAACAATGCCTTCATAATCATATTGGAGGTTTGTTCTCTCATATCGCTCATACGGAATATCTGCTGACTCTGCCACCTTTTTCACCGTCTCCGATACAATCTTTGCAAATGGATGGGAAGCATCAATAATCTTTTCACATGGATTCTCCTTAAGAAGTGCGAGAAAACCATCCTGATCAAGCCTTCCTACATGAACATCAATGTCATATTCAAGAAGCATTTCCTTTCCAAGTTCCGTAGCCACACTGGCAAGAATCCTTTCATTTGGATTCTCTCCAAGCAGCTTCTCAATCACCTGTCTTGATTCTGTTGTCCCGGCAATCACCAAAACATTATATTTCATAATTACATCTCACTTTTAATAATCATTGTTGTGAAATATCCATACTCGCGGTCAGGAATCAGCGGACCAACATACTCGCCGTCCATTCCAACATTGCTGATAATCAATGCGTTATTCTCCATGCCGCGTTCAACCAATAGATCATACACTTCTTTCACATGACTTCCAACCTTCATAATAACAAGGTTATCAAAAACACCAAGAGTCTTCTCTACCTGATCAATTCCTTTCAGAGATGGTATTACACCAAAACCTTCATTTCCCTCTACGATAGAAATACCAGCCTTGCTTGCTCCAGCACAGAAAGATGGGATACCGGAAACCATTTCCACATCATATCCTTCTTTCAACAAACGTTTATGAACATATGCATAAGTACTGTAAATTCCAATATCACCAAGCGCGAGCATCGCGATTGATTTTCCTTCATCAAGTAACTTCATAATTTCTTCGGCAGCCGCCTGACGGCAAGCCTCACGCTTTGTCTTATCTTTTGCCATTGTAAATACGATTTCCTGAATCTTTTCCTCAGGAATCTTAACAGCACCTTTTGCAATATTTAAAGCGACACTATCTTCGCCTTCTTTTTTCACCGGTACTGCAACAATATCACATTCTTCAATTAATCTTTTTGCTTTCAGAGTTAAAAGCTCTGGATCACCAGGGCCAACTCCGATTCCATATAATTTGCCTTTCATAATCTTCCTTTCCAGACGGATTTTGAGAAAGAAAAAGCAATCGTTTGAGTTATTATGTTTGAACCCAATTTTCAAATGAATATAAAAGAAGTTATTTTTGTTCCGTTGTGCTAAACGTTCCGTTTCGCCTGATAGTACAGACTCGCTCGAAAACGAGCTCGCGAGTCTACAGTCAAAACTCCACAGCACAAAGTCACAAAATATCTTCTTTTATATTCATTTGAAAATTTCACTACAGATAATCCAGCTCAAACTACTTTCTTTTTCTTCGTCAAAAATCCTGTCTATGTAAATCTATTGGTGGGTATAGTTAATTATTATCTACTCTTCCCTTCTGGAGCTAAAATCATTTTACAAAGACTCCGCCTTCTTCAGGTGTTTTACAAACATTTCTGCTATCGCATCAATTTCCCCTAAACCTTTCATGATAACTTCTGTTTCAAATCCATCTGCTTTTAAGATGGAATCCCAGGAGTCGGCTTCGGCTCCAGCGAGGTCATTTCGGGCATGATCGCCTGCTACGATCATAAGGGGCATAACATATACTTTTTTAATATCTCTTATTTTCAAACGACGGATAACGTAATCAAGACTAGGGAATCCTTCTACGGTTCCGACATATGTGCTTTCATGTCCAAGGTCTCTGAGCATGTTTTCAAACTGGCTGTATGCGCTGTTGGCAAAGTGTTCTGTTCCATGTCCCATGAATACAAAAGCTTCGTCTTTCGCTAATGGCTTTTCTAATTCCTGCATAACGATCTCGCAGGCTTCTTTGTAATCTTCCTCTTCGGTAAGAAGGGGGGTTCCAACCTTGATTGTTGGAATCTGATCTTTATATGCCAGAAGCATATTCATCATTTTGTCATATTCCAGTCCATTTATAATATGTGTTGGCTGACAGATCACTTCTTCGTAACCTTCTGCTACCAGTCGCTTCATCACTTCATCCGGATTATGGATAATGACATTTTTTGTTCTTGCCCATTTACGGATAATCATTCCTGAAGTAAATGCTCGATAAAAGTCATAGTCCGGAAATGCCTTTTTGCAGGTTTCTTCGATGTTGACGATTGCTGGAAGTGCTTCCTCAAAGCTTGTTCCAAAACTCACTACTAATAATGCTTTTTTTCCCATTTTTTCTCTCCTGTTTGTTCCCTGATAACAATCAAAAACAGACTGTTACATTTTTACACATTCATTTTTTTGAATATATTATATGGCTACAATGCAAAATATTCTGCACTGTATAATTATACATTATCATATAGCCTTTAAATGTACGCTGTGAATATCATTACTGGATTATTCGTATCCATGATATGATAGCTACCGATTTTTCTTCCCCGTCCGACTGTCGCCTGAATGACATCGAAGTCTGGGGCGTATTTTCCTAAAAGTTCATTGGTTTCTGCGATAGTTTCGATTGTTACCGCAGAAATGACTACTTTTATTTTTTTAGGAAATGCCGCGATTGTCTCTAATATCTGAGACATTTCTTTGCCGCTGCCGCCGATAAATACTTTGTCAGGTTCAGGCAGCTTTGCTACGGTTTCGGCCGCATCCCCTTCGTAGACGGTTAAATTATCTGCCGAAAATTTTTCTTTGTTTTTGTAAATTAATTTTACGGCAGTTTCGCTTCGCTCTACGCTGTGTACTGTTCCAAATGGAACCTGTCTTGCACATTCGATAGATACAGAACCTGTTCCTGCGCCAACGTCCCACACAACATCATCAGGATGTAACTTCATTTTATGTAAAATGAGTATGCGGATTTCTTCTTTGGTCATCGGTGTTTTATCTCGCTCAAAATCTTCATCTGATAAAAAACATGGACGAACAATCTGGCGTGGAGATGGATTTTTAATCATTGCGACACAAAGAGAGGGGAACTCTTTTTTTACCATTTCAGCAGGTGTGCCGGATGCAAGGATTTCATCTTCGTAGGAAAGATTCGCTCCGGCGCAGACAGTCACATCATCAAGCTGATAGTCCAGCATAATCCGAGAAAGCCATGCCGGGCCCTGTTCTTTGCTGCAAAGGAAAAATACTTTCGGATGTTCTGTTACCGCAAGTGCAATAGAACCTGCTGTTTTCGCTCTTCCATGTACACTGATGATCAATGCATCTTCCATTGTTTCTCCGAATGCTGCACCGAGCATCTGTAAGGAACCAACGCCAGGGATAATGTCCATATCCCAATTCTCGCTGATCGGATTATTGCAGATTGTGCGATAAAGGCTGTACATAAGCGGATCGCCGCTTACCGCCATTACAACATCATGTCCCTCGGAAAGAATTTTTCCAATCTGCTCTAGCGTGTCTTTAATTTTCCCCATTGCGAAAAAAGACATAGAATCATGCTGCAATACAGACGCTGAATCACTAACATCCTGGCACAATTCTTCTAAAATCGGTAAAACTCGCTTTGCCGCAATTACGGTGTGGGCTTTTTTCATTTTTTCAATTACTGCCGGTAAAATGTAATCGGCTTCACCTGGTCCGATTCCAGCTACGGTTAATTTGCTCATTCTAACCTCCACAGTTATTTTACTTCTGCAATTATTTTCTTTCTGATTTCGCCTACATTTTTGATTTCTGCAATTATTTCAAGCTATACATTACTAATCATTTCCTGCAGGCTGAAAGTACTTCTTTTATATTCTCGCTCGCCGCCAGAATTTCATTTTGTCCATCAAGGAAAATGATGCCTACTCTCGCCATTTTGTGGGCGGTTTTCTCGCAATACTCCGATGCTTTCTGTGCCATGTCCGGCCAGATATCCATCAGGCCTTCTTCTTCAACAATCTTCATTGCTGCCTTTGTCGTGAGACAGTCATAAATCTTTTTGATAACGGAAGTCGGTGCACCGTGAAGTGCTGCATGGGTACAGATAGTTTCGATTCGCCCGTCTGCCACATGACTGTGCGTATTCATTGTGCCTGAGGCTACTTTTACAAGTTTGCCGACAAAACCTCCGATTAAAATATCAGTAAAGCCTCTTTCCACCGCTTCTTCTATCATAAAGCCGATGTAATTGCTTACCTGCAAAATGCACTGAAATTCGCCGTACTGTTCTTTTAATGCAGTCTCTCCCGTTCCTCCAAGTACAAAAAGAATGGTTTTATGTCCCTGTTTTGCATACATATCAAGTTCCGCAATCAGAGAATCTTTCATCGCTTCCTCACTCATCGGCCGGACAATCCCTGTCGTTCCAAGAACTGAAAGTCCATCTACAATTCCAAGCCTTGGATTAAATGTCTTTTTGGCAAGTTCTTTTCCGCCGGGAATACTTACTGTTACATTTGCCTTTTTATTGCCGATAATCTTTCGGATTGCCTTTTCTGCCATCTGGCGGGGAACGGGATTAATCGCCGGCTGTCCCGGAGGAATCTTTAATCCTTCCTGCGTGATAGTGCCGACTCCTTCTCCTCCGAAAAAGGAAATGTCTCCCTCTTCCTCAAACAGCTCAACCTTTGTGACAATCTCGCTTCCATTTGTTACGTCCGGATCATCCCCGGCATCTTTTACCACGCCGCAGACTCCGAACTCTCTTGGAATAATATCAAGATAAAGTGTTTTCCCGATTGGGGTATCCACCTTCACTACTGAAGGACATTTACCCGTTGTCTGCCAGATCACGGAAGCCTCCGCTCCACCGGTCATACAGGAGCCAGTGGAAACTCCTTCTCTTAGTTTTTTCATAAATTCAATTCCAATATATTTTCATGAAAATAATCTCTTAAAATGATTTATTCAAATTCATTTTTTAGAAAATAATTTTTACAACTGATACAACATCGCGTTACAAATCGTTGCCGCAATGTTGCTGCCGCCTTTTCGTCCTTTTGGAACGATGAAAGGAACTCCGGCTTCCATAATCAGTTCTTTGGATTCTACTACATTGACAAAGCCAACTGGTGCGCCGATAATCAATGCTGGTTTTAACTTGCCTTCTTTAATCAGCTCATATAAACGGATTAAAGCTGTCGGTGCATTTCCAATAGCAAAAATAATGTTTTTCTCTTCTGCTAAAACCGCTCCTCTTTCCATGCAGATAGCTGCTCTTGTGCATCCGCGTTCTTTTGCTTCTTTTGCCACATCATCATCAGACATGAAGCAATGAGCTTCTCCTCCGAAAGATGCTAACTTTTTCTTGTTGATTCCTGACCATGCCATTCTTGTATCAGTTACGATATGTGCTCCATTTTTTAAAGCTTCTACACCGATATTCGCAGCATTTTCAGAAAAGCATAAATTATCTGCATAATCAAAATCTGCAGAAGTGTGGATACATCTTTTTACGATAGAGAACTCCGGCTCTGGCCAGGTTCTTCCGTTTAATTCGCTTGTGATGATTTCCATACTTCTTTTTTCGATTTCGGCAGGTTTTACGATTTGAATTTTATCTAACATTTCTCCTCCTGCATTTTATATTTAGTTCAATTCTTCATAAGTTCCAAAGTTCGTCTGCTCAAAGCTTGGTAATTCCCAGTATGCTTTAAATGCATAATCTGCAATCGTAAATCCCATAACCGCTCCGGTTCCCTCGCCAAGGCACATATTGGCAAAGATATATGGCTGTTTGCCGATAGCATCCAGTATCATACGTCCAGCAGGTTCATTAGAACAGTGGGATGGGAAAAGATATGGCGCACATTCCGGTACTAAGCGAATCGCAATTAACGCTGCTACGGATGAAATAAATCCGTCAATAAATACTGGAATATTGAGCGCCGCACCACCGATATAACAGCCAGCCATTCCGGCAATATCAAGACCTCCGACTTTAGCAAGTACATCAAGCGGGTCGTCCGCATTTACTTTATTGAGTGCGATACTCTGCCTGATGACTTCTATCTTATGTTCTAAATCTTTGTTTGTAAGACCAGCACCTTTTCCGGTTACCTTTTCTACACTCTGGTCAAGTAAAACAGAACAGACAGCACTGCTTGTCGTAGTATTTCCAATACCCATCTCTCCGGTAGCAAGAACGTTATAGCCTTTTTCTTTTAAATCAGCTACCATGCCGATGCCGACTTCAATTGCTTTTACCGCTTCTTCTCTCGACATTGCAGGGCCTTTTGCCATGTTGTCTGTTCCGTATTTAATTTTTCTTGGAAAAACACCCGGATTGTCACAATCCGTTGCAATTCCGATATCTACGGGATACACATCTGCTCCACTCATGGAGGACATAATACAGATTGTCGCATTATGCTTTGTCATATTTTCTGTTACTGTCTTTGTCACTTCCTGCCCTGTCTGGGTAACTCCTTCCGCTACAACACCGTTATCTGCTGCCATGACAATAACCGCTTTTTTCCTTAAATGCGGATTCTTATCGCGGTAAATTCCAGCGAACTGTGTCACCATTTCTTCGAGTCTTCCCAGACTGTGAAGAGGCTTTCCAAGAGTATTCCATCTCGCACGAGTGTACTCCATTGCCTCCTCATCCAGCGGCTGAATTTTTTTGATTGCTTCCTCCAGAGTCATAACCATCTTCCCTTCTGCTACTTTAATACCAACATATATTGTTCATATTTTTGTATAGTCTTGCTTCCATTTCATAAATTTATATTTTTCTACTTTCATATATAAATAAATATCAATAGTTTTTTCTACAACTTTCCTTCATCATTATCTCATTTTTAAAAACTAAAATGGAAATAATGATAATGGTGTCATTCCTGTATACTTTGTAAGAACAATAACAACAAGCAGTAATAATACTTCCGCAAGCTCGTTTCCTGCTCCCATAACATCTCCGGTGATTCCACCGATTTTCCCTGTGATATATACACGGAAAAGGTAAGCGAATCCAAAGAGAATCGCAAAGATAAGGACTCCCCAGCAGGAGAAGGCAAGTACCATTGCGATAAGTCCAAGAATGACGGTTCCGATTACTGTTCCAAGACTGACAGTTCCTACATAAATACCGATTCCTTTTTCACGAGGATAAATTGCTTTATACACAATCGCTCCCTGTACCATTTTTCCGGCGATTGGCATAAGAAGAATCATCAGCCATCTTATATCGCTGTAGTAAATTCCGGCAAACTTTAATGCCAGATCAAAGCACATCGCTACCGCACCGTTTGTTCCGATGCGGCTGTCTTTCATGATTTCAAGCATACGTTCTCTCGTTCTTGCAGAGTAGATTCCGTCTGCGGTATCCGAAAGACCGTCTAAGTGAAAGGCTCCTGTCAGACAGAGATTCGCAAGCATTGCAAAAAGGATTCCAAATACTTCTGGTAAAATAAGACTTACAAGAAGAAATACTGCCATGTCACAAAGTCCGAGAATCAGACCGACTACCGGATAATATAAAAATCCTTTGTGCATGTCTTCATCTTTTACTTCGCCAAGATCTACATTGACAGGAATCCTTGTCATAAAGCCAAGTGTTAACAAAAAACGTTTTATCTGAGTTTTCATTTATTTCTGACCTTCTTCCACTGCATCCTGAATCATTGTTTCTACCATACCTCTTGCTGTATATACAACAGCAGTTTTTGCAATGGAGAGACCATTTTCCTGTGCAGTCTTTGTTGTAACCGGGCCAATACTGATATATTTTCCTTTGACCTCGTCAAGATTATCTACCATAGATACAAAGGCTCGAACTGCACTGGAACTTGCAAATGTTACATAGTCAGCCATCTTAATCAAACGATTCAATTCATCTGCTTTTCTCTCATCCGTTACGGTATGATAAAGAGAAATGCATGTGTGGGAAATTCCAGCTTCTTCTAATGCATCTGGAAGCCCTCTGTTTGCTTCCTCTGCACGAAGGAGAAGAACACTTTCATCTTTTCCGATATGAGGAACCATCGCCTCTGCCATATCTTTTGAAGAATATGCTGTCGGAATAAAATCACAGAAAATTCCATGTTCTTCCAATGCCTTTTTCGTTCCGTCTCCAATAACAGCGAAGCGGACATGCGCTAAATCTCTGATATCTTTTCGGATTTCCTGCATTTCCTCAAAGAAACATTCCACACCGTTTGCACTGGTAAATACAATCCAGTTATACTTATCTATTTCCTTCAATGCGACATCCAGCTCTGGAAGTTTCATTCTTTCAGTACGGATTAAGCTAAAGGAAATGGCCTCTGCTCCCTCCTCTTTCAGAATCGGAGAAAGTCGGTCTACCATAGAAGTTGTTCCTGTCACAAGAACACTCTTGCCGGATAAAGGTTTGTGTCCGTACCAGTCAAGTACCTGACGTAAACTTACAACATCACCTACAACTGTAATGGCAGGAGTCTTAATTCCCTCGCGCTTTACAACTTCTACAATATCAGCAAGTGTTCCTGTTGCAACACGCTGTCTTGCGGTTGTTCCCTCCTGAAGCACACCGACCGGAGTCGCAGGATCTTTACCATTCTCAATAAGCGAAGCTACAATATTAGGAAGATTTTTGAGTCCCATAAGGAAAATCAATGTTCCTTCTTCTTTCGCAAGTGTCTCGTAATTTAATACACTCACACCATTTTTATGATTGCCTTCATGACCGGTAATCACATGGAAAGAAGATGCGAAATCACGATGTGTCACTGGAATACCGCAGTATGCCGGAACAGAATAAGAAGAAGAAATTCCCGGTACAACTTCAAAGTCAACACCAGCTTCTCTAAGTTCCTGTCCTTCTTCACCGCCACGGCCGAAGATATATGGGTCACCGCCCTTTAAGCGGACAACATTTTTTCCTTCTAATGCAAGCTTCACTAAAAGCTCGTTTGTCTCATACTGTTTTAAATGATGATTTGAAGAACGCTTTCCTGCGTAAATAAGTTCTGCGTCATCTCTCACTTCATTTAAAAGGGAACTGGATGCAAGGTTATCGTATACAACGACATCTGCCTCTCTTAAAAGCTTAAGTCCTTTTCTCGTCATCAAATCCTCATCACCAGGACCTGCACCGACAAGATATACCATGCCTTTGTTTACTTCATGAGCAACGCTGATACCAAGTTCTGCTGCTATTTCTACTTTACTTTTTCTTGCCGTATCTTTCTCTGTTATCTCTTTGTCTGTTTTAACAGCTTCTTCGACAGAAACGGCTGCTGCCACAGCCGTCCCAGCTATCGGCTTGCTGTCTGCATCTTTTTCCGCTATAGCATCTTCTATATTCACTGTCATATACGTCTTTCTGCTATGAATTCCATCTTTCACATACATGGCACGCATGGAAAATTCACCATTTTCCTCACGACAAAGTGCTGCCGCCGGTGCGTTACAGCTTCCACCGATTGTCTTTAAAAATGCTCTCTCTGCCATTAAAAGACATTCTGCTTTTTCACTGTGGATCGCCGCAAGGATTTCTGCCATCTCCGCATCTTCTACGCGGCTTTCTACTGCAAGGATTCCCTGACCTGCGGCCGGAAGAAATACATCCGGGTCAAGATACTGATAGTGAAGTCCCTCTTCCTTTTCATATCCAAGTCTTTCGATTCCTGCCGCCGCAAGAATAATTCCGTCATACTGACCGTCACGAAGTTTACTTAAACGAGTCTGTACATTTCCACGGAGAAGCTTAATCGTTACATAGGGATTAATTTCTTTAATTAATAATTCTCTTCGAAGAGAGCTTGTTCCGACAATGCTTCCTGGCTCTAATTCTTCTAATTTTTTACCAGTTGTAGTAACAAAAGTATCTCTCACATCCGCTCTGTCAAGGACTGCACCGATTCCAAGCCCTTCTGGGAAATCCATCGGCATATCCTTTGCACTGTGAACCGCAATATCTACTGCACCAGAAAGAAGTTCGGCTTCAAGTTCAGCAGTAAATACACCTTTTCCACCAAATGAAGTAAGGGATTTATCAAGGATCTGATCTCCCTTTGTGTCAATCTTTACGATTTCCACTTCTATTTCAGGAAAAGCTTTTTTAATTTTATCTTTTACAATATCGGTCTGAATCAGAGCTAACTTACTCTTTCTCGTTCCGATTTTGATGATATTTTTCATCTTATTCCTCCACTCGTATAATAAGTTTGTAAGCAAAAAAAACGCTTACACACTCATCTTATTCTACATTCGCGAATCCGTATTTGTCTTCATATCCTCTTGGGGTAATCATCTTACCATCGCGTACATATGTGTTGGAATTGCCGACAATAACGATACTGAACATATCGATCGGTGCATCTTTTACTGCATCAAGTGTTGTAATATAGGAAGATTCCTCTTCTCTGCCCGCATGGCGAACAACACCAACTGGAGTCTTGCCGTCACGATATTTCATAAGAATTTCTGCAGCCTTTTCTACATAATCCGCTCTCTTTTTGCTCTTTGGATTATAGAGACATACGATAAAATCACCCTGTCCTGCACAATCCACTCTCTTCATAATAAGAGAGTAAGGTGTCATTAGATCACTTAAACTAATAATTGTAAAATCGTGCATTAACGGTGCTCCAAGAATAGATGCCGCTGCACTCGCTGCTGTCACACCTGGAACAGTCTCAATCTCAACATCTGCCTTTTTCTCATTGGCAATCTCTAAAAGAATTCCTGCCATTCCGTAAATTCCGCTGTCTCCGGAACTTACCATTGCAACTGTCTTCCCTTCAGCAGCTAAATCAACTGCCATACGGCAGCGATCCATCTCCTTTGTCATCGGAGTTGCTACATATTCCTTATCTGGGAAAAACTTTTTCAGCATCTCTACATATGTAGTATATC
>OLPL01001359.1_pt1 | contig 15323 bp, 10 predicted proteins | sample 1673211 | NCBI WGS metagenome assembly OLPL01 (sample SAMEA3136766, study PRJEB25190) | human gut metagenome | reverse complement strand
GTTTGTTGCACCGCTGTATTTCTTCTTTGAGTGGGGCGTGGAAGGGCTGCTGCTTTACCCGGTAATTGGCGATTGGGTTTTTGAACTTTCTGTAGGCTATCTGATGCAGCTTGTTGTTGCAGTGACGGCTTTTTGTGCACTGTTCCGCCGGATGATGGAACAGGTAGGCTTTCCGCCGAAAGAGCATTGGCTGAAATATGCTACATGGCTGGTGTTTTATATCGTGACCCTGTATGGAACGGGTTGGTTCTTTACCCAGATCGCGGGTAAGATCGTACTGCTGCGGCTTCCGATCCTTAGCTATTCGATTTTTTGCCTGCTTCTGGGTGCAGGACTGTATGCAATACATTTTTGGAGATATGGAAAAGCCCCGCGTCTGAGTGCTCGCATATAAAGTAAAAAGCGCCCCCGCTGCACTGTGCATAACGATGCAGCGGGGGCGCATACTTTATTGGGTGGTGTACCGGTCAGGATACGAGCTTCTGCTTAGCCCTTGCCTGCGCAGCCGAACAGCTCGATCTTCTCCTTGCACTTGGCCTCGATGGCCTTTGCGCCGGGAGCCAGCAGCTTGCGGGGGTCGAAGCCCTTGCCCTGCTGATCCTTGCCAGCCTCGATGTACTTGCGGGTGGCCTCAGCAAAGACCAGCTGGCACTCGGTGTTGATGTTGATCTTGGAAACGCCCAGGCTGATGGCCTTCTGGATCATCTCGTCGGGGATGCCGGTGCCGCCGTGCAGGACCAGAGGAATGTTGTTGGTAGCCTTGTGGATGCGGTCCAGAGCCTCAAAGTCCAGGCCCTTCCAGTTGGCGGGGTAAACGCCATGGATGTTGCCGATGCCGGCAGCCAGGAAGTCGATGCCCAGGGCAGCGATCTTGGCGCACTCAGCGGGATCAGCGACTTCGCCCATACCGATGACGCCGTCTTCCTCGCCGCCGATGGAACCGACCTCAGCCTCGATGGACAGGCCGTGGTCATGGGCCAGGGCAACCAGCTCGGTGGTCTTGGCAACGTTCTCATCGATGTCGTAGTGGCTGCCATCAAACATGATGGAAGTGAAGCCGGCGGCGACGCAGGCCTTAGCGCCCTCGTAGGTGCCATGGTCCAGGTGCAGGGCAACGGGAACGGTGATGCCCAGGCTCTCGTCCATGGCCTTGACCATGGCAGCAACGGTCTTGAAACCGGTCATATATTTGCCGGCACCCTCAGAAACACCGAGGATGACGGGGGAGTTCATCTCCTGTGCAGTGAGCAGAACGCTCTTGGTCCATTCCAGGTTGTTGATGTTGAACTGACCGACAGCATAGTGGCCATCGCGTGCTTTCAGCAGCATATTGGTAGCATTTACCAGCATATCACATACCTCCACATGATTGTTAAGCGGTGGCACTGGCGTTCAGCCCACCGATAAGCCTATTATAACCCGACTTTGACAAAAAATCAACAGCTAATTTCAGAACTTTCATGCACTTTTGGCGCACTGTACCAAAGATTGCCAGCCTTTGCAAAAATTTGGCAGTTTTGTCAGCTTAGCGGGGGAATTGGAGGCAAGAAATCAGCTTTTTTCCCATCTTGACAAAAGGGTTTATCCAACCTGTTATGTGGATAACTTTTCCACCCCTTGTGGAAAACGCACCCCCGTTTTTGTGGAAAACTTGGCTGCTATGCTGGTTTTCCACCTTTTCAACAGAGTTTTCAACAAGGGGAAAGTTGGTTTTCCACTACGGTTTGTATAAACAACGCTTTATCGCGCACCCACCAGGGGGTCTTTGTACTTTTGGCGCATTGCGGCGGCAGCAGTTGTAAAAAAGCAGTACAGACCCGCTAAAAAGCGCAAAATAAAGGTGACAAAAGGCCGCGGGGTGTGCTATACTGTTATCTGTATAGCCAGCCTTTTCACCGCTGGTGCATTTTTCAACAATTACCGGGGCAATGCCCCGCAGGAGGTACCCTATGGAAAAGATTGCCCGCGAGCAGGCTGAACCGCGCACCGACACGCTGGTATGGGGCAAAAATGCCGTGACCGAGCTGCTGAAAAGCGGCGGCGCGGTGGATACTGTCTATCTGGCAGACTCGCTGCCGCAGCCGGTTGCCGGCTATTACACCGCCCTGGCCAAGCAGACCGGCGCGGTGGTCAAACGGGTACCCGGCCATAAGCTGCAAAAGATCTGCGGTACCGACGACCACCAGGGCGTGGCCGCCCGCGCCGCCGAGGTGCAGTATGCCTCGCTGGAGGATCTGTTTGCCGCTGCTGAGGCCAAAAGCGAAGCACCGTTCCTGGTGCTGTGCGATGGGGTAGAGGACCCCCACAACCTGGGTGCCATCATCCGCTCGGCTTACCTGTGCGGCGCCCACGGCGTGGTCATCCCCAAGCGCGGCGGCGTCGGCGTAACCGGCACTGTGATGAAATCCAGCGCCGGGGCAGCGGCCCGCCTGCCGGTGGCTCGCGTGTCCAACCTGGCGCAGGCCATCCGCACTATTAAGGAACATAACATCTTCGTCTACTGCGCTGACCTGGGCGGTGCACCGCTGGCCAGGACCGACCTGTCCGGCCCGGTGGCCCTGGTGCTGGGCAGCGAGGGCGGCGGTCCCTCCGCCCTGACCCGCAAGCTTTGCGACGCCGCCGTCACGCTGGAGATGGCCCCCGGCCAGTCCACCGGCGTGGACAGCTACAACGTCAGCGTGGCTGCCGGCATCCTGTGCTACGACGTACTGCGCCGCCGCACCGCCAAGAAGTAATTTGTATCTCTACCTTATAAAGGGAGCATAAAAATGCCAAGCAAACGTACCAATGATTCGGTAGACCGCATCCTGGCGGATTTGAACCAGCGCCAGGCGGCGGACGGCGTACGCGCCAGCGTCACCGATCATCAGGTCGATGAAATTTTGCGCAGTGTGGGCATTTCCACCACGCCGCTGCAGAACACGCCGACCCGGGACAGCCAGATCGCTTTTTCCGATTTCAGCGGTCCTGACGATTTTGATGAAATTATGCGCAGTGCCGGGGCAACTTCTGCACCTGCCTCCATGCCCGCACCGGCACCCCGCCGCACAACGGAAACGCCCCGTGCGGCAGCCCCCCAGCGGCCGGTGCAATCTGTCCCGGATGCCCAGCCGGCTGCCGCCCCTGCGGCCCCAGTGCGTCCGGCCCAGCCCGTGCAGCCTGTGCAAAATGTGCAGCCTGCCCGGCCGGTGCAGCAACCCGCCCCCACCGAGGGCAGCACCCAGGACACCACCCGCACCGGCATCATCAAGGACTTTCTGCGCAAGATGGCCCCGGAGGGGGATGTTTCCAACACCACCGCGCTGAACGAGGGCAAAGCGGATTTCCAGCGCTTCTTCGCTGATTCCGTCGCCGTCGTGCCCGATGAGAAGGGCCGTTTCCACGACACCGGCAAGAAAAAGCGCTGGCCTTTCGGCCTGAAACCCGCCGACGACACCGACCATTTCGAGCCGATCAACGTCTCGCTGGGCGGCGGCCACACCGATGCCCCCGCGCAAAGTTCCTACCAGACCGAGGATGAATATTTCCCGGATGAAGCCGAGGCCGAGCAGGCCCCGCCGCCGAAGCCTGCCCGCAAGCACGGCTTCTTGAACAGCCTGTTTGGCGGTGGCAGCAGCGCCGATACCGACGCCACCGACGAGCTGATGATCCCCGAGGAGCGGCAGGACGAGCCGACGATGGCTCCGCTGCGCCCGGCCATCCAGCCGGAGCCGGAGACCAGCACTAACGTCTGGCGCAGCAAATACACCCAGCCCCAAAGCGAATCTTCCGGCAGCACGCTGGTCGGTGCTACCCTGACAGGCGACACACTGCAAATGCTGCGAGGCGTCGTCAACGAGCAAAAAAACAGCCGCACCCCTGCCCGCGACCCGGGCGCTACCGGCACGATCTACCGTAAAAAGCGCAGCACCGTGGAATTCACCCCCGGTCAAAAGCGCAGCACGCCGCCCCCGGCTCAGCCCACGCCGCTGCAGGGACCGGTAGGTGAGCCGCTGGACCTGCCCGGCCTGGAGAGCGCCCAGGCCATCCAGCCCGGCCAGACCACCACCGGCTTTACGATGCAGCTCGGTTCAGTCGCGCCAACGCCGTCGGACAGCACCCAGCAGTTCATGAGCGCTTACAACGCCGTGCGCCCCCATACGGCCCAGCCGCAGCCTGCCCAACCCGCAGCGCCGCAGCCCGCGCCCCAGGTCGATGCCGTACCGCAGCCCGATACGGCTGCCCCGGCTCCTGCTGTGGACGAGCCGACCCTAATGGCCGACAGCTATCACCACACCCGCGATGCCGTGGACGATCTGGTGGATACCCTGACCGGGCGCATCCGCCTAACGCCGGTCACGCCCGATGCCGCCGCCCAGCCTGCCCAGACGCAGCCGTTCCGGCAGGCCCCTCAGGCACAGCCCGCCCATACCGGCTTCACGCAGGATCTGGGCAGCTACGCGGCCCCTGCCGCACCGGCCCACACCGGCTTTACCCAAAACCTTGGCCAGGCTCCCGTCGAGCCTGCCACCGGCTCCTTTGTGGATAACATCGCCAACGCCATCAACACCGGCGCGATCTCCGACGAGACCACTCGCTACGACGAGATGGCCGCCCGGCTCACCTCCAATCTGGAGGAGGAAGCAGGGGAGAGCACCGCTCACACCGGCCTGCTGGACAAGTTCCGCCTGGGCGGGTTCCATCTGGGCGGCAAGGCCGACGATGAATCGGCGGATTCCGCTGCCCAGCCCTTTGACACTGCCGAGATCCCCGTGTCCCGCCGCCGCGATTACGAGAGCGCCGAGGACGCCCCCGCCGTGCGCAAGGAACTGGACGAGAACCTGCTGCATCTGACTACCGCCTGCATCGTAAGCGGCGCGGCGGCTCTGGTGCTGCTGGTGCTGGCGTTCATTGCCGCCGCCCTGCCCGCCATGCCCGGCGTTCTGGCCGGGGAAACCGTCTACCCGGCCGTAGCCCTGGTGCTGCTGGCCGCGGCCGCCGGTATCAACTGGAAAACACTGCTGAACGGTTTGCAGGGTCTGGCCAAAAAGCCGACCCCCGACAGCCTGACCGCTTTGGCCGTAGTGGGTGCGCTGCTACAGGCGCTCATCGTGCTGGTCACAGAAGGCTACACGAACGAGGTCACCCTGCTGGCCGGGCCTGCCGCGCTGGTGCTCTGCGTCAACACCGTAGGCAAGCGGATGAACGCCGCCACCGTGCGGGATAACTTCCAGCTCGTCAGCAAAAATGTAGACCACGCCGTAGCCTACCGGCTGAAAGACGCCGGCGCGCTGCGGGCGGCCTCTCAGGGGTTGGCTCAGCCGCACCCGTCGGTGCTGGTCAGCCGCCCGACGCAGATCTTCCGTGGTTTCCTGGCCAGCAGCGCCGCTGCCGGTACCAGCGATAAAAACCAGCAGCAGTTTGCCTGGGCCGCAGGCGGCTGCGCGCTGCTGGGCTTCCTGATCACTGTCATCCGCACCCACAACCTGACCAGCGCTGTCACCATTTTGGCCAGCATTTTGTGCTTGGCCGCGCCGCTGGCGGGCACGCTGTTGGCCGCCCTGCCCGCACACCTGATGCAGCGCAGCGCCGCCCAGGTGGGCGCGGTCGTGCCGGGCTGGCGTGACATCCGCCAGCTGGGCCGCATCAACGTCATCCAGGTCACCGCGCGGGATCTCTTCCCCCAGGGGTGCGTCACACTGGCGGGCATCAAGCCCATCAAAAACGCCCCCATCGACCTGGCCATCGTCTATGCCGCCTCCATCATGGCTGAGGCCTGCCCCACGCTGCGGGATGTCTTCTTGAATATGCTGGGCGACCGCAGCATGATTGCCAAGGTGGATGACCGCGAGGCCGTCTACGGCAAGGGCTACATCGGCTGGGTCAACAAGCGCCGCGTGCTGGTAGGCAACCGCAGCCTGATGCAGGATTACGGCGTCAAGCTGCCCAGCCTGGAGTACGAGCAGCACCATACCGTCAACCAGCGACGCATGATCTACCTGGCCGTCTCCGGCAAACTGTTTGCCATGTTCCAGGTGGCCTACCAGCGTGACCCGGACACTGCCGCCGTGCTGGACAGCCTGCGCCATTCCGGCCTGTCGCTGATCGTCGACTGCGACGATTTCAACTGCGATACCGCCCTGCTGGAGGCTGCCTACAGCCTGCCCGCCGGGGCCGTGAAGGTGCTGAATACCGCCGAGCATGAGCTGATGAACCCGGCCACCGCCTGGCTGCCGGAAAGCGACGGCAACATGCTGCATCTGGGCAGCTTTGCCAGCTTTGTGGGCGGCCTGGAAGCTGCCGCCGGTGCTGCCGAGGGCGAGCGCAAGTCCGCCGTCGTCGTCACTGCCTCGGTGCTTATCAGCTGCGTTTTGGGCGTACTGCTGACCCTGACCGGCGGCCTGGCCACCCTGCCGCTGCCCGCACTGGTATTGTACCAGGCCGCGTGGTGCGTGCTGGCTATGATCTTCCCGCTGTTCCAGCGGTATTAAATTTCCGTATTGTTGTAGAGAGGGGTTACGCCTGTGTACCGTGCCAAAGAAAAGCAGATGTCGATTTATGACTATCTGCCGCCGTACCATGGAGAACTGCGCGATAAAAACCGCTGGGTCCGCCTGGCCGAAGCCATCGATTGGGACCGTTTTGAGCAGGGCTATAGTGAACTGTTTGCCCCCAGCGGCAAAGCGGCCATCTCGGCCCGCATCGCGCTGGGCTGCCGTGTTATCCAGCTGCATTACGAGGTCTCGGACCGCGAGGTGGTGCAGCTGGTGCGGGAAAGCCCCTACCTGCAGTATTTTTTGGGCATGGAAACTTTCAGCGATGAGATGCCGTTTTCTGCCCGCACGGTAGCGCGGTTCCGCGCCCGTATCCCCGATAAAGTGGTGCGCCCGGCCGTAAGGCTGCTGCGCAGCTTTGTATAAAGCTGTAGTTTGCACAAACAATACTACGGCACCGCAAATCCCATAAAAAGTATATAATGAGGTCTAAATGGAAATTTTTCTCGATGCACTGTTGGATGCGCTGATTGACGGCGTAAAAATGCTGCCTTTTTTGTATCTGGCATATCTGCTGATCGAATGGCTGGAGCGCCACCACGGCGAGAACATTGAAAACGCCCTCGCCGGCGGCGGTCGCTGGGGCTTTTTGCCCGGCGCACTGCTGGGCTGTGTGCCCCAGTGTGGTTTCAGCGCGGTCGCATCCAACTTTTACGCCAGCCGGGTCATCACCCCCGGCACATTGCTGGCCGTATTTATCGCCACCAGCGACGAGGCCATTCCGCTGCTGGCCGCTGAGCCGAGCCAGTGGACCACCCTGGTCTTGCTGATCGTCTGCAAGATCATTTTTGCCATCGTAGGCGGCGTGCTGCTGGACTTCCCGCTGCGCAAGGTGCTGCCCCACTCGCTGTACGGCGGGTACGAGGGCCACGCCGATGAGGTGGACTGCCACGAGGAGCACGAGGAGACCAGCGGCATCTTCCTGGCCGCTCTGCGCCACACGCTGGAAATTTTCGTGTTCATTCTGCTCTTCAGCTTCCTGATCGGGCTTATTTTTGAGTCCGTGGGCGAGGACGCCATCACCGGTATCTTAGGCGGCATGGGCATCTTCCAGCCGATGCTGACCGCGCTGGTCGGCCTTGTGCCCAACTGCGCCGCCAGTGTGCTGCTGGCCCAGCTGTATATGGAGGGGGCCATCACCTTTGGCAGCCTGTTTGCCGGGCTGACCGCCGGCGCAGGCGTGGGCCTGGCCGTGTTGTGGCGTGTGAACCCCAGCTGGAAGCAAAACCTGTTTATGACTGGGCTGCTGTGGGCCGTTGGCGCCGCGGCAGGCATGGTGCTGCAACTGATTCTCTAAGGTCATACCGCACAATTCCCGCCCCGCGGGGCTGTGCGGTTTTATAGTAAAACCGTAAAAATTTCGGCAGGAGGTACTTATCCTATGCGGTACTCGATCGAAAATGATACCCTGCGTCTGACCGTCGACACCCACGGTGCCGAGGCTGTCAGCGTCATCCACAAGCCCACCGGAGCCGAGCTGCTCTGGTCCGGCGATCCTTCCGTCTGGGGCCGCCACGCGCCCATTCTGTTCCCTTACACCGGCAAGCTGACCGGCGGCAAGATGATTGCCAAGGGCGTGGAATACGCCGGCGGCCAGCACGGCTTTGCCCGTGATGTGGAGCACGCCATGACCCGTCACACCGCCGACACGCTGGAGTTTGAGCTGCACGCCAACCCCGAAACGCTGCCCAAATGGCCCTACGCCTTTGTGCTGCGCTCCACTTTTGTGCTGGACGGCGAGACCATCCACCACACCCTGACTGTGGAGAACCCCGTGGAGGAGCAGCTGCGCTTTGGCATCGGCTATCACCCCGCCTTTGCGCTGCCCTTTGATGACCGCCATACCACCGAGGATTACGAGATCCGCTTTGACGGGCTGGAGTCCCCGCTGTGCGTCAGCGCCATTCCCAACGGCCTGCTGAATGGCCAGAGTTACTATCTGGCCCGCAACACCGAGACCATCCCCCTGACCGACGACCTGTTCGACAGTGACAGCCATTGCATGGTTAACCTGAAGACCGCCCATGTCTCCGTTGTGGAGAAGGACACCGGCCGCAGCGTGATTTGCAATGTGGAGGGCTACCCCTACGTGCTGATCTGGTCCGCCGCCAAAAAGCCGCTGCACTTTATCTGCATCGAGCCCTGGCACAGCCTGCCCGGCGAGGAGAACGGCCCCCTGGAGTGGGAGCAGCGCCCCTGCGCCGCCAGCCTGAAGAAAGGCGAAAGCTGGTCCACCACCCTTTCCACCACCTTTGTGCGCTAAGCGGGGGACCGTATGACAAAGACAAAGGCATTTTTACAAAAACATCGCTGGAGTCTGACCGGCGCCCTGCTTGGGGCGCTGGTTTTTCTCGCACTATACGGCGTGCGGGTGCTGGATCCTGTCTGTGTGGACTGGATCTTGAACAATCCCAGCCCGGACCCGTCCCAGCATTATCTGGGCTGGGTGTTTTACCGCCGCAGCGGTTGGCACCTGCCGTATCTGGGCGCAAACTACAGTGCCATTTACCCCTACCGCACCAGCATTTTGTACACCGATTCCATCCCGCTGCTGGCCGTGGTCTGCAAGCTGCTGGGCGGGGTGCTGCCCGCGCGTTTCCAGTACTTAGGGCTGTGGGGGCTGTTCTGCTATGCCATGCAGGGCGGTCTGGCCCAGGCGCTCATTGCCCGCATCGGCGGCGTGCGCCCGCAGGATACCGCAAAAAACTGGGCCAGCGTACTGGGCGCCGGGGTGCTGGTGCTGTTCCCGGCGCTGAACATCCGCATGTTTGCCCACACGGCGCTGGCCGCCAACTGGCTGGTGCTGCTGGCCCTGTGGGTGTGGCTGTGTGCCGAGCAATCCGAAAATAGGCCGTCCACCGGAAAACTCTGCCTGTGGTGGGGTGTGTTGGGGCTGCTGTGTGCGGGCATCCATCTGTATTATCTGCCCATGGTGGGTATGGTGCTGGTGGCCACCTGTGTGCAGCGCGGGCTGGAAAAGCGCGGCCCCGCCGCCGTTGTGCTGCCCATCGTCAGCTTTTGCGCCGTGGCGCTGGCCGAACTGTTTGTGCTGGGAGCCTTTGCCGCCAACTTTGCGGGCTACTCCAACGGCTATTTGAGCGGTGCCGACCTAGCCAACCTGTTTGTGCCGGGTCTGGGTGCCAGCTGGGAACAGGAAGTGTACGCGGGCCTGGGCACCACCGCGGCCGTCGTGCTGGCACTGGCCGGTTTGTTGGTACAACGCAAAAAAGCGGCAGAGTTCTTCCGCCGCCATACCCATATTGTGGTTGCCGCTGTTGTGCTGCTGATTCTGGACGCCGTCGCCTCGATGGGCAACACCGTCACCTTCGGGGGCCACACGCTGTTTACCGTGCCCATCCCGCAGGTGCTGATGGATTTCTGGGCCATGTTCTCCAGCTGCGCCCGCCTGGCCTGGCTGGCCGGCATGCTGCTGGCCGTGGCGGCCTGCGGGCTGGTGCTGCGGTTCTGGAACGGTGCCGCGGCCGCTGTGCTGCTGGCTGTCTGCGCCGCCGCCCAGGGCTTTGGCCTGCGTACCGAGCTTACCAAGCGTTACACCACCTACCACAATGCCGCTTATTACGAGGACACCACCCAACTGACCGACCCGGCCTGGGAGCAGCTGGCTGCCAGCGGGCAGTTCAGCCGCCTGGCCTTTGCCAGCTTCGACTTTGAACACGACGACTTCTGGGACCTCGTTGCCTTTGCCGCCGACCACGGCTGGACCTCCAACAGCTTCTACATGGGCCACATGGACGGCAACTTGGCGGCGGTGACGCTGGCAGGGGAGATGAACACCCTCGCGCCGGACACGCTCTACGCCTTTATCGATGAGGACGAGCTGGCCCGCAGCGACTACGCGCTGCACTATTACCGGCTGGACGGCATCCTGCTGGGCAGCGTGGAGCCGATCCATGGCCTGACCGAGGAGCCTGCTGTTGACATCCCCGCCCACACGATGGCGCTGCAAAAATCCAGCGTCATCAACGGCACGGCGGACGCCGACACCGTGACCCTGAACGAGGGCGGCGAACTGCTGACCGAAGCCTGGATGCTCTTCCCCGGCAGCTACCGCGTCACCCTGACCGGCAGTGGGTTCGACCACAGTTATATCTATGCCCGCCACGGGCTTATCAACCAGGAGACCTACAAGATGGAGGTCAACTTTACCGGCATTGCCCCGGATGAGATGGTGTTTGAGTTTTCCACCGGCGAGCCGCTCTACTACTGGCGCACCGCCGTCCACGCGCTGGACGATACGCCCATCGCCGTTACGGTTATCAAGGTAGAAAAGATTGGCTAATCGTCTGCTTTATCGCCGCCCTGCCGATAAGCGGTGGGGGAAACCCCATACTGCCGGGTGAACGCCCGCGTAAAGTAGGATGCATTGCTGAACCCGCACCGTGCGGCGATCTCCAGCACGGTGTACCGGCTGCCCCGCAGCAGGGTAGCGGCCTTTTCCAGCCGAAAGTGGATGAGGTACTGCGCAAAGCTGGTGCCGGTCAGGTCGTGGAACCGCTTCATAAAGTGGCTGCTGCTGTAGCCGCACTGGGCGCTGATGGCCGCCACCGTGATTTTCTCCGCATAGTGACGGTCCACGTACTGCACGGTCTGGCGCAGAAGGCGGGTGTCCCGGTGCTCGGCCCCGGCCGGGTGCCGGGCGGGCGTGGCAGCTTTGCACAGCGCATCCATCACGCCGTACAGGCAGGCTTTTATGCGCAGTGCCGTGTTTTCTTTGCGGTTTTCAATCAGCATTTTTACGTTTACAGGCAGCTCCCTGCCCAGGGGGCTGTCTTTTTGTATATGGGCAGGCACTTCCATGCGGCCGTCCGCCAGCGGGGCCAAAAAGCGTCGGTAGGTCTCGCTGTCCGGCGGCTCCAGCAGCGAGAAGCGGAACAGGATGTTGTAATAGCGGAACGTCCCGGCCCCCGCCGCCGCGATGGCGTGGATCTGCCCGGGCAAAATCACTGCCACATCGCCGGTGTGCAGGGTAACCGTTGCCCGGTCAATGGTGATGCTGCCGCTGCCGGTTTCGCAGTAAATCAGCTCCATTTCCTCGTGGTAGTGCAGGGGATAGGCCGGGATAAACGTGGGGATGATACCGCAGTAGACGGCAAAAGGGAAGGCTTCGCTGCCATGGACTTTTACCTCCTGCCCATCGGGCAGAATGGCAGGGTTTGGGGGCAGATAGGACATAGGCGGCACCTCGTTTGCAAAAACATAGGATTCTGTTATAAGTATAAGACTTTTATGGATGAAGCGCAAGGGAAATCATAGTATAATGACAGCGTAGTAATTTGTAAGAGGTGTCTGTATGGGTTTTCGTTCTTCTTCTGTTTCCGGGGGCGGGATTACCGGCTTTTTTGGCGACCGCGCCTTTGCCCGCAGCCTGATGCACATTGCTTTGCCGGTCACGCTGCAAAGCATGCTGCGGGCCTCCTTCAGCATCATTGACCAGGTCATGATCGGCCAGCTGGGCAGCGCCAGCATTTCGGGCATCGGGCTGGGCGGCAAGTTTGCATCTATTCACAATGTGGTGCTCAGCGCCGTCACGGCAGCGGGGGCCATCCTCATTTCCCAATATCTGGGGCAGGGCAGCCGTAAAAACGCGGCCCGCAGCTACAGCGTCAACCTGCTGGTGTCGCTGGCCATTGCGGCGGTGTTTACGCTGGTCTCCACCCGGTTTGCCGAGCCGATTCTGGGCCTCTACACCCAGGACGATGCCACCCGCGCGCTGGGGCAGACGTATTTGCAGACTTACGCCTGGTCGTTCTTCCCGGCGGCGCTGTCCGGCATGGCGGAGACACTGCTCTGCTGCATGGAGGCCGCCGTCTTCCCGCTCATTGCCAGCATGACCTCGCTGTGCATCAACACGGGGCTGAACTACCTGCTTATCTTCGGCCACGGCGGGCTGCCCGCACTGGGGGTGCAGGGCGCGGCAGTAGCCAGCGTGGCTGCGCAGGTGGTGTCCTGCTTACTTGTCTACCTGTTTTTGGCCGTGCGGCTGCGGCAAAAGCAGTGGCGGCTGCGGTTCACGCTGGGCTTCACCCGGCCGGAACTTCTTACCTACGCCAAAATTCTGCTGCCACTGCTGGCCAGTGAATTTTTGTGGAGCCTGGGCGAGAACGTCTACTCCGCCATCTACGGCAACATCGGCACCCAGGCCTGCGCCGCTATGACGATGACCACGCCCATCCAATGCCTGATGGTGGGCGCACTGTCGGGTCTGTCCAAGGCGGCGGCCATCCTTATTGGCAAGTCGCTGGGCACGCAGGAGTACGACCGCGCCTACCGCGACGCCCAGCGGTTGATGCGCTGCGGGCTGGCGACCTCGCTGGTGTTGTCGGCGCTGCTGTTGGTGTTCGGGCGGCTGTACACCACGATTTACCGTGTCGAGCCGGAGGTGCGAGCCACGGCCTACTTATTGCTGGTAGTGTTCGCCGTCATCTCGCCGGTCAAGGTGCAGAACATGATCCTGGGCGGCGGCATTTTAAAAAGCGGCGGCAAGACCAACTACACCCTGGCCATCGACCTCATCGGTACCTGGGGATTCGGCGTGCCGCTGGGGTTCCTGGCGGCCTTTGTACTGAAACTGCCCGTCGTTCCGGTGTACTTTTTGCTCTCGCTGGAAGAATGTGTCCGCCTGGCGCTCTCGCTGCGGCTGTTCAAAAAGCGCAGCTGGATGCAGCAGTTGTAACGGAGGTGCAGCATGGATACATTACAGGTAAACGGGCAACCCTATACGGTAACGCGGCTGCAGGAGCATGGGCAAAACTAAAGGCAAACTTTTTGCACAAATTTTAAAAATAGCCCCTTGCAAAATAGCGGCGTTTGCGCTATGATGTACGTATTCCGTTGAAACACAGATGTTTTCCGGAAAATGCCGTGCCGTAAGGCGATTGAGAGGATCATACGATGTCTTTACTGAAAAAGCTGGTTGGACTGACGATTGGCGCTGCCGCTGTGGGCGCCGCGGCTTACTTTTTGAACCGTAACGAGCATACCGAGGAGTACGAGCATATTTGGGGCCCGGAGGATGAAGCAGAGGCCGAGGATGGCACTGCCGAGACCGCCGAGCCCGCTGACGATGCGTCTGCCGAGGCCGAAGAAGCCCCCGCTGCACCTGAAGAAACCGCTGCCGCTCCCGTAGAAGAAGCTCCCGAAGCGGAGGCCGCCCCTGTGCAGGCCCCCGCTGGAGATGACACCCCCAACGCCAACCCCGTTGAGCTGGGTGCCGTGGAAGTCCCCAAGACCGAGGACGGCAAGCTGGACGTTACCAAGATTGCCGACCCGGCTGATTTTGGTGATTGGGACGAACAGGGCTGCAAGGGCTGATAAGAAACCGCAAGGCGCATCTTTGGTTGCAAAGGTGCGCCTTTTTGCTATTTTATTGCCGTTTTCGCCAAGCAGCCGCACCCAAATTTGTACAGATTTCTTGTTTAACGCTTTACATCTTTACTGCGCTAAAGTATAATGTTGTTATGGAAAAGAGAGGTAGGAGACGTATTATGGAGCTGACTTTACAAAATTTCACCCCCGCCGAGCAGGCTACCTTCCGCCTGCGTGCCCTGTACGAGCAGGGCGGCTATCGCAAATACCGCGCCTCCCGGTTTGAGGAGTACGCCCTGTATCAGGAGTACCAGCGCTTTCTGCCGGACCCGCAGGTCATCACCTTTACCGACCTGGACGGCAAACTGCGGGCCATCAAGCCGGACGTAACGCTGTCCATCGCCAAGACAGCCCAGCCCGCCCCCGGCGAGTGCAAACGCTTTTATTATAATGAGGAAGTCTGCCGTGCCAGCCGCGAGAGCCACACCTTCCAGACCATCCACCAGATGGGCCTGGAGTGCATGGGCGAGGTGGACGAAGCCGCCCAGGCTGAGGTACTGCGCCTGGCACTGGCCAGCCTGGCCGCGCTGGATGTTCCCACCGTACTGGAAGTCAGCCACATGGGCTTTGTGACTGGCCTGCTGGATGTGCTGGATGTGCCTGCCACGGCCCACGCCCGGCTGGTGGAACTGCTGTGCGCCAAAAACGAACACGAGCTGCGCAAGGCTGCGTTGCAGGCCGGGGCTGATAAAGCCGGCGCCGATGCCCTTTGCGGTTTGCTTACCCTGCACGGGCCGTTCGGTGCCACCCTCACCGCCGCCAAGGCAGCCGCCATCAGCCCCGCGCAGAAAGCCGCACTGGCCGAACTGCTGGCCCTGCAAAACGCCCTGGGCGAAGCCGGCCGCGGCCTGCAGCTGGACCTGAGCATGGCCGATGAGGCCGAGTATTACAACGGCATCGTTTTTACCGGCTACGCGGCGGGCATCCCCCGCGCGGTACTCAAAGGCGGCCAGTACGACTACCTGATGCAGCGCTTCACCCCCGGCGCTAAGGCCATCGGCTTTGCGATGTACTTAGACGAGCTGGAACGTCTGGTCGCACCGCTGCCGCCAGTACAGCAGCAGGGCGGGGAAAAGACCTGGCTGAACATTGCCCTGCCCAAGGGGCGCCTGGGCGACAAAGCCTACGCTTTGCTGGCCGGGGCAGGTTACAGCGCCAACGAGGACTACAACGACACCCGCAAGCTGGTGGTGGAGAACCCCGAAGCCGGGGTGCGGTACTTCCTGGTCAAACCCAGCGACGTAGCCATCTACGTCGAACATGGCGCGGCCGACATCGGCATCGTGGGCAAGGATATTTTGACCGAGTCCGGCGCGGACGTCTACGAGCTGCTGGACACCGGCATGGGTAAGTGCCGCATGTGCGTGGCGGGCCCCAAGAACTTTGTGGATGATGAGAGCCGCG
>OLPL01001355.1_pt1 | contig 15344 bp, 15 predicted proteins | sample 1673211 | NCBI WGS metagenome assembly OLPL01 (sample SAMEA3136766, study PRJEB25190) | human gut metagenome | reverse complement strand
AATTTTGGCACCCGCCCAGGCTGCGATCAAGAATCCCCGCAAGTGATCGCGTAAGGGCTTGAACCGACACAAATAACACAAATAAAGCATAACAAATACCCCTCGGTTTCCTGCTGCGGGAGCCGAGGGGTATTTTGCGTATTAAGGGTGGAACGAATGCGCACTGTGATTTTATTCTGCCTTCAGGCGGAGCAAGGAGCCGGACTTTTCAATGCGGTAAAAGCCTGCGCTGCCGTCCACGCCGAAGTGCAGCTGCAGCTTGAGCGAAGAGTGCGACAGCGCGCGCACCGAAGGCGCGATCCAGTGCACCAGTGCCAGCAGCAGCGGCAGGGTGATCATCACAATGCCCTGAAACAGCGACAGGCTGATGCCGCCGATGTCGTTGATCTCGCCCATATGGGTGACGAATGTATAAATAATCCGCCTCCGCGCCGCACAGACTAAGCGGGAAAGGGGGCACTGACCGTGAATTTTCGGAAATTTTGTCGGCAGCGCTTTGGCGCGGTGGGGCTGGCGGCGCTGCTGTTGGCAATTGTGCTGCTGCTTTGCCAGGCGCATCCGGCTGTCCAGATCGAACCAGCCGCTGCCGCAGGCCCCCGCAGCGTTGCGGTCTGCGGCACGCCTTTTGGGGTAAAAATGTTCTCTGACGGCGCGCTGGTGGTGGCTTTTGCGGATCGGTATTCCGCGTCCGGCCGGGAAAATCCCGCCAAAGAAGCCGGCCTGCGGCTGGGAGACCTCATCATCTCGGCAGCGGGCCGCCCCGTGCACAGCAACGACGACTTATCCGCCGCTCTGCAGACAGGGCAGGGGAGCGCGGTCACGATCCTCTACCGCCGCGGCGGGCATGAGTACACGGCCCAGCTCACCCCCTGGGCGGATGCCTCGGGGGTGTACAAAGCCGGGCTGTGGGTGCGGGATTCCAGCGCCGGGATCGGTACACTGACTTTTGTGGACCCGGTGGCGGGCACCTTTGCGGGGCTAGGACACCCGATCTCCGATGTGGACACCGGGGCGGATTTTACGCTGCTCTCCGGCGAGATCGTGCCGGTCACTGTCACCGGTGTGCGCAGCGCCTCACCCGGCACAGCCGGGGAACTGCGCGGGGAATTTTTATCGGACATTCTCGGCATCGTGACGGGCAACGATGCCACCGGCCTGTATGGCCGCTGGACCGCCCCGGCACAAAATGTCGGGACGATACTGCCCATCGTCGCGCCGAGCGAGGTACACACCGGCGATGCCGAGCTGTGGACGACCCTCTCGGGCCGCACCACCCAACATTACACCGTGCGCATTGAGCGGGTGGGCAGCGGCGGGCAGGATGCCAATCGCGACCTGACTCTGCGCATCACCGACCCGGCCCTGCTTTCCGCCACCGGCGGTATCGTGCAGGGGATGAGCGGTTCGCCGCTGGTGCAGGACGGAAAACTGGTGGGCGCTGTTACCCATGTGCTGGTGGGCACACCCGCAAAAGGATACGGAATTTTTGCTGATACGATGTTAAAAATGGCAGAAACGTATAATCAGTGATCTTACACTTCCTCAAACGCCTTCAGCCAATCCACCTCTTTATCCCGCACCGGTGCGCCCAGGGGGTCCTGGCCGCACCGGGCGCGGAACTCGCCCAGCACGGCGGCGGGCATCAGCAAAGCTTTCTCGATCTCGGTCTGGAACACCAGTTTGGGGTTCTTGATCCGGGGATTTTTCATCAGCTCTTTCCAGTAGGTGTCGTAGTCCATCGTCACGGCCAGCGCCTCAAACAGCGGTGAAAGGTCGCCGTAACGGGCGATAACCCGGTTCAGCGAGCCGACAAACTGCATGTTGGCCTTGCCCTCGATCATGCCGTCATCCTTGCCTTTGACGTTGCGGCGGCAGAAATAGGCGGTCATCTGCACGATGTCCTCCAGCGCTTCCTGCTGGCCGCCGGAAAGGCGGGCTTTCAGGTTCTCGTAATCGCTGAATTTTTCCAGCGCGGCGATCATCGCCTTTTTGGTGGCGGCATCCTCAGACGTCAGCTGGGCGGGAGCAGCATCGGGCTCGGCCTCAACGAAATCCGCCTCCAGCAGGTCGGGCACCGGCGGAGCCTGGTTCTCGGTCGGCTCGGCGTCCTCATCCCGCAGTTCTTCGACCCCGATGCCCGCCACGTATAGGCGGTAATCTTCTAGGTCGTTCATGATGGACTTGTACAGGTAGGGCATGGGGGCACGCTTGGTGCGGGCCGTGGGAATGACCTTGGCCGCGTAACGGCTGGCCACGCCCTCAAACCAGCGGCGCAGGCCCTTGCAGTTGTCGATGACATTGTTCACGGTCTGGAAAAACACCGCGTTGCCGCCGTCGATCATCTTGTCGCTGGGGGCGCCGGCCATCCGCACCATCGCGTCAATAATGACATGTACGGCGTCCAGCTCCTCGGGGGCCAGCACCAGGGCCAGCTTATCCAGCTCGGCCTTCACGCCCAACTCCTGGGCCATCAGGTCGGGTGTGGCTCCGTAGGAGTAGGGGATGGTCGTCTCGGGCACCGAGACATAGTCCAGGGTCAGAATGTTCGGATCATCGTCCAAAGTGCCTGTCTCAGCCACTTCCAGGGCGGTCGTCTTTTTGCGCAGACGCTTGCTGCGCAGTTTGGTGATCTCGTTTAGTTTCTGATCGGCCACCTGCTTATCCACCGGCTCGATGGTGACCGAGATGGCGATGACGCGCTGACGGTCTTTTTCGTATACGGCATAGTCGAAGAGGATGTCGGTCTTGCCGTTGATCTCACTTTTGGCTTTGTCCAGCACGGTGCGGCGCACGTGGGCCCAGTTGGACGCGTTGCAGTCCACCTGCTTTTTCAGCGTCTCGATGCTCCACACCAGTGGCTCGCCTTTTTTCTTCTTTTCGAGGTAGAGGTTCTGGTAGCTCTTGCACAGCTCGTAGATCTTGATGCTGTACTGGCTCTTCATCGGCAATGTGTAGGTGATGTTCATTGTCGTGTAGAACTCTTTGAGCTGGATCAGGTGGGGTTTTAAGGATTGGTCCAGCGTCAGCACGATCTTGCCGGTGCCCTCATCGATGGTGGCGCTGCTCAACCAGCGGAACATCGTTATTTTTTGCGTACCGGCCAACCGGATCCACTGCACCTTGGCGTTGGCGATATCCTCGATGTTTTTCTTGACTTGTTTGTACATCGAGCCATTGTGCGGGTCCACGCCGCAAAGTTTCAGGAATTCGTAAATCGACATCTCGTACCGCGGAAGCTCGGTATCCGACGGCTTGATCATAGCGAAAATGTGCAGCATCAGCTTTTGTTGGCTCAGCGTCAGGCTGTACATGGCATTCTGGATCAGGTCGTTGGATTTGCGCACAATGGTCTGGTTGCCCCGGGCGCTGTAGGTAGCGACCGGGGTCAGAGCCTCGTCATTGTTCCGTGGGGCGTTTGACTGTTTTTTGGGTGCCATAGTGTTACCTCTGTTTTTCCCGCAGCTATGCTTGGCTGTGCCAAAATGGGTGTTTTGGCGCACAGCCTACGACGGTAATGCTAATAATAGCAGATTGTGCTTCATTCGTCAATTATTGTAATAGTCAGCACATTTTGATTTTTCCGCAAAAATCATGTATCCGTCGGTCTTATCTCTTTATGCTTTTAGTTCTTTTATTTAGATATAAGGTAAAGCTGTGCTGCCGATAACAACCGAAATGTGCGCGGAATAACAAGTGCATTGTGCCGAGAATAACTACAGATCTGTGCCCGGAACAACAATATGCGGGGGATAACAACCCTACTTGGGCACAAAATGGGGGCTATGCGGCAAAATGTGCGCAGAATAACAATCACTCGGAGCGGCGAAAGATTTTGCGGAGGGCAGACAGGCAATTTGGAATTGTGCCGCGTATAACAACAGGGGACCACGGTTGTTATTCACAGCATAAATTGCCGCAAAAAATATTTTTGCTGTGCGATAGCGGGCGGAGAAAAGTGGAAAGAATTTTTAAGATTTTGGAAATGTGCGCTGGATAACAACGGGGAGGATGAGAATTCTTTTGAGGGGGACGCGGAGAGGATTTTGCCGGCCAAGTTATATTTGCCTGGGCTGTTGGCGGATACACAATTTGGAAACCGAATGAAAAACGCTGTACATAGAATTGTGCTGTGGATAACAACCCAGCATTTTCTTTGTCTGCTGTGGTGGATGCGCGGGGAAAGCGGCGGTAAACCGTAAAAATGTGCAAACAATAACAACTGCTGATAGAAAACAAAAAATCAGCGGTATTGCGATAAATACGGGCGCATCGGCAATGAGAAAATGTGCGCTAAATAACAATCCTGCGTGCAAAATCCCGGAAAACAGCCTGCGGGCACGCCCCGCCTTAAAATGTGCAGCGAATAACAACCCCAGCCAACGGGACCGCCGCAGTCTGTTGCACACCCAATTGTGTTGTCAATAACAACCCTGTGCGGAAAAGGATGCCCTGGGAATTGTGCCGCCAATAACAACAGCTGCCTTTTGCCTTGGGAGCTGCTGACTGCAGGAAAATGTGCGGACGATTCCAACAGGTCACACAGCCCCAAAGCCCCGGTCAGACCCACCCTTCAAAAAGGAAAATGTGCGCTGAATAACAACCCAGCCGGGGTATATGCCTAAACCCCGCCCCGCCGAATTGTGCCGCGAATAACAATACCCGCCTGGGCCGCTCACCAGCCGTTTGAATTTGAAAGTGACCCGCAAGCGAAATCATAAGAAACCATAAATTGTGCCGTCGATAACAACCTCAAAATCTCTCAATCGGCCATGCCCTCACCAGTAAACTGTGCCGTGAATAACAATAGTAAGCAAAAGCCAGGCCAGTTGTTATCGGCCGCACAATTTATATTTTTTTTGCGGGAATCACAGGCAAATTACAGGCAGAAAAATTTTTTATAAGATAGTAACCCGCCAACTACCCCCACAAAATTACCCTATAATTTTTTCTCGGGTACTTTTTTGCACCGCAGTCTGGGCTGCGCCCACCGCAAATTATGCCGTGGATAACAACCATTCCTGCAAAATGTGCTGCCGATAACAACACGCCCCTATCATATAAAGGTAGAAATACGCATCTGCACAGCGGAAAGCGGGAAAATGCCGGGACCATAAAATTTCCAGCAAGAAAACCGCCTAACATGGTAAATTGGAAAAACTGGAAAATTAATGGAAGCAAATAACAGGGCCGAAAAATGTCTGTATTTTTAGAAAATGACGGCAAATCTAAGGAAAATGACGAATTGTGTCGAACGAAAATAGCGGGAATCGCTGAAAAAAATGGGAAAACCTCTTGCGATGAATGGAAAAATATGGTAAAATTTCCACAGTAAAGAGAACGACGGGCAAACACCACAGCGTGCGGCACCTGTTCATTGTATGGAGGAAAGTTGACGATGGATAAGATCAAGTTTGTTATGACCAATACCAGCGACATCGTGACGGAAGTCTGCCGCGAAGCGCTGGAAGCCAAAGGCGTGACCGTGATGGTGTGCGACAAAAACGGCACCGCCGCCCTGGAGACCCTGCTGGCCGTCCACCCCCAGGCCTGCCTGCTAGACGCCTTCATGCCGGACCTGGACGCCATCACCGTCAAGCAGCGCTACGAGGAAAAGAACAGCAGCGGCGTACATACCACCTTCTTTGTCACCGGCGCGTTCCAGAGCGAAGAAGTCGAGCAGGACCTCTTAGATAACGGTTTCTCGTTCTTTTTCGTGAAGCCGTTCGATGAAAACGTGCTGGTCAGCCGGGTACTGCGTGCCGCCGGCGGTGCCAGCCGCCCGCAGCCGGTCTCGCTGGATTCCGATGAGCTTACCGTCACCGAGATCCTGCACCAGATCGGCGTGCCGGCCCACATCAAGGGCTACCAGTTCCTGCGGGATGCCATCCTGCTTACCACCGCCGACCACGAGTACATCAACGCCGTGACCAAGCGTCTCTACCCTGAAATCGCCAAGCGCAACGGTACCACGGCCAGCCGCGTCGAACGTGCTATCCGCCATGCCATCGAGGTCGCCTGGGACCGCGGCGATGTGGACACTCTGAACAGCTACTTCGGCTACACCATCCACAACCTCCGCGGCAAACCCACGAATAGTGAGTTCATCGCGATGATCGCCGACAAGATCCGCCTGGACAAAAAGCGGAGAGCATAAGGCCGCATAAACCCCGCCACTATCCGCAAAACCGGCATTTTGTGGCGGACGCTGCAAACCGATAAACTCGCGGATTCATCGCTATAAAAAATGTGAAATTATGAAATAAGCCTATAAATAATTTGTGTTTACACCGATAAACTTCCTGTATTCATTGGGTCCTGGACCGCGATGATACAGGAGGTTTTATTTTTTATGGTTCAATACGATGTTGAGGCTTTTATGGCCGCTTGTGAGCGCAAAGGCCTGGCCGCAAAAACGAAGGGAAGCTATGAGCAGACGCTGCGGCTGTTTGGGCAGTTCCTAAGTGTGCGTGAAATTGAGCGGACGGAAGAAGTTAAACGTGTACATATAGAAAGCTACATCCTATTGAAAAGCTCTGGTCGACGGTGAAGTCTTTCCTTCGTAAATTCAAGGCACGGACCCTGGATGCTCTTCTGAACGCGATACAATGTGCTTTTCAGACAGTTTCGCCTTCTGACTGCTCAGGCTGGTTCCATTCCTGCGGCTATTCGCCTTATTTTTGAAAATTGCTATAAAACCCATTTTGCCGGAGCCCCGGCCCAGCGCAAAATCCCAGGTGGATCCCCCTGCGCCAGGTGTCTGCCGCTCACTTTTTCCGCGTGGCAATGTCCTGAAAGCAGAAATAGTCCGGTTGGTGGCGGGACTGGGTGTACTCAAACAGCAGACCGGCGGCGTTGAAAGTCTGGTTTGCGACGACGACCACGCAGCCATAGGTGCCCATGTCCAGCAGCTTTTCGTCGCGGGCGGTGGCGTGCTCCACCGTGATGCGGCGCTTGCTGGTGATGATCTGCATTCCCAGTGTGTTCTCAATATATTCGTAGATAGAGTTTGCGGCAATTTCCGGTGTCAGGCCGGGGACAAACTCCTTTAAAAAGTAGTTGACGTCGAGAATCAGCGCTTTGCCGTTGAGATACCGCACGCGTTCAATACTCCATAGCTCATCCCCAACCGAGAAACCGCTCTTGGCGGCAAAGCACTCATCGGCGATGACAGTCTCAAACTTCGTGACTTTCGTCACGGCGCGAAGGCGGTTGCGGCGGGCGGTTTCTTGAAACGTCTCGATGCCGCCGATGGTAAACGTCGTTTTGCCCACCGGCTGGTAGATGACCCGCACGCCGCGCCCCTGCATGGTCTGCACATAGCCGTCGGCTACCAGCTCCGCCAATGCGCGTCGAACTGTGTTGCGGGAGCAGGCGTATTTCTCTATTAAGGTATTCTCGCTGGGCAGCAGCGATTGATAAGGGTAATCCTGCGCTTCAATGCGCTTTTTCAGGCTGTGGTAAATGCCCTCATATTTTGCCTTTGGCATGGTGTGTACCTCGCAACTTGTTCAAACATTTGTTTTAGTATACCGTCTTTTCGGCCAAATTTCAAGTGGGAAAGTTGTGGGCAGTGCCGAAAATCAGCGCTCTGCGCCACTTTTTTGGAAAATCGCCTTGACTTGTATAAACAAGTCTGCTATCCTGTGGCTGTAAGCAAAACTTGTATAAACAAGTTTGATAATGCCCGCTCTACCGGGCAAAAGGAGGAAAACATCATGGGTAAATACGAACAGGACGCGCGGCTGCTGCTTGAGTACGTCGGCGGCAAAGAGAACATTGCGGCGGTATCTCACTGTGTATCGCGTATGCGCTTTGTCCTCAACGATCCCGCCAAGGCGGACGTTGCCAAAATTGAAGCACTCAAATCCGCCAAGGGCACCTTCACGCAGGCAGGCCAGTTCCAAGTCATCATCGGCAACACGGTCAACGATTTCTACAATGATTTCATCGCGGTCTCCGGCATCGACGGTGTCTCCAAGGAGGCTGTCAAGAGCGCGGCCAAGCAGAACCAGAACGCCCTGCAAAAAGTTATGAGCGTGCTGGCCGAGATCTTCGCCCCGCTGATCCCTGCCATCATTACGGGCGGTCTGATTTTGGGCTTCCGCAACTGCATCGACAGCATCTATTTCTTCAATAACGGCACTCAGACCTTGTGCGATATCAGCCAGTTCTGGTCGGGCGTGGACAGCTTCCTCTGGCTGATCGGCGAGGCCGTTTTCCACATGCTGCCGGTCTGCATCTGCTGGTCCGTCACCAAAAAGATGGGCACGACCTAGAGCCTGGGCATCGTCCTCGGCCTGACGCTTGTTTCCGGCCAGCTGCTGAACGCCTACGCTGTCGCGTCCACGGCAGCGGCAGATATCCCCAAGTGGGATTTCGGCTTCTTCACCATCAACATGATCGGCTACCAGGCACAGGTTATCCCTGCCATGCTGGCCGCGTTCACGCTGGTGTATCTGGAAAAATTCTTCCGCAAGATCTGCCCGCCGGTCATCTCGATGATCGTTGTACCGTTCTGCTCGCTGGTCCTGTCCGTCATCGTTGCTCATACTATCCTTGGCCCCATCGGCTGGAAGATCGGCTCCGTCATCTCTGATGTTGTCTACGCTGGCATTTCCGGCTCCTTCCGCGTGGTCTTTGGCGCAATCTTCGGCTTTGTCTACGCCCCGCTCGTCATCACCGGCCTGCACCACATGTCCAACGCCATTGATATGCAGCTGATTGCCGACTTCGGCGGTACGATGCTGTGGCCGATGATCGCGCTGTCCAACATTGCCCAAGGTTCCGCAGTCCTCGGCATGATTTACTTACAGCGCAAAAATGCTGACGCCCAGGAGGTCAACGTACCCTCCTGCATCTCCTGCTACCTCGGCGTTACCGAGCCCGCTATGTTCGGCGTCAACCTCAAATTCCACTTCCCGTTCATCTGCGGCATGATCGGCTCGGCCATCGCGGCAGCTGTCTGCGTGGCTACTTCCACCACGGCCAACGCCATCGGCGTCGGCGGCATCCCCGGCATTCTGTCCATCCAACCTGCCTACATGCTCAGCTTTGCAGTGTGCATGGTCATTGCCATCGTTGTGCCCTTTGTGCTGACCGTCAGCGTCGGCAAAAAGAAAGGCATTGCATGATTTTGTGAGGGGCAAACCATGAACGATTTTAAAGATAAAGTTGTTTACCAAATTTACCCGAAGTCCTTCATGGATTCGAACGGCGACGGCTTCGGTGATTTGAAAGGCGTCACCGCTAAGCTGGATTATCTCGCCGACCTCGGTGTTGATTACCTCTGGCTGACGCCGTTCTTCCCCTCACCTCAGCGCGACAACGGCTACGATGTGGCTGACTACCGCGCCGTGGATCCGCGCTACGGCACGATGGAAGATCTGGAAGAGCTCATCCGCGAAGCAGACAAGCGCGGCATCGGCCTGATGCTGGACATGGTGTTCAACCATACCTCCACCGAGCACGAGTGGTTTAAAAAAGCACTGGCGGGCGATAAAAAGTATCAGGCCTACTACATCTTCAAGGACAGCACGCCTGACCGTTACCCGACGAACTGGGTTTCAAAATTCGGCGGCCCCGCGTGGGAATACGTGCCGTGCCTTGGCAAATGGTATCTGCATCTTTACGACGTCATGCAAGCCGACCTGAACTGGGAGAACCCCGCCGTGCGGGAGGAAATGGCCGACATCCTGCGCTTCTGGAAGGCGAAAGGCATCAAGGGCTTTCGCTTTGACGTCATCAATGTCATCTCCAAGCCGGAATTTTATGAGGACGACTACGAGGGCGACGGCCGCCGCTTCTACACCGATGGCCGCAACGTCCACAAGTACCTGAAGGAGCTGGTCGCCGCGGGCGGCATCGACGGCATGATCACGGTGGGGGAGATGTCCTCCACCACGCTGGAAAACTGCATCGGCTACACCGCTGAGGGCAACCACGAGCTGACGATGTGCTTCAATTTCCACCACCTGAAGGTCGACTACAAGGACGGGCAAAAGTGGGAATTGATGGAGCCTGATTACCTCGCCATGAAGAAACTGTTCCAGACCTGGCAGGAGGGGATGCAGGCCCACGGCGGCTGGAATGCGCTGTTCTGGTGCAACCACGACCAGCCCCGTGCGGTCAGCCGCTTTGGCAGCGACACGACCTACTGGAAGGAAAGCGCCGAGATGCTGGCGGTGGCCATCCACTTTATGCGCGGCACACCGTACATTTATCAGGGTGAGGAGCTGGGCATGACGAACCCGCACTTCACGAAAATCGAGCAATACCGCGACGTCGAGAGCCTCAACTACTATAAGATTCTGCGCCAGCAGGACAAGTCCGAGGCCGAGACGCTGGACATTATCGCCCAGCGCAGCCGCGACGACAGCCGCACCCCGATGCAGTGGGACGCGAGCGAGAACGCCGGGTTTACCACCGGTACGCCGTGGATCGGCATTGCCGACAACTACAAGGCCATCAACGCCGCTGCCCAAATGGACGCCCCGGATTCCATCCGCAGCTTTTACAAAACGCTGGTGGCCCTGCGCAAGAAAATGCCGGTCATCAGTGCGGGAAAAATCGAGTTCTTGTACCCCGACAACGCGGATTTGTTAGCCTATCGCCGGTACGACGGCGAGACAGAGCTGCTGGTTCTCTGCAACCTGCGGGAGCGGGAAATTGCCAAGCCCCTACCCGTAGGCTGGACCGATGCCGAGAAACTGCTGGGTAACTACCCCGACACCGCCGACACGCTGCGCCCCTATGAGTGCGTAGTGCTGAAAAAGTGAAGGCTGCCGTATTATCTTTTCGCTATTGGGAGTTGACCGTATCCTTTGCGATAGTAACCTCATAGTGAGCAAGACAAAAGCACTTTCCCTTATTTGCAATGCAAATATAAGGGAAAGTGCTTTTTTGTAAGGGCAAAATTTCGCGCTCAAAGCTGTGCAAGACCTGCCGGGTGCCATTCGTCCCGGATGCCGATGTCGGCACAGACGATCTCACCGCAGAAGGGTGCGGAGCTTGGAGCTGTGTGCAGGGGCTTGCAGCTGTCAAACGTCACGGTCAGGTCTGCGCGGACGGCTCCCTCGGCGGCCTCACCCGTATCGGTGTTGATGCCGCTGGGCAGATCGACGGCCAGCACGAATGCGCCGCTTTCCCGCTGACGATTCATCAGCGCACAGGCAGCCAGCCCGGCCGGGCGAAGGCTGCCGTGAAACCCGGTGCCATACAAAGCATCCACAACGGCGTCAAAGGGTTGTGCTGCCAGCGCTGCCGCATCGCGGCATTTGGTGACCGGCAGGTCTGCCAGGCGTGCATAGTTCGTCATGGCATCGGGCGTTTTAGGGTCGCCCTCGGCCAGCAGGACGGCCACGCGCCAGCCATCTTGGGCGGCGGCGCGGGCCATCACAAGGCCGTCTCCGCCGTTGTTGCCCTTGCCGCAGACGATGAGCAACGCCCCGCCCAGCGGAAGGCGCGCCCGCAGCTGGGTGTAGGCGGCCAGCCCGGCGTTTTCCATCATTTGCAGATAGGGCAGGCCGTGGGCGTTGCCTACACGCTCGATCTCCTTCATCTGCGCAGCGGTCACAATGCGGTGCTTCATAATTTGTGCCTTCCTTTATCACAGTATGACATTTTGCAATCAACTGTACAAATTACAGCGCCGTGCCCGTTTTGGGCACAAAAAAGCGGGTCATGTCGGCATGCTCCAGCGCCAGCAGCTTTACCTTTCTGTCAATGCCTCCGGCATATCCGGTCAGGCTGCCGCCGGTGCCGACCACGCGATGGCACGGAATGATAATAGAAATTTTGTTATGCCCGACAGCGCCGCCCACGGCCTGCGCGGACATCCGGGGCCTTCCCTGCTTTTCCGCAAGCTGCCGCGCGAGCTCACCATAGGTCACGGTCTGCCCGTAGGGAATTTGCAGCAGCAGCGCCCACACCGCCTGCTGAAATGTCGAGCCAGCCGGGTGCAGCGGCGGCAGAAAGCCCGGCTCCTGCCCCGCAAAGTAAAGGTCCAGCCAGCGCCGGGCCTCGGAAAGGACCGGCGTTTCCCGTTCGGTATGCTCGGCGGGCAGTCCGTCGGCAAAATATTTCGCGCCGTCGAACCACAGCCCGGTCAGCCCGACCTCGTCCGCCGCCAGCAGGATACGGCCCAACGGGGCGTCATAATGCTGAATATATGTCATCGTATATGCACCTCACCGACTGAAAAACAGACCGTAGCGGCCCGCAGCCTTTTTATCATTATACCGCATTCTGCTGCAAAGCTCTATCCGTATTTTGCAAAATATCCAAGGCTGTTGCCTTTTTCCCGCCAATCCCCTATAATCATGGGTAATGACAGATAAAGGAGCACTACCATGAAAATTGCAATTCCCTATCAAAACGGCCAGGTTTTCCCACACTTCGGCCATGCACCGCAGTTTAAATTCTACACCATCGAGAGCGGCATGATTTTACACACCGAGGTCGTCGAGACCGCGGGCAGCGGCCACAGCGCCGTGACGGCCTTTCTGATGCGCGGCGGCGTTGACACGCTGATCTGCGGCAGCATCGGCGCGGGCGCGCAGACTGCCGTAGCCGGGGCCAATATCAGGCTGTACGCCGGTGTCAGCGGCGACGCCGACAAGGCCGTGCTGGCGCTGCTGGCCGGAAAACTCGTCCATGACCCCACTGCTGTTCACTGCGGCCACCACGACGGCGAGCACCACTGCGGCGGGCATCACTGCCACTGACAAGGAGGCTTGCACCATGACCCTTACCGAACGTGCAGCCGCAGCTGCAGAATTAAAAACCACCGGGCAGTGCAACTGCACCCAGTCTGTTGTAAAGGTATTTGAGGACAAGCTGCCCGTGGAGGGCGACACCCTGCGGATGCTGGCAGCAGGCTACGCTGCCGGTATGGGCTGCCTGGAGAGCACCTGCGGCGCACTGATCGGCGCTGTGATGGTGGCCGGCATCCTGACGGAGGGCCGCGGCACGCCCGCTGTGGCACGCGCACTGGTCCGGAGCTTTGAGCAGCGGTGCGGCGCGACTATCTGCAAGGAGCTGAAGGGCGTTGCCACCGGCGTGCCGCTCTGCCCCTGCCCCGAATGCGTGCGCAATGCCGTGCTGGCGCTGGGCGACGTACTGCCCGACGCCGTAAAGGAGTGAGCGCCGATGTTTTTTGCCTACGGGGAAGCCGAGCTTGCCTACCTGCGCGCCAGGGACAAGCGGCTGTGTGAGGTCATCGACAAAATCGGGCATGTGGACCGCGTCGTCGATACCGATTTGTTTTCGGCGGTGGTACACCACATCATCGGCCAACAGATCTCGACGAAGGCGCAGGCCACGATCTGGCAGCGGATGCAGGACGCACTGGGCACCGTGAACGCCGAGACGATCCTGGCTGCCGGTGTTCCCAAATTGCAGGCGCTGGGCATGACCTTTCGCAAGGCGGAGTACATCACCGATTTTGCCGAGCGCGTCCACAGCGGTGCGTTCGATCCGGAGGGCATCCGGCAGAAAAGCGACGAGGACGCCATCCGCGAATTGAGCGCCCTGAAGGGCATCGGTGTTTGGACGGCGGAGATGATTTTGCTGTTCTGTATGCAGCGGCCCAACATTTTCAGCTACGACGACCTTGCCATCCAGCGCGGTCTGCGGATGGTCTACCACCACCGCAAAATTGACCGCAAGCTGTTTGAAAAGTACCGCCGCCGGTTCAGCCCCTATTGCAGCGTGGCCAGCCTGTACCTGTGGGCCGTGGCAGGCGGAGCGATCCCGGAAATGCGCGATTATAAACCGAAAACCGCACGATAAAAAAGGCAGTCGACCCGCTGTAGCTCTGTCAGCGGGTCGGCTGCTCTTTTACATTTTAAATTTGCCACGGAGTTATAAAGCCTTACCGCGCTGCTCTTGCCGGAATTTTGCTGCGCAGCGCCTCAAGGCGGTTCAGCGCGTCGTTCAGCGTCTCGTCCTTCTTGGCAAAGTGGAAGCGGATCAGGTGGTTGACAGGCTCCCGGAAGAAGCTCGAGCCCGGCACCGCGCCGACACCGACCTTAGCGGCCAACTCCTCGCAGAACTTCAAATCGCTGTCATAGCCGAATTCAGAAATGTCCATCATCACATAATACGCACCCTGCGGTACGTTGTGGACAAGGCCCAGAGCGTCCAGGCCCTTGCAGAACAAATCGCGCTTGTGCGTGTATTTTGCCAGCAGGTCATCGTAGTAGTCCTGGCCGAATCGCAGTCCCGGGATGATGGCCTCCTGCAGGGGAGCCGCCGCGCCGACAGTCAGGAAGTCGTGTACCTTCTTGGCGCGCTCAATGATGGGCGCGGGCGCAATGACGTAGCCCAGCCGCCAGCCCGTGACCGAGTAGGTCTTGGACAGCGACGAGCAGGAGATCGTCCGCTCCCACATACCGGGCAGCGCAGCAAAATAGGTGTGGGTGTGCGGCGCGTAGACGATGTGCTCGTACACCTCGTCGGTGATAACATAGACGTCATACTTTTTGGCAAGGCCCGCAATCAGCTCCAGCTCGTCCCGGATGAACACCTTGCCGCAGGGGTTCGAGGGGTTGCACAGGATCAGCGCCTTCGGGTGTTGGCGGAAGGCATTCTCCAGTACCTCGGGGTCAAAGGTAAATTCCGGCGGCGTCAGCGGCACATAAATTGGCTCCGCCCCGGTCAGGATCGTGTCCGCGCCGTAATTCTCGTAAAACGGCGAGAAGATAACGACCTTGTCCCCCGGGTTCGTCACGGTCATCATGGCGGTCATCATCGCCTCGGTGCTGCCGCAGGTCACAACGATCTCACTGTTGGGGTCAATTGTCCGGCCCATATAGCGGGTCTGCTTGGCGGCCAGCGCCTCGCGGAAGTTCTGCGCGCCCCAGGTGATGGAGTACTGGTGGTAGTCCTCGTGCGCGACCTCGGCCAGACGGTCCAGAATTGCTTTGGGCGGGTCAAAATCCGGGAAGCCCTGGGAAAGGTTCACTGCGCCGTATTTGTTGGAGATACGGGTCATGCGGCGGATGACGGAATCGGTAAAGCCTGCGGTACGGTCAGAAAGCGGCTGCATTGGTAGATCACCCCTGTTGTTTATTCCTATCTGTTTGCTTGGTTACTTTGCATTGTACCGCGGCAGCGCAGGTTCGTCAATGCCGTTCCGCGGAAATTTTGCATTTTGGAAAATCACTGGTATAATAAAGGAAACAGACAAATCGTAAATCGGAAAGGATGTTCCCGATGCCGCAAGATAAATCCTTACAGATGAATCAAACCATCGAAACTGCCATTTTGCAGCTGCAGCAGTCCCCTACCCCGGAGCAGCTGGCCCACACACTGACCGTCGTCCGCCGCTGTATGCAGACAGGCGG
>OLPL01001353.1_pt1 | contig 15355 bp, 8 predicted proteins | sample 1673211 | NCBI WGS metagenome assembly OLPL01 (sample SAMEA3136766, study PRJEB25190) | human gut metagenome | reverse complement strand
CTTACAGTGGGACAGATAACGACAATCTTTACAAACAGAATGGCGTGATCGTCTGCCAAAAGCCAGACGGAAATTATTACTACTATTATATGAATGATTTCTTCTCTCTTGTAAATGCAGGAAAACTTCAATTTCAGATGGGCGAACAGGACAGAGATCAGTTCCTGGCAGGATTGCAGGCAGGTGAATTTACAACTTCCGGATATTATACATTTCAGATTACAGATGAAAATGGTGATCTGCTTTATACAGACTGCTGGAATTTTGGCCAGTCTCTGATAGAGAAATACGCACCGGTTGAGGCAGATAATCTGCTTCAGGTTGTAAATAACAATCCACAGTTAAATGGAAGATTGTCGCTGGTTTACGATAATATAGCCACAGCATTGCAAACAATCTATGAAGACTGGCAGGATTATGAAGGCGGTTGGGATTATCTGGAAGAGGGAAATACCAATTTTACCTATCTGTACGCAGATGAATCGACGAAGAAAGTTACTACAAATAAAGCAGAATATGCAAATTATGCGGATGTAAGAGATAGCATAGAGAATATAATAGCTTCTGCGTCTAAAAAATCTGTGAAATACATGGTGATCTATCCGGAGTTGAAAGATTTTAAGACGAATATGAATGTATCTTATTCTGATCAATGGCTTAATATTCGTTCTTATGGTTATTATTCCGGAGGAACAAAGTGGAAAGATGTTTTTGCAGTTGCGGTTGATACAAAATATCCGATTCAGGATCAATTTTACCAGAACAGTATTGAGTATCAGAATAATATTCCGCATATGAAAGCAGCATTGCATTTTATGATTTTCAGCGGACTACTCTTTTTGATCACAGTAGTGTGGCTGACATTGGGGGCAGGAAGAAAACCGCAGGATGAAGAACTGTATTTGTTAAAGTTCGATTCCTGGAAGACAGAGATTGCCGCTGCAGTTATTATTTTTGTCTGGGTGATTGGAAGTTATTTCTTTTTCGTAGCAGGAATCGATGGAATTCATATCTTATTTGATGGAATTACAGGGTTGTGTAGTTCCTATGGGGCTGTGGAAAGTGATACATTTATTCCGTCATCTTATGTTCCAAATGTATATATGCAGACTTTAAGTCTCGGAGAATCAGTGGGTGTATTTTCCTATGGAGTGTTCACATTTACTTGTTTCTTTGCCGGTTACCTCAGTCTGGTAAGAAGAATTAAAGCAAAGAGTCTGTGGGAGAACAGTCTGCTTCGAAGCGTGGGAGTATTTCTTGGAAAAGTATTCCGAGATGTGAAGCTTACAAAGAAAACAGCAGGACTTTTGATTCTTTATTTCCTGTTTCAGCTTTTCGTACTTTTGGATAGAGATTTCTTCCTGGTGCTTCTGCTGCTGATCGCTGACGCAGTGCTATTCTATTACATGGTTGCAGATGTGATGGAGAAGAACCGACTGAGAAAAGGAATCCAGGAGATTGCTGCCGGAAATATGAGTTATCAGATTCCAATTGACGGACTGCATGGAGAGAATAAAACCATTGCATTGATGATCAACGGAATCGGAACCGGACTTAATAAAGCAGTTGCTGAGGCAATGAAAAACGAACGTCTCAAGACAGATTTGATCACAAATGTTTCTCATGATATTAAGACACCACTGACGTCCATTTTGAATTATGTCGGCATCTTAAGACAGACAGATCCGGCGGATCCGAAAGTTCAGGATTATCTGAATATTCTGGAAGAGAAAGCTCAGAGACTGAAGACATTGACAGAAGATGTAGTAGAAGCATCGAAAGTCAGCAGCGGAAATATTTCGCTGGAATATATGGATCTTGATCTGTCGGAAATGATCCAGCAGACGCAGGGCGAACTCGAAGAAAAATTCGAGGTGAGAAATCTGGCGATCGTCACAGATCTTCCGGCAGAACCGGCTGTTGTGCATGTCGATGGAAGAAGAATGTGGCGTGTCCTGGAAAATATTTACGGAAATGCAGCCAAGTACGCAATGCCTGGAACAAGAGTCTATGCGACTCTGAAAACAGATGATACAAAGGTGAAATTTTCATTGAAAAATGTTTCCGAGCATCAGTTGAATATTCAGGCTGAAGAACTGACAGAACGTTTTATTCGCGGGGATATTTCCAGAAGTACGGAGGGAAGTGGATTGGGACTTTCCATTGCGAAGAGCCTTACAACGATGCAGGGCGGCACATTTGATCTGTATCTGGACGGAGATTTGTTCCGGGTAGATATTACATTTCCAAGAGTGAAAGCAAAAGGAAATGCTGCCGGGGCAACAGAGGAATCGAAAAAGAAATCATCAAGCGGTGTATCTTGACATTCTATTCGCGTTATGCTAACCTTTTTAAGGAATGAAAAGCAGTGATAAGCGAAACGCGATGAGGAAGAGAGTAGTCTGTAACAGATTCTACAGAAAAGTCCTGAAGGCTGTCAGGCCGGATGCTGAGAGGGATGGATGGAAGACAGATGAAGATGGCTTCTGAGCAGCGCAGATGAGCCTGAACAGAGTGAGCAAGTGAGTTGTTTAAGCAGCAATCTTGAATAAAAAGATCCGGGTTAGTCTGTGAAGGGATTCGCCCTTTATAGCGAAGAGTATCAACAGTGAGAAATGCCGTAGTATTCAAAGTGGTTTTGATTAACAAAGCAGTTTTTACTAACGAAAGTGCAGATACTCATAGAGGTTTCTTTCCGCGAGGAAGGAACGAAGAGAAGTGGTAACACGAAAGTAGGATTCGTCTTCTCAGGGATGCAAGTCTCTGGGAGGGCGTTTTTTAATGTATTAGGTTCTTTCCTAATATATTAAAAACGCTCCGCTAGGGATGTTCCGGAAAATTCAGAAAAAATCGTATTAGTAATCACTGAAAGTTGAGAAAAGAATCCCACATTGTGGGAAAAGGAGGCAGAAAAATGTCAGAAAAACCAAAATATTATATAACAACAGCGATTGCCTATACATCAGGTAAACCGCATATCGGAAACACATACGAGATCGTGCTTGCAGATGCAATCGCACGTTACAAGAGAAGCCAGGGATATGATGTATTCTTCCAGACAGGAACAGATGAGCATGGACAGAAGATCGAGCTCAAAGCCGAGGAGGCTGGAATCACACCAAAGGAATTCGTAGATAATGTATCAACAGAAATCAAAAGAATCTGGGATCTGATGGATACATCTTATGACAAATTCATCCGTACAACAGATGAAGATCATGAGAAACAGGTTAAGAAGATTTTCAAGAAACTTTACGACAAGGGAGATATTTACAAGGGACATTATGAAGGAATGTACTGTACACCGTGTGAGTCTTTCTTCACAGAGTCTCAGCTTGTAGATGGAAAATGTCCGGACTGTGGACGCCCGGTTCAGCCGGCAAAGGAAGAGGCGTATTTCTTCAAAATGAGCAAGTATGCGGATCGTCTGATCGAGCATATCAATACACATCCGGAGTTCATCCAGCCGGTTGCCCGTAAGAACGAGATGATGAACAACTTCCTTCTTCCGGGACTTCAGGATCTGTGTGTATCCAGAACATCCTTCAAGTGGGGGATTCCGGTAGATTTCGATCCAAAGCACGTTGTATATGTATGGCTTGATGCTCTTACAAACTATATCACAGGAATCGGATATGATGCAGACGGAAACAGTACAGAGCAGTTCAACAAGCTGTGGCCGGCAGACCTTCATCTGATCGGAAAAGATATCATCCGTTTCCATACAATTTACTGGCCAATCTTCCTTATGGCACTTGATCTTCCACTTCCGAAACAGGTGTTCGGACATCCGTGGCTGCTTCAGGGAGACGGTAAGATGAGTAAATCCAAGGGAAATGTTCTCTATGCAGATGAACTCGTTGATTTCTTTGGTGTAGATGCAGTTCGCTACTTCGTACTTCATGAGATGCCATTCGAGAATGACGGTGTTATTTCCTGGGAGCTGATGGTAGAGCGTCTGAACTCTGATCTTGCAAATACACTTGGAAACCTTGTAAACAGAACTGTTTCTATGACAAACAAATACTTCGGCGGAACAGTAGAAGATAAGGGTGTTGTAGAAGATGTAGATGCAGAACTGAAAGCAGTTGTAGAGAATGCTTCTAAAGCAGTTGATGCTAAGATGGCAGACCTCCGCGTTGCCGATGCGATTACAGAAATCTTCAATCTGTTCAAACGCTGCAATAAATATATTGATGAGACAACTCCTTGGGTACTCGGAAAAGATGAATCCAAGAAGGATCGCCTTTCTACAGTACTTTGGAATCTGATCCAGAGCATTTCTGAAGGTGCAAGACTTCTTGAATCTTTTATGCCTTCTACAAGTAAGAAGATCCTTGAGCAGCTTGGTAACGGACATGTAACAGAGAAACCGGAGATCCTGTTCCAGCGAATGGATCTCGAAGAGGTTATGAAGAAAGTTGAAGAACTTCATCCGAAGGTAGAAGAAAAGAAAGAGGAAGAAGCTGTTATCGACATTGAGCCGAAAGAGGAGATCACATTTGAGCAGTTCGGAGCAATGCAGTTCCAGGTTGGAGAGATCATTGCATGTGAGGCTGTAAAGAAATCTAAAAAGCTTCTCTGCTCTCAGGTAAAAGTTGGAAGCCAGGTAAAACAGATCGTATCCGGAATCAAAGCACATTACACACCGGAAGAAATGGTTGGTAAGAAAGTTATGGTTCTTGTAAACCTGAAACCTGCGAAGCTGGCAGGTGTACTTTCAGAGGGAATGCTGCTTTGTGCAGAAGATGCAGAAGGTAACCTTGCACTGATGACACCGGAAAAAGAAATGCCGGCTGGAGCAGAAATCTGTTAATTGAAATGTTTGAAAATTCAGACAATTACAACTAAAGCAGATAATAAATAAAAAATATAAAAAAATCAAATGAATATATTGACAAATTAGACGCCGAATGTTATTATATAACCATCAAAGAGAGAAAGAAATCTCCCAAAGATATTTAACTAAGAAGGCAAAAGTAACAGATGCCTGATTAGATTAAAAATACAAGTTCAACAGGAGGTCAGTCCCATGGACAGTATAGTTTCAGATTTTTATCAATATGTCAGTGGTATGATGAGTGAAGGTTCCTGTGAAGAAAGAGACCTTTGCCAAGCGTAAAAGTCCAGTAGAAAGAAAAGAAGATCAAAGATCGGAGAGTACGGAAACTGGAAGCAAAGAGAAAAAGATGAATCACTCATAGATGTATTGAATAAAAATACCGCATATAACATAGAATGAAAAATGTGTAAAGAAACATTGAAAGGACATGTTATAATCTCAGATTTGTTATAAAAGCAGGAATGACTTGACAGAAGATTTAATACATAAAGTATTGAATGGATATGAAAATCATTCAAGTGATAAAATAACAGACGACAAAGGTCTCACAGGAACGTAGAATCGCGAATAATCTCCGATACAAAATATAAAATTATAATAATAATACAATTAAATAACACTAAAAATGCACTTTCAAAAGGAATTGAAGGTGCATTTTTTTGACATTACAGACCTCATATGGTAGAATAATGAAAGAGTATCGGCTAGTGCCTAATGGACACATTCAGACCAAAACTAATATTTCAATGACAATGAGGTGAGTACAGTGGATAAGTATGAATATAAGTTAAAGACAGAAGAGATGCTGGAACTTATGGAAGATGGAGAATACAGAAAAGCAGCGGCAGCAGCAGATCTGATTGACTGGAAGCGTGTCCGTAACGCAGGGATGCTGATGAATGTCAGTGATATTTATGAAAAAACAAAAGAGTATCAGAAGAGCTATGATGTGATGAATCTTGCATATCGCCGTTCTGAAGGAAGCCGCAAGGTGATCTATAAGTTATGTTCTCTTGCAATTAAGACAAAGAATATAGATGAAGCAATTGACTATTATGACGAATTTATCCAGATTGCACCGAAAGATCCGAACAGGCATATCCTTAGATATCAGATCTTAAGAGCGCAGAGAGCGCCGATCGAACAGCAGATTGAGGCTCTGGAGGAATTTAAGAAGGCAGAATATATTGAAGAGTGGGCTTATGAACTGGCGAAGCTTTATCGCGAAGCAGGTATGATGACAGAATGTCTGGAAGAGTGTGATGATCTGATCCTCTGGTTCAGCGAGGGTAAGTATGTTTATAAGGCAATGGAACTGAAGATGCAGTATAAGCCATTGTCACCATCGCAGCAGCAGAAATATGATCACAGATATGAGAAGCTTTCTTCAGAGACAGAAGAAATACCGGATCTGGCTTCCTATTTAGGAGAAGACGAGGAAAAAGATTCTGCGTCAGAAGGAGCCGAAGCACTTGGAGATACAAGATCAATCGGGCTGACAGAGCAGCCGGTGATGGAGAACGACAGTACTTCCGATGTGATTGACACGAATGCGGTTACTTTGGAAGCGGCAGAAGAGCCGGATGCCGAAGTAGAAAATCAGGAAGAAGCAGGAGTAGAAACAGCAGAAGTTATAGAAGTTTCCGAGGATGAGTCAGAAGTTCAGCCGGCAACGGTAGAGACAAGTGGAGATAAGAGAACACTTAGCAAAGATACTGCTTCCATACCGATTGTCAGTAAGAATCCGGTAAAACCAGTCAAGAAGAAACTTGGAGATACGATGCGGTTAGATGAAGCTCTGCAGCAATTACTCAATCCGAAACCGGAAGTTCAGGCAGAACCGGGAGAAGAAGTCGAACCGGATATGACAGATCTGGAAGAGGATATTGCAGCAATTGAGGATGTAGAAGATCTTGAGATTGTGAATCAACTGACAGAAGAGAAGAAAGCTGAGGAAGCCAATAAAGAACGAGTAGTTCCATCAGGGATGAAAGAACTGATACCGGAACCGGAGACAGAAGAAGAACTTATAGAACAGGCAGTGGAGGAGACTTCAGAAGATGTCCCAGAAGATGCAGTTGCTATAGAAGCAGGAGAAGCAGAATCGGAAGAAGTTCTTGAAGTAGAAGAGGCAGAACCGGAAGAGGAAGAAGTTCTTGAAGCAGGAGAAGCAGAACCGGAAGAGGAAGAAATCCTTGAAGTAGAAGAAGCAGAACCGGAAGAGGAAGAAATTCTTGAAGTAGAAGAAGCAGAACCGGAAGAGGAAGAAATCCTTGAAGCAGAAGAAGCAGAACCGGAAGAGGAAGAAATCCTTGAAGCAGGGGAAGCAGAACCGGAAGAGAAAGAAATTCTTGAAGCAGGGGAAGCAGAACCGGAAGAGGAAGAAATTTTTGAGATAGATGCAGCTGAGTCAGAAGATCTGACAGATGAATCAGAAGATTTGTCTGAGGTGGAGGAACTGATCTCAGAAACTGAAGTTGTCAATGATGAAGATGATTCAGAAGGAGCAGCAGTAAGAAAGACTATGGACAATAAAAATAATGAAGAACCAATTTTATCACCAGAGATACAGAAACTGATTGATGAGATTGAAGGTGTTATTCCGGAAGAGGAAGAAGTAGATGCAACAGTAAGTTCAGAAGAAGTTCTTGAGGTAGAAGAAGAACCACATGAAAATATGGGAGAGCTTGCGGATGATCTCAGACTCGGTGAGGACGAGTACGAAGATTATGATGCGTATGACTGGGATGATGCAGAAGAGTTTGACGAAGACGATATTTTAGATGATTATGAAGAGTCAGATGACGATTTGTTGGATGATTATGAAGAGTCTGATGACGATCTGCCGGATGATTATGAAGACGCTGATGATGATCTGTTCGGTGAGGAAGAAGGATATGATGATCTGGATGCCTATGGTTATGAAGAAGATGATGAGGATGATGAAGTAATTAATCCAAGAGATCTTTTCACAGCAGAAGATAAGATTTCAGATGATGATCTTCTTGGTCTGAATTCTTATGAAGAAGTGCCAAATTTTGAAGATGAATTCAGCGTGAATCCAGCGCATAGTGAGGAACCGGATGACAGAGAGATTCCGGATGAAGATGACGGAATTGATATCATGTCTGCGACGACACCATTGAGCCGTAAAGAGACTGCAAAATTGATCGCAACAGGTAAGACATCACCATTGCCATTAGATGAGATTGCAGATGCAATGTCTGATACAGGATTTATTGTACATGGTCGTTATGATCTTGAAACACAGAGCGGAATCGGTACAAGAGCAGGACTTACAGAGGAACAGAAGAAACTCTTCTCTTATTTCGTACCTGTACGTGGTATGAGTGAGCAGTTGGTAGATGTACTTGAGCAGGATAAGAACTGTACAAACCGCAAAGGAACTTCCAGAACAGGAAACCTTCTGATTATTGGAAATAAAGGAAATGGAAAGACAGTCCTTGCTGTTGATGTTGTAAAGGCAATTCAGAAGCAGCGTGATATCCGTCAGGGTAAGGTTGCAATTGTGACAGGTGAGTCACTGAATAAGAAGAGAATCGGAGACATTTTCCGTAAATTATACGGCGGTGCACTGATCATTGAAAAAGCCGGACAGATGAACGAAAAAACACTCGCCAAGCTGAACAAAGCAATGGAGCAGGATACAGGAGAACTTTTGGTAGTTCTTGAAGAGCAGAGAAAACCACTGGACAGACTTCTTTCTTCCAACAGAGAATTCAGAAGAAAATTTACTTCCAGACTTGAAGTGCCGATCTTTATTAATGATGAGCTTGTAACATTTGGACAGACTTATGCTCAGGAGAATGGTTACAGAATCGATGAGATGGGAATTCTTGCACTGTACAGTAAGATTGATTCTTTACAGAGAGAAGATCATGCAGTAACAGTAGCAGAAGTGAAAGAAGTGATGGATGATGCGATCGCTCATTCACAGAAAGCTTCCGCAAAGAAGCTTGTGAAGAGAGTATTTGGAAAGAATACAGATTCTTCCGACAGAATTCTGCTTTCAGAGAAAGATTTCAACATTTAATGACATATATTTGTTAAGAATTAATAGACAGTCAGTAAAACGACTGTCTATTTTTGTGCAATAATACATTTTCTCTTTCTTTTTTATACAGTATCAAGTATAATAAAACTATAGTGTTCAAGGGGAGAATGAAACTTTGTTACCAATCGAAAGATTCGGTAATGTGCCTTGATCTATAAGAAATTGTATGGTTTTTAAATCATTACAATCAGGAATATATTTGAGCAGTGAGGTGGCTTTATGGTTAAGAAAAATAGCACGAAGACGAAAGTGCAGCCTTATGAGATCGGAGAACTTGACCATTATCTTTTTGGGCAGGGAAATCATTATGAGATTTATAAAAAGATGGGTGCCCATGAGGTGACAAAGAACGGAAAAAGAGGAGTATATTTTGCGGTATGGGCTCCTCATGCAGTAAACGTTTCTGTAATCGGAGAGTTTAATGACTGGGATGAGACGAAAGATAAGATGAAGAGAGGAGAGCCTCTCGGAATATACACATGCTTCGTTCCGGAGGCGAAGAAAGGGGATTTGTATAAGTTCTGTATAGAGACACAGGCGGGTGAGAAGATCTATAAAGCAGATCCATTTGCTAATTATGCAGAGCTCCGACCGGGAACAGCATCCAGAATTACAGACATTTCTAATCTGAACTGGTCAGACAGTAAGTGGATGACAGCTCGTGAGAAATGGGATAACAAAGAAGAACCAGTGTCTATTTACGAAGTGCATATGGGTTCCTGGATGAGACATCCCGGAAGAGAAGATGAAGGATTTTATACATATCGTGAGTTTGCAGAAGCAATTACAAAGTATGTAAAAGAGATGGGATATACTCATGTTGAGTTGATGGGAATCGCAGAGCATCCGTTTGACGGTTCCTGGGGATATCAGGTGACCGGATATTATGCACCAACTGCACGCTATGGAACACCGGAAGATTTTGCATATATGGTAAATTATCTTCATAAGAATAATATCGGTGTTATTCTTGACTGGGTACCGGCGCATTTCCCGAAAGATGCACATGGTCTAGCAGATTTTGACGGAACACCGACATTCGAATATCCAGATCCGAGAAAGGGCGAGCATCCTGATTGGGGAACGAAGGTTTTCAATTATGAAAAACCGGAAGTTTCTAACTTCCTTCTGGCGAATGCATTGTTCTGGGTTGAACATTATCATGTAGACGGACTTCGTGTAGATGCAGTGGCATCTATGCTGTATCTGGACTACGGAAGAGAAGATGGACAGTGGATTCCGAATAAATTTGGCGGAAATGAGAATCTTGAGGCGATTGCATTCTTTAAACATCTGAACTCTGTAGTTTGCGGAAGAAATAAAGGCGTTATGATGATCGCAGAAGAGTCTACAGCATGGCCGAAGGTGACAGGATCTCCTGAGGATGACGGACTTGGATTTACTTTGAAGTGGAATATGGGATGGATGCATGACTTTACAGAATACATGAAACTGGATCCTTATTTCAGAAAAAATGCACATCATATGATGACATTTTCTATGGAATATGCATATTCAGAGAACTATATTCTTGTACTTTCTCATGATGAGGTTGTTCATCTGAAATGCTCCATGTTGAATAAGATGCCGGGAGAAGGATGGGATAAGTTCCGCAACTTGAAGGTGGCATATGCATTTATGATGGGACATCCTGGAAAGAAGCTTCTCTTTATGGGACAGGAGTTCGCACAGCTTCGTGAGTGGAGTGAAGAGAGAGAACTGGATTGGTTCCTTCTTGCAGAAGAACCACATCAGCAGATTCAGAACTGGTATAAAGATTTGCTTCATCTTTATAAGAAGAATAAGGCATTGTATGAGTTGGATAATGATCCGAAGGGATTTGACTGGATCAATAAGGATGATATCTTCCGGAGTATTTTCAGTTTCACAAGACATTCAAAGGATGGGAAGAAGAATCTACTTTTTGTATGCAACTTTACACCGGTAGACAGACCGGATTACCGTGTTGGTGTTCCGAGAAGAAAGCAGTTTAAGCTTGTTCTTAACAGTGATGAGACAAAATACGGCGGATCAGGAGAAGAACGCCCATTGGTTTACAAGCCAGAGAAACAGGAATGTGATGGTCAGAAATATTCCTTTGCATATCCTCTTCCGGGATATGGTGTGGCAGTATTTGAGTATTAAGTTGTATAGTATAATGTTTTCCATGAATAGATGGAATAGGAATTAGACATACATTAATTTGCCCCTGCATAGATTGTAAAAAACAAACTATGCAGGGGCTTTTCTATGAGAGAATATATTGAGGAGCGTGCAGTGGAAATTGCAAATTATATTATAGAAAATAATGCGACAGTGAGACAGACAGCAAAACAGTTTCGGATTAGTAAGAGTACGGTGCATAAGGATGTTACAGAACGCTTGCTTCAGATCAATCCATCACTGGCTCATGAAACACGTAAGGTTTTAGACACCAACAAATCAGAACGTCACATCCGGGGAGGGCTCGCTACCAGAGAAAAATATTTACACTTGCATGCTTCCAATTATTGAAGTTAATGTTACAATAAAAGAGGATATTCAATCAGAAACACGGACATTGAGAGGAGACTGTTCAAATGCGGGTGGCAATCGTTGAAAGGGATGAAAAAGTATTAGAAGAACTGAAAAAAGGTTTAAAACGCGTAGATCCGAATTACGAGTTGGCGGGGATTGCAGGGAATGGACAGTCTGCATATGAGATGATAACAGTTATGCAGCCAAATCTTGTTATCATGGACATTGGGCTTCCGCGGATGAATGGGTTAAATCTTTTGAGAAAATTACGCACGGAAGGACGTGAGTTCCGTGTGATTATTATAACAAAGGATGAAGATTTTCAACAGGCAAAGCAGGCAATCGATCTGGGGGTGGACGGATATTTAGTACAGCCGTTCCGGCCGATGGAGCTTAAGAAGGCATTAAGCCGTATTCATGAAAAAATCAGGAATGAATATTGGATGCAGGCTTCTTTTACTGTTGAAAATATTCTGTTAAGCTGTAGATATGGAGAAATTATATCGAATCAGAAGTTAAATGAAATGACTATCCGGAAATTTGGTTTTACAGTGGATGATCCGGGATATTTATTTACGGTTTCAATGGCAGACGAATACGAGGAGCAGAAGGAAAATATACGTGGATTTCTCGAAGAAATCTGTAGACGTGAGTGTGGATTTTCGGCATCTGTTATATGTTCGGATCGATGGAAACAGGTGTATCTGATCATTTACCGGGTACGTGAAGCAAGGAACTGGAAAGAATATTTTAAAAAAAATGTGGTTACTGGGTTATGTAGGAATTTTCCGGGGACAATTATTTGTGTATGGATAGAGACAAAACAGCTGACAAAGCTGGTAGATGCAATGATTCAGGCAGGAAGTCTCATGGAATGGAATCTTCTTCAGCCGCGAGGAGTTTTAATCTGTCAGCAGACAGTTGAGAAATTTGAAGCTGTTCCGGTGCGTTATCCGGTAGAATTAGAACAACGAATGCGAGAAATGATTTTCGATGAAAACAAGAAAGGAATTGCCAGACAATTTCAACTTGTTTGTGAGGAAATGAAAAGAGAAAAATATTTTCCAAAAGAAATAAAATACAGTATTATTCGTTTTTGCATGGCAGCTGGATTGAATTATAGAAATTATGGCGGGGAGATTGACGAAACAAAAATCCTGAGTCTTATGCAGCAGATTACCTATGCCATCAGCTGGAAACAGATAGAGAAAGCGATTCAAGGCTTGGAACGGATGATATCATATGAGCATAAATTTGAGCAGTACAGTACGCTTATCCAAAAAGCAATGGAAATTATAAGAAAAGAATATGACAGTGGTATTACATTGGAAGAAGCAGCGAGCCAACTTTATGTATCGGAAGAATACCTGAGTTCTCAGTTTAAGAAGGAGACAGGATATAATTTTACAGAAACTGTGAGGAAATACAGGATAGAAAAAATAAAGGAGCTTCTCAGGACAACAAAATATAAGATGAATCAGATTGCGGGGCTTGTCGGTTACTCTGATCCCAAATATATGAGTAAGGTGTTTAAAGAGGAGGAAGGAATTTTACCGACGGAATACAGACGTAACTCCAATGGAATTTCATAATCAGGAGTAATTTTATATTGCTTATAGAAAAAAGTAGAGAATAAGAGGCATATTTAATTAAAAAAATACACTTTTATAAAAAATTTCACCCTTTTAAATATAAAAAATGTGCTATGATATATGTGAAAAGTGAAAAGGATTTCATAGCCGTTAAGGCAGAAAGAGGTGAAAAGAATGAGCACAATGAACATTACTTTCAAACACCCGGATGAGATCATTGATTTCTTGAAAACAGTATGTAAATTTGACTTTAACATGGACATGAGAAGAGGACGGGCAGTAGTAGATGCGAAGTCATTACTTGGAATCATGAATCTGGGATTGAATAACGTGATTGAACTGCAGATGTATGCAGACGATTGCACAGAACTTGAAAGACAGCTAGAAAGATTTGCAGCATAAAATGGAACATAAAAATGGGATGTCGGACATTTGTTCGGCATCTTTTTTGATATATTATACCCATAACAGTGGATACATAGAATGCGCACTGCGGTGTACGATGTAGGTGTCGCAAGCGACCACCGCAGGCGTAAGAGGGTGCCGAGGCACATTTTTTGTTCTGGATAGATCAGAAGGGGAATAATTACCGTGTATAGTAATAGAAATTGTGGATAAGATTTTATTTTACATAAACAAATACTTGTAAATCAATGCTTCCTCTACTATAATGAAAAACAGAAAAAGATATATAAATAAAGTAAATAGTTTTGATTGGATTTTACAGGAGGAAAGATTTGAAGAAAGAATTAGTGATTGTCCTTGACTTTGGTGGACAGTATAACCAGCTAGTCGCAAGACGTGTCAGGGAATGTAATGTATATTGCGAGATTTATTCTTATAAGACAGATATTGAAAAGATCAAAGCAATGAATCCGAAAGGAATCATTCTCACAGGCGGACCGAACAGCTGTTATGAGCCGGATTCACCGACTTATTCAGAAGAACTGTTCAAGCTTGGAATTCCGGTTCTCGGACTTTGCTATGGCGCACAGCTGATGTCTCATGTACTTGGTGGAAAAGTTGAGCGTGCAGATGTAAGAGAATACGGTAAGACAGAAGTTCTTATTGATAAGAAAGACTCCAAAGTATTTGAGGGTGTTTCAGAGACAACAACATGTTGGATGAGCCATTTTGATTATATTTCAAAGATTGCTCCGGGATTTGAAATTACAGCACACACTGCTGACTGTCCGGTTGCAGCAGCTGAGAACACAGCTGAGAAACTGTATGCAATCCAGTTCCATCCAGAAGTACTTCATACAGTAGAAGGAACAAAGATGATCAACAACTTTGTAAAAAATGTATGTGAATGTGCGGGCGACTGGAAGATGGATGCTTTTGTTGAGAATACAATTGCAGAGATCCGCGAGAAGGTTGGAAACGGAAGAGTATTGCTCGCATTGTCAGGTGGGGTTGACTCTTCAGTGGCAGCAGGACTTCTTTCCAAAGCCATTGGAAAACAGCTTACTTGTGTATTCGTAGATCACGGACTTCTTCGTAAAAATGAAGGAGATGAAGTTGAGGCAATCTTCGGACCAGAAGGACAGTTTGATCTGAATTTTATCCGCGTAAATGCGCAGGAAAGATATTATAACAAACTTGCAGGCGTTACAGAGCCAGAAGCAAAACGTAAGATTATCGGTGAAGAATTCATCCGTATCTTCGAAGAAGAAGCAAAGAAGATCGGTACTGTTGAATTCCTTGCACAGGGAACAATTTATCCGGATGTGGTAGAAAGTGGTCTTGGCGGAGAATCCGCTGTGATCAAATCTCACCACAATGTAGGAGGACTTCCGGATTTTGTAGATTTCAAAGAAATCATTGAGCCGCTTCGTGACCTTTTCAAAGATGAAGTTCGTAAAGCAGGACTTGAGCTTGGACTTCCTGAAAGACTCGTATTCCGTCAGCCATTCCCAGGACCGGGACTTGGAGTACGTATCATCGGCGAAGTAACAGCTGAGAAAGTTCGTATCGTTCAGGATGCAGATGCTATTTATCGTGAAGAGATTGAAAATGCTGGACTTGATAAGACAATTGGTCAGTATTTTGCAGCACTTACGAATATGAGAAGCGTTGGTGTTATGGGTGATGAGAGAACTTATGATTATGCTGTAGCTCTTAGAGCCGTTAATACGGTTGATTTCATGACTGCAGAGGCGGCGGAGATTCCGTATGAAGTTCTGAATAAAGTGATGAGCAGAGTTATAAATGAAGTTCGTGGGGTGAATAGAATATTCTATGATCTGACGAGTAAGCCACCGGGAACGATTGAGTTTGAGTAGCTTGAAAAATCGCGGAAAAGCCCATAAATAAAGGCTTTGCGGG
>OLPL01001352.1_pt1 | contig 15369 bp, 7 predicted proteins | sample 1673211 | NCBI WGS metagenome assembly OLPL01 (sample SAMEA3136766, study PRJEB25190) | human gut metagenome | reverse complement strand
TGCCCACAAGAATGGGAATAGTTGAGATACTAACGGAGCTTTCCAAAGCCGTCTGTCTGCTTCTGTAACATTGTGAAAAATACGCATATTGGATAAGCCTATGTGCGTATGTTGAGAATAGATAGCTGACTAAGGGGGCTGATAACTTGGCTAAAAAAGAACCTGCACAATATATCGTAGAACGGGAATTTTTAGGTAAATTTTCCGTAGAGGAATTGCTTGTCCGTATCGTGAAATCTCATGTAAAAAAAGGACTATCAAGAGGGTAAAACCCTTGAAAACAATGGAAAGAAGCCGTACTTTATGGTATAATATTATCATAGGTACGGCAGTTGAATAGGTGGAAAAATGATTTATCAAAAAGGTTCAAACTTATTTAACGTGGCTATTTATATCAGATTATCACGAGAGGACGGAGATAAGGAAGAAAGCGATAGTGTAGGAAATCAGAGAAAACTTTTAACAGAATATGTGAACAAGCATGATGACTTTATCTTATATGATGTTTATATTGATGACGGTTTTACGGGAACGAATTTCAATAGACCAGACTTTCATAGAATGATTGCTGACATTGAAGATAACAAGGTAAATTGTGTTGTTGTAAAAGACCTTTCCCGTTTCGGACGAGATTACATTGATACGGGGCGATATTTGGAAAGAATATTTCCAAAGCTTAATGTTCGTTTTATTTCTGTAACAGATAATATTGATAGTATGAAGCAGGCATACGATATGTTACTTCCTATTAAAAATATATTCAACGAACAGTATGCCAGAGATATTTCTAATAAAATTCAAGCGACTGTAAAATCAAAGCAGAAAGCAGGAGAATTTATCGGAGCTTTTACAAGTTATGGTTATAAGAAATCTCCTGCAAATAAAAATAAACTTGTGATTGATGAATATGCGTCCGAAGTTGTAAAAAGAGTATTTACTATGTATGCACAAGGAATAGGAAAACAAAGCATTGCCAAAATACTAAATGCAGAGGGTATCCTTTGTCCGTCGGAATATAAAAAGCTCAACGGCGAAAATTACAAAAATTGCAATCGTTTAGAGAAAACTTCTTATTGGACGTATTCCACGATTAAAGTGATGTTACAAAATGAGCTTTATATTGGAAATATGGTACAAGGAAAGAAACATCAACGTATGAGAAGCAAACAGCGTCCAGTTGAGAAAGCAAACTGGATAAGGGTTGAAAATACACATGAACCGATTATAGACCGTCAACTGTGGGATAAGGTACAAAAACTGCTGACGAAAAAACATAGGGATATTGATTTAGAAACAAATAAAAATATCTTTGCAGGTTTTATCAAGTGTGGCGATTGTGGTCGGGCAATGATGAAAAATTTCTGGCGACGTGCTGACGGAAGTAAGTCCTATTCATTTTATTGTGGAACTTACAAAAGAAGTGGAAAAGATTATTGCACTCCGCACACGCTCCCGTTTCAAGTATTGAATGATATTGTGCTGGGAGATTTAAAGCAGATTATCCGCAATGTAGAGAACTTGCAGGAACTTGTAAAATCACAATCTTTCACAGCAATAAAAATCAGAAAATCAACAGACATAGAACTGACAAAGTTAAAAGCAGAGCTTGAAAGAGTGAAGAAGTTGAAAAAGTCAATTTATGAAGATTACAAAGACGAACTGATTTCTAAAGAAGAATTTCTTTCTTATCGAGAGGACTATCAACAAAAAGAAACGCTTTACTCCAAACAGATTGAAACGCTGGAAGAAAAGAAAAAGGAAAGTGTAACAGAAGATGTTTTTGAAACACCGTGGTTAAGGCGGTTGTTGGAACTGAAAGACATTGAAGAATTAGACAGAGATATTATTGTGGAAATGATAGACCAGATAACAGTTTATGAAAACCACAAACTTAAAATCTCATACAACTTCGGAAATGAACTGGAACATTTATTTTCAAGCGTTTACTGTGAGGACTTGGAGAAAAAGGCTATCTAATCTCAATACATTTCTAACTCCCCATATATATTGGGGAATACATATCACAATTTGCGTAAACTACAATCAACACATGGTGGAAGTGATCCCGGTAAGATTTCCACCTCCGGCGTCATGGAAAAGGATGTCAACCTGAGTATTGCAATGGCTCTTAAACAGCTGTTTGAAAACAGAGGCTTTACTGTTGTCATGACCAGAACCACCGACTGCGACCTCGCCCCGGATAATTCCAAGCATCCAAAGACAGATGATCTCACAAAGAGAACTGCCCTGATGTCTAAAAGCAATGTGGCAGTCAGCATCAGTATCCATCAAAACAGCTTTGAGGACAATTCAAGCTGCGGTCCACAGGTATTCTATTATGAAGCCTCTGATGCAGGAAAAGAGCTCGCATCCTCTGTTCTTGGAGCTTTAAACACTTCTCTTTGTGTCGCAAAGCCACGAAGCATTAAGCCCAATAAAGAATACTTTATACTTAAAAAATCCACATCCCCGACCGTAATCGTAGAATGTGGATTCTTGAGTAATCCTGCTGAGACACTTCTTCTTACTGACAAAAACTATCAGGATGACCTGGCACATGCAATATATATCGGTGTTACAGACTATCTTGCGCAATCACCCTCTGGACATTTACAATAAACTGCTCTGCGATGTGATATAGTCTGGTTGTCTGGACACTTTCACTGCCATCAAGCTGCTTTTTTGTCTCATTATCTGACTCAGTATTTGATTTCATATCTGACATCTTAGACTCTTTTGCAGATATATCATGCTCCAGTGCCACATCTATGCGCACACGCTGTTCACCATCACTTATTCCTGCCTCAAACATAGTGATATTGTCTTCAAACAGCTTTTTAGTCTGCTCATCGTCTGTGACTATCATAGCAGATACTGAGTTTTCCTTTGCCTCAAAATATGCAGCTACCCTGCCGCATTTTTTATCCTCAAGGAATATGTCAACCAGTCCCTTTTTATCTTCACCTCTTACTATGCGAAGCTTCATCCCTGTGACCCCGTCAGCAGTCTCTATTGGTACAATATAGTTTTCCTGTCTCGACATATTTGAAGCTATCCTTAGCTGACTGCATAATAACTTCATCTGTCTGAGGTCTATTGAACCGGTGTGCCTATCCTCTATAATCATCGAATCCATAACATGCTCTGCTGTATCAGCCAGCGTTTCCTGCGCCTGCGCAAGCTCCTTTGGATTTTTGACCGACTCCGAAAACCGTCTGAGAGTCTCATCCAAAAGAGCCCTTGCCGTAGCACTGTCTCCACGCTCCCAGAGATTTCTTACTGCCTCTGACGGATTTTTCATTAGCCGTGACGCAGCCATGAGGTTTACCGCGGTTGTTTTTACATCATATTTCTCTAGAAAAGCATATACGTTCTCAGGCACCGAAACTGCCTGATTGAACTGTCTTAGCTGTTCTGTGGCATATTGCTCTGACAGTGCGTTATCCTCGTTGGCCTCATATACAGCCTGCCTTAACTGCTCCGGAGTCATATCAAGCCAGCTGTCATACTGCACAAACTCCATTTTCTCAGGTGAAAGTGTATCAAGCACATCCCTTAGGCAGTTTGTATGATATGCGCTTTCTATCTGTGAGTCAATTTTAATGCCACTGCTTACACTGTCCACTCCGGCAAAGGTATCGTCCACCTTATAGTCCATGGCACTCTTTCCTCGTACCCGGACCGCTGTAAGCAGATTTTTCATTGTAATATCTGCTCCCTGATTAACAAGTGAGCCTATCACAGCACCATCTGACTGCTCCACCTGTGAAATAAGCCTGTATATGCCTATATATGAGTCTCTTTCCTTCTCTGAGATTTCATTTTTCTTTTCAAGCTTCCAGAGAAACTCGCTGAATTTCTCATCCCTTTCGTCAGGATTTTCTGATTTTATCCGTCTGGCAGTGTCACTTATGTCACTCATGCTCATATCAAGCGGTGATATGCCTCTTTTTATCATCTCAATCGTCACCGCCGGTGTCATATCACTGAATGCTCTCTGCACCTGCTCATCTACAGACTTTATCTGCTTTATATTGTCCTCTGTGATGTCGGTACTGTTGTACGCAAGTATCCGCACAGCCCTGCGATTGCTTTCAGATGTATCTATCTGAAGCTCTTTAAGTATATCATCCACATTCTGAAATGCTTTTGACATACTATCTCCCATATCTGCCCGCGGTGATGTCATAAGAGTCTCATATCCTGAGGCTGCTGCTTCTAATGACTGCTTCATTGCTTTGCCTGCTGTATACAGCTCATACACAGTGTCATCAGCGGATTCCAGGGTCAGTACATACGCCGGCTGCTGCTTCATCTGATTGAAAATATCACAGACATTATTGTACATACGTACCCTATCATCAGATGCCTCTACACTGCTCTCACCAAACAGCGCTCCGTAGTATTTATTTTCCTGCTGCTTAAGCAGCTCCACTACACGTTCAATAGGCTCTGTGTCTATTGAAACTCCTTTTTTTATGAGTGAAAGGTTGGCTTCTGCTGTCATGGAAAGTCTCGCTTCCTCAAGCTTTCTTTGAGCTGTCACAAGCCTTGCTTCCCGGCTGTCTGTAATCTGATTATCCGCAGCTTTATTCGCTGAGGCTTGCGATGCTGCACTATCCTTGCCTCTTGCAGCTATAAGCTTTGACAGATTCTCTATCGTGACAGGTATGTTATCTGACTCTAATGTGACAATGTCATCTGCGGTCGCCTCACCTAATACATCACAGGCTTTCTTTGCCATGTCAAATGTCAGACCATCTTGTGACATAGTGGCATCTGTAGCCTTTTTTCCCATTGCCAGTGCTTCTGTCACTGCCCTTGCATAAAAATCACTGCTCACATTTTCTTCTGCTGCGTTGATGCAGTCTACCTGATTCGCAAGCAGCACATTATCAGGTGTAACGGCTATATCTTCATCTATCAGCCATCTGCACTGATTCAGATTCTCATCACTACTGTCTATATGAGCTTCCTCTAATATCTGTTTAAGCTGTGGCTTAAGCTCCTCAAACAGCTCATCTGATATCTCCGTCATTTTGGTTTTCTGCCTGTAATCTTGTACCTGACTGCTGCTGTACGTAGCCTTGTATACATTGGAAACCGTCGGATTCATGTTATTTCTGACCAGATATGCCTTTGTCTCATTGGATATATTTGTAAGGCTCTTTGCCCGGTCTATGGCATCTGTACCTGCCTTTATATTATCATCTGTAGCAGGAATATCATATGCTTTCATCTGATTGACAAGCATGGCCGCTTCAGTCTGGCTTCCCGTGATGTCTGTGAGCTGCTCCATGCTCAGATCATCTCCATATATGGATATATCTACACCTGCCTTTGCCAGCACTGCTTTTATCTTATCGGTCTCAGTGACAATGACATCGTAGCCGTCATCCTTTGCAGCTTTGTAATCATCACTCGTGGTGGTGCTTGCAGTGACAATCATATCATTTCGCCTGTTTTCTGAGGTCTGATTCATGTCATTTAGCAGATTTTCTGCCATATCTGTGTCATCGCTGTTCCCGGCTTCATTTTTAGCCTGTGGTCTTGCATATATAGTATCCGACATATCAACAGAGTTTGACGAACCGACAACAGCCGCCTTTTTTGACATATTGTCACTACTGTCTGTCTTTATGTAGTCTGACACACGCATACCCGTTGTCATGTCATTTATGGTTTTTGTGTCCGTATTTTTTGTATCTGTGCTTTTATTAATCAAATTCTCTATCTGCATATTTCCTGCTCCGTGCCCTGCATATATACCATCTCTGCAGCCTTTATTTGTGGATATTCATACCTCGTATTTTTTATCCAACTGTTCAGAGCCACCTTGAGAACAAGAAAATCTGCTGCTTACATGCAAGCATGACGCATCAGTTTTTTTGTTCTCAGTGGTTCTGAATAGTTATCTTTTTATTATATATCGACATATAATACGCAAAAATAAAGACCGCGCCTTAAATTGGCGCGGTCCTTTACCCTGCTGTTTACAGGTATATTAGTATTTAAATACAGCAACTCCGTAAGGCGCAAGTGGATAAGCAAATGAAAATGGTCTGCCGTCACACTCTGATTTGACTGCCTTATAGTCCAGCTTCTTATATGACTGTTTTGCTGCCTTGCCTCTGCCCTTTGCAGCCTTCTTTACAGGCGCTTGTACCGTTTTGCCGGTAAACTTAGGATCCTCACTATCTAAAACGAGCTGATATGTCTTGTGCTTTGGCACTCCGACTCTGTAATCAGGTCTCTCTACCGGTGTGAAATTGATGACAAAGAGCATATTATTCTTGCCATCCTTACTCTTTCTGATAAAGCTGAAGATGCTTCTGTCTGCATCGTTTGCATTTATCCATTCAAAGCCTTCCCAGCTTGAATCCAGCTCATACAGACAGCGGTTTCTCCTATAGAGGTGAAGCAGCTCCTTTACCCAGTTCTGGATCTTTTTATGCTCCGGATTCTCAAGCAGATACCAGTCGAGTTCTCTTTCCTCACTCCACTCCTGCTTCTGTGCAAACTCCTGTCCCATGAAAAGAAGCTTCTTTCCACAGTGTCCCATCATAAATGCATATCCTGCCATGAGGTTCTTGAATTTATCCCCTTCTAAGCCCGGCATTTTGTTGAGCATAGAACACTTCAGATGTACCACCTCATCATGTGACAGTACCAGAATATATTTCTCACTCTCATTATAGCTCATCGCAAATGTCATCTTGTTGTGGTTATTTTTACGGAAATATGGATCCAGCTTCATATAATCAAGGAAGTCATGCATCCATCCCATGTTCCATTTGTAGCTGAAGTTCAGTCCGTCTTCCTCTACCTTGCCTGTTACCTTTGGCCATGCGGTAGACTCTTCGGCTATCATTACAGTTCCGTGATTTCTTCCAAGTATGAGTGTATTGATATGCTTGAAAAACTCTACTGCCTCGAGGTTCTTATTTCCTCCAAACTTGTTTGGCACCCACTGTCCGTCGTTCTTTCCATAGTCAAGATAAAGCATTGACGCAACTGCATCCACACGGAGTCCGTCTACGTGGTAATTTTCTATCCACATCAATGCACTTCCGATAAGGAAGTTCTTTACTTCATTCTTACCGTAGTCAAATATCTTTGTGCCCCAGTCAGGATGCTCTCCCTTTCTTGGGTCTGCATACTCATATGTGGCTGTTCCGTCGAAATTGGCAAGTCCATGCGCATCCTTTGGGAAATGTGCAGGTACCCAGTCGAGGATTACTCCGATATTATTTTTATGGCACTGATCAACAAAGTATGCAAAATCCTCAGGCTTTCCATACCTCGATGTAGGTGCATAGTAGCCTGTCACCTGATATCCCCATGAACCATCAAACGGATACTCTGAAATACCCATAAGCTCAATATGTGTATATCCCATAGTTTTCACATAGGATATGAGTGATTTTGCAAGCTCCCTGTATGTATAAAAGCCCTCATCATCCCTGCCCGGATGTCTCATCCATGAGCCCGGATGACACTCATATATAGCCATAGGTGAAGAATATACATCAGCATCTGACTTTGCTGCTCTCTTATCCATCCACTCTTTGTCAGTCCATGTGAAGTGCTCGATATCTGTGATGATTGACGCTGTTCCCGGACGAAGCTCTGCGTAGTTTGCGTATGGATCCGCCTTGTACAGCTTATCACCCTGTTCAGTGACTATAATAAACTTATACATCTGACCCTTTTGCGCTCCCGGTACAAAAAGCTCATACACTCCCATGGTTTCCGGCTCTACACGCTTCATCTCATGACTGGTCTCATTCCAGTCGTTAAACTCACCAAACACGTATACTTCCCTCGCATGTGGCGCCCAGACGTCAAAGCACACTCCTTTTTTTCCTTTACGCTCAGCTAAGTGAGCACCCATCTTCTTGTAGATATCATAGTGTGTTGCCTGACCAAACAGGTAACAATCCATTGCTGTAAAATTACACATATATATACCCCCCATAAGTATTTATTTTTCCCTGAAATGATCCTCTTTGAGTACAATTCGGTCATCATCTGTATATCGCCTGGCTGTCAGAATACTTATAGCCTTCTTAAGTCCGCTGTGAGCCTCCCTGTCTATAGCCTCGTCAATTATATCCTTGACCTCTGTCAGAGTGGTAGCCTGGTCTATCCTCTCAATATTGCTGATTCTGTTATGCAATGCCAGAATAGCCATCTCATCTATCTTGTACCCAAGCTCTGCAGAGTACGATTTGGCAAACAATACGAGTTCATCATTTGTAAAAATAGGGACCGATATCTTTTCCGTGAACTTGGATGCAAAGCCCTCATCCATTGAGAGAGCCTTCTTTATACCCTTTGATGTATCCTCAAGTATATAGAGTGTTCCTGTAATATCATGCTCCATCAAAAATGATAGCTGGGCAGCTATGCTGCGGTCGATATCACCGGCTCTTTCTATGATGAGACAGCCTCCTGTTATCTTTCTGACTACCTGCTGCACATCCTTTTTATTGAGTGCGGCAGCATCAATCTTTCCCATCTTTCCTGTGAGCTGTTCACCATCTTTTTGTAATACCTTTATAAAGCTTGTAGCAAGCATTGTCTTTCCGCAACCCTGCTCTCCCTGTATAATGAGGTTGCCTGTGGATGCGTTTTCTTTCCTGTTGAAATGATCAAGCACTGCATTATATGCCTTGCAGATCTGATCCTCCATACCCTTTACCGGTATGAAATATGAAAATATAGCTTTCTGTTCGCTTGTAAGCTCTTTTATATGTTTTGTTTCTTTCAATTTCGAGTCATCTTCTTCGCTGTCTAAATCCTCCGGCAATGAAATATCCGGCATTTTTCTTGTCTTAGCCATATCCAGCTTCTTCTCCAGTCCCGGATTTTTTGCTGTCATCTTGGCTATTTCCTGCTCGATAAATGATGTCACATGATCAAAATCTCTCTTCTCAGAAACGTTTTCTTTCTCCTGTGAAGTCTCATCATCTGATGTATCATCATCGACATTTAACATATCATCTGTTATTTCAGGCATCATGGTAGTCGGCTGCATGAGTATCTCGTCTTTCTCAGACTCCTCTGCCATAATTATATCCTCCGGCTCTCCAACCGGTTCCCTGGCTTCATCTGCAGCCTCTTCAGGTACTTCCCGTGACTCCTGCACTTCTTCTATAGCTTCTTCTATAGCCTCTTCCGGTGCTTCCTGCGGCTCCTGTACTTCATCCACAGTCTCCTCTGCATAAAGCTCCTGCATATCCGGTTTCTGCTCTTCTTCAGGCTCCTTCACGGCAGCTTTCTGCTCTATAATATCAACCGGGACCTTCAAATACTCCTCCTCAAGAAGTTCCTTCGGAGTGACACCTGCATCCAGCTTTGGAATGACATCATTTAGTCTCTCCATGATGTCTCCTGCCTCCTGAAGTGCTCTTGCCTTAGCTGACTCAAGTTTCTGCTGCTCAGCCTCTTTAAGTGCAATTTCAGCCGCATGTCTGGTCTTTTCCCATTCTTCAAGCACATCCTGTATAGACATCTGTCCTGTAATCTGATGCTCAAGCTGAGTCTTTTCACTCATGACCATAGACATCTGTCCGTCAGCGTCTTCACCCAAAAGCTCCTTGAAATTCAACTTAAGTGAACCATCTATCTCTTCATCTGTAGCGATATGCTCTGTCTCTTCCGGCTGCTGTACATACTCTTCCTGCTCCTTTTCGAGCTTGAGATAAGGAATATCCTCAACTATCTTTTTGATGGTATCCATCGTATCAGCAACTTCATTCTTGCCCTTGGCCTCCATGATCTGCTGCATACCCTTGGCAATCTCCTGCTGTAAATTTACAGTATTGAACTTCTCCTGATTTACAGTAATCTGCGGAATAGTTACGTCATCATGCACTATCTCTCCGCCCTTTACCATCTCCATGGCACCTATCTCTGTGACCTCATCCTCATCCTTTATCTTAGCCGGCTTTTCCTTCTCTGCCTTGAATCGTCTGTACTTTTCCTCCTGAGCCTTGGTAAGTGGCTGATAAAGCATCTTAAGCTCCAGCGCACGCTCCACATATGGTCCGTCTCCGAACCACAGAATGAGCTCATCGCAGGCATCTATACACTTATCGGCTTTTCCGGCCTTGTGGTATAGATATGCAAGCTCATATGCCCACTCCTCAGTGTATTCTTCATCCTTGTACTCTTCAAGAATAGTGATAAGCTCATCAAATGAAGCTCCCTGCCCTTTTTTGATGGCATATCTTAATACATACTTCATATCATCATGAGGCGCTATCTCAACAAACTCATCATAATACTCTGTAGCAGCATCATAATCACCCATCTTGATGGCGACCTCAGCCAGTCTGTATATAATCATCCTGCCGATTGGTGAACGGTCATAGGCCATTAAAAGTATGTCCCTTGCATCCTGGTATCTTTCGGCCTTCTCGTAGATTTCGCCGATTTTAACGAGTGTATTTACATTTTTAATTTTGTTCCAATTTATGCTATCCGCAATCTCTGCTGCGCTCATATAGCCCTCCTCGGCGCTTAGGGCTTTTATCTGATCCAGCTTGAGATTGTATTCGTATTTATCCACTTATTTCACCTACTCGTATTTAAGCTTATTATTTTTGGTATCTACGCCTGTTGTCTTTGTATAATCCCTTGTGTCCTCAGGAAGCTTCTTTTTCCTGAGAGCATAATTAACAACTCTTTTCACAATATAGTATATCACAGCAAAGGTTGGAACACCAAGTAACATTCCAAGAAAACCAAACATTCCTCCGCCGATTAGTATGGCAAACATAACCCAGAAGGTCGAAAGACCGGTAGATGAGCCAAGTATCTTAGGCCCTATTATATTGCCATCCACCTGCTGCAGCACGACAATAAATATCAGAAGATAAAGCGCATGCCACGGACTCTGAATTACTACTATGAGTAACGATGGAATTGCACCGATAAACGGTCCGAATACCGGAATCACATTTGTGACGCCGATAATCACTGCAACGAGCACCGATGATGGAATCCTTAAAATCAGACATCCGAAATATGCAATCACACCTATAATCAGTGAATCTATAATCTTACCGCTTATGAAGCCTCCAAAAATCTCATTTGTCTTTCTGATCGTCTCAATGATGATATTGCCTGTCTTTGGCTTGCAGACAGCATATATTATCTTTTTGCTCTGTCCTGCAAGAGTCTCCTGAATACTCATCACATAGACCATCACGATTATTCCGATAATAAAATTAAATAAGCCTCTGACTACCGAAATCACACCGGTTGTAATCTGTGCAACATACTTCTGTGCCTCAGGAATCAGCTTTTCTGTGGCATAATTCTCAATGTAGTCGGTTGCATTCTGTAAACCTGTGCTCGCGAGCTCAGCAATTTTGCTGTCCCCGAAATTGCCGTTCTTTATCATGTTAATGAATGCCGCAACATCATTTGGCAGTGTCTTCATAAGTCCCGATATACTTGCTATGACAGAAGGCACAATAGCCGCAATGAGGAGCGAAATAATCGCTACAAGAATAATAACCGAGCCTGTGATTGCAAGAGCTCTTGAAACCTTTCGCAGCTTGCTTTCGCTTTTCATCTTTTTGGAAAGAAGCTTTTTAAAGCATCTTTCCAGCCACAGCATGACAGGATTCATCAGGTATGCAAGCACAAGTCCCATTATAATAGGCATTGCTGCCGCAAGCAGCTTGCTCCATATGCCTGCAAAGCCCTCAAATCTGTACAGTGCAAAGAAAAACAGTATACTGACTGCAAACGTGACAAATACCATGACACCTATTCTGATCAGATGTGGCCATTCCTCACGCCCCGGGTGCGAATTCTGCTTCGCACCCTTATCTGCATTTATCTCAATGTTTGATTTTTTACCAGCTTTTCCGGTTTCTTCCATCGGATTAAACTCTCCTTATTTACGATTATAGTTGATGAGACATCCCTTTAATATTATCTCTCTTTCATCATCTGTGAGCTCACCCATCTTCAGTGTAAATGGCTTTAATTCACCATCCTTGACAACATATGCCTCAAACTCCGTCTTTGCATCCTCGATTTCCTTCTTGATTCCCGGAAGGAAGATATAGTCGAGGTTGTGGAACGGAAGCTCTCCCTCATCGATGATGAATGGAAGCATTCCCCAGTTGATAAGGTTTGAACGGTATCTCTTTGTGGCATACTCGTTTGCGATATTTGCCCAGCCTCCGAGTACCTTCTGGCAGCTGGCAGCCTGCTCTCTTGCTGAGCCGTCACCCGGCTTAACAGCAAAAATTGTGCTTCCGAAGCCCATATTCTCATGGCTTGCCTCAGGGAATTTTTTCTTTACTACTCCCATGATTTCAGCAACCTCAGGAACAGCCTTTCCTGCGCACTCACCACTCTCTATAGCCTTCTGGGCCTTCTGGATTTCCTTTGCTCTGCCTACATACTCAGGATCCTTTCTTGAAAGTGCGAACTCTGCAAGTCCAAGAGGGTTTGAACGATATGAAGATGTCTCTCCTGAAGGAATGAGCTCATCTGTTGTAGTAACAGGATCATGAATCTCTGAAACCACCTTAAGGAGCATATTCTCAGGAAGCGCGCTCATTGCCGGCCAGTCCTTGATGTTTGGTCCGAACTGGATTTCAACTGAAGGATCTGCCACTCCATGGCTGTCAAATACACGGTTCTCATATATAGTCTTGTCAAAGAAATATTTTGGCTTTGTAAAGTTGACATCAATATCCGCTGCTGATGTAAGGAAGCCCTTGTTTGCTGCTGTTGCAGCGATTGAACGTGCATCCATGAGTGCCACTGAGCTGATCTGTCCGTTCTGTACCTTAGAACCCTCTCTGTTAGGGAAGTTTCTTGTTGAATGACGGATAGAGAATGCGTTGTTGGCAGGTGTATCTCCTGCACCAAAGCAAGGTCCGCAGAAAGCAGTCTTTACGATTGCACCTGTCTCAAGAAGCTTTGCTACAGCTCCGTTTTTCACAAGCTCCATGTATATTGGAGTAGATGCCGGGTAAACACTCAGTGTAAACTCGTCTGCTCCGATTGAATGTCCGTTTAATATGTCAGCCGCATCGCAGATATTCTCAAATCCACCGCCTGCACAGCCTGCGATGATTCCCTGGTCTACATACAGTTTTCCGTCTCTTACCTTACTCTTTAAATCAAGCTTCACCTTGCCGTCAAAGCTTACCTCAGCTCTCTTCTCACAGTCATCGAGAATATCCATGAGGTTTGCATTGAGCTCATCGATAGTATAGGTATTGCTTGGGTGGAATGGCATAGCTATCATTGGGCGGATCTGGCTTAAATCAATCTCAATAAATCTGTCGTAGTAAGCCACCTCACCCGGATTAAGCTCCTTGTGGTCCTCAGCCCTACCGTGAATCTCAAAGAATTCCTTAACCTGGTCATCTGTTCTCCAGATAGAAGAAAGACATGTAGTCTCTGTTGTCATAACATCGACACCTATACGGAAGTCAACGCTCAGATTAGACACACCCGGTCCTACAAACTCCATAACTTTGTTCTTTACAAATCCGTTTCCGAATACCTCTCCGATAATTGCAAGTGCGACATCCTGTGGTCCAACGCCCTTGATTGGCTCTCCTGTCAGGTAAATGCCTACTACCTCAGGCATATCAATATCATATGTCTGTTCAAGAAGCTGCTTAACAAGCTCAGGTCCACCCTCGCCGACTGCCATAGTACCAAGTGCACCATAACGTGTATGTGAATCAGAACCAAGTATCATTTTTCCGCCGCCGGCAAGCATCTCTCGTGCAAACTGATGGATAACTGCCTGATGAGGTGGTACATAGATTCCACCGTACTTCTTTGCACATGTGAGACCAAACATGTGGTCATCTTCATTGATTGTTCCACCAACTGCACAAAGGCTGTTGTGACAGTTTGTAAGTACATACGGGATAGGGAATTTCTCAAGTCCTGAAGCTCGTGCTGTCTGGATGATACCTACAAATGTGATATCATGCGATGTAAGCTTATCAAACTTAATCTGAAGCTTGTCCATATTGCCGGATGTATTGTGCTCCTTTAAAATACCGTAAGCAATTGTCTCCTGCTTAGCTGTCTGTTTATCGATGTCCATGCCGGTCTTGCTTTTGACAGCTGCCTGAGCCTCCGGTCCATCAATTATTACTTCCTTACCGTTTAAAAGGTAAGCACCATTTTCATATAATTTCACTTATTCTACCTCCGTATGTGTATTTCAAAATTCTTTTATTTACTATTATATAATATTATAGGTAATTGTGGCAATAAATAAATCACCATCTACCTTAATTTCGAATTTTCCTCCCATCAAATGGGTCAGATTCTTTGCAATCGAAAGTCCAAGTCCACTTCCTTCAGTAGTTCTCGACCTCTCTCCCCTCACAAAACGCTCTGTCAGGTCTACATTTCCGTTGCTTACTATGTCAAGCTCGTTCTTAGACACATTCTTTATTGTAAAAACTGCCTTTTTATCTGCCTTTTCAAGCTCTACATATACTCTGGTATTTTCCAGTGCATATTTTGCGGCATTAGTATACAGATTTTCAATAGAGCGGTAAAGCTGACGCCCATCCGCATATATAAATATCTGTTCTGATGGAATTTTTGTAACTATTGTCAGATTTCTCGACTCAAAGCGCTCATTGAATTCACCTCCGGTCTGGTATAAAAGCTCAACCAGATCAAGCTTTTGCATATTGAGCTTCACATTTCCCGAGGTAATCTTTGATGTCTCTACCAAATCCTCTGTAAGCTGCTTTAAGCGCTGTGACTTTTCCTCCAGCACATGTATATAGTATTTGGCATTTTCATTTTCCAGATTTTCCCTCTTAAGCAGGTCAACATAGTTGACTATTGAAGTCAGAGGTGTCTTTATATCGTGTGATACGTTTGTTATTAAGTCTGCCTTTAGTTTTTCATTTTTAAGGCTCTCATTTACCGAGCTCATAAGACCCTGGCGTATATGGTTGACAGCCTCCGCCACCTTTTTCTGCTGCCCATGAAACTCATTGACATTAAGTGTAGTGTCAAGCGCTCCTTCCGAGATAGCTTCAAGAGCCTCCTGTATGCGCATTATCTCTTTGGTTTTTTGTGTGTGGATATCCTTTTTCTCAATAACTCTTTTCAAAAGCTCATAGCCCTTGTACATCAGGCTGTGTGTGTAAAGTATATTGCCTTTTATCTTCCTTACAATGCTCTGGTATAAAATAATAAAAGCCAGATCAAACAAAAAAGTAAATGTGCCGGCCGTCATAATGAGTGATGCATAGTCAAAATGCTGGTTTTTTACGCCTGAAATCACTTTTCCCATAAATACCATGAGCAGTGTAAATATCACCAGCATCACATCAGAGTATACCT
>OLPL01001347.1_pt1 | contig 15398 bp, 13 predicted proteins | sample 1673211 | NCBI WGS metagenome assembly OLPL01 (sample SAMEA3136766, study PRJEB25190) | human gut metagenome | reverse complement strand
TACGAGCTGCTTTGAGACCGTATTTCTTACGTTCTTTCATACGTGGATCACGTGTAAGGAATCCAGCTTTCTTAAGAACTGGTCTGTAATCAGCATCAGCCTCAAGAAGTGCTCTTGCAACACCGTGACGGATTGCTCCAGCCTGTCCTGTGTATCCACCACCCTTAACATTAACGATTACATCAAATTTTCCTTCTGTGTCTGTTGCAGCTAATGGCTGGCGAACAACAACCTTTAATGTCTCAAGTCCAAAATACTCATCGATATCTCTTTTATTGATAGTAATTTTACCTGTTCCTGGTACTAAATATACTCTAGCAACAGATTTTTTTCTTCTACCTGTTCCGTAAAATTTTGCAGTAGCCATTGTAAAATCCTCCTTTTAACCTTTCTTAGAATTTCAGTTCAACTGGTTTCTGAGCCTGCTGAGCGTGCTCTGGTCCAGCGTATACGTGAAGTTTCTTGATCATAGATCTTCCTAAAGGTCCCTTTGGAAGCATTCCCTTAACAGCAAGTTCGATAACCTTCTCTGGTTTCTTAGCCATCATCTCTGCTAATGTAGTCTCTTTCATTCCACCTACATATTCAGAGTGATTGTAATAAATCTTCTGATTCAGTTTCTTACCTGTTACATTAACCTTTTCTGCATTTACAACGATTACATAATCGCCTGTATCAACGTGTGGTGTGAACTCCGGTTTGTTCTTTCCTCTTAAAACCTTAGCAACTTCTGATGCTAAACGTCCTAATGTATATTCCGAAGCGTCAACTACATACCATTTTCTTTCAATCTTATCTGGATTAGCCATATAAGTTTTCATTGTGGTTTACCTCCTGTGAATCATTAACATTTTCATGATAATATATCAGAATCAGCAAGATTCCGGGGCTTTGGCCTCTTACTGTTTCTCCTTTTGTCATACTTGCTTATTATATTATACTGTACCGTGTGTGTCAACTGTTTTTTGACATATTTTTCTTATATTTTTACTTATTTTCGTTGATCAAATGTACTTTTCCCGAGAATCTTCCCGTACATTTTTCATACTAAAATTTTAAATACTGTACACTATATGGTTTCAGTTCAAGCTGACCATTCATCGTAACCGTTTCCCCGGTCAGCAGATCTGCTGCCGTTCCATTCAGTTCTCCTGCATTGGCAGTGTATGGATAATCCGCAGCATTGATTGCAACGATCACTCGTTCTTTCTCTGAGCAGCGCTCGAATACCAGCTGATGATTCTGGATCACTACATTCTTATAAGCACCATTGCAAAGTGCATCACTTTCCTGGCGTACACGGATCAATTTCTTAATAAACTCTGTCAGCTCATTTGGCTTTGGTTCTTCAAAGCAAGGGCGAAGCGCATAGTCATTATCCGGTGCTTTCTCCCCCGGCTCAGCCCATTCACTTCCATAATACAGGCACGGGATTCCCGGCATACCCATAAGCAGTCCGTATGCCAACGGAATATGTTTCTTATTCGTCAGAATGCTTGCCAATCTTGTAACATCATGATTATCCACAAATGTCATCAGGTGCTTTCCTCTGTAAATACACCACTGATCACTTCCGAACTGGCGGTGCAGGGAATGTGCGATCTCGAACATATTCATACTGTTAAAGCTGGAATATAATCCCTTGTAGCACTCATAATTCGTGCAGCTGTGAAGCATCTCATCATTCACGATAATATTATAATCGCCAAACAATACCTCTCCGATCAGTGCAAAGTCCGGTTTTAATTCCTGTGTATAAGAGCGGAGACGTCTCATGAAATTGTGATCCAGACTATAAGCCACATCCAGACGGAGACCGTCGATATCAAATTCGTCAATCCAGTATTTCACACATTCCATCAGATAATCTACGACTGCCGGATTCTGAAGGTTTAATTTGACCAGCTCAAAATGGCCCTCCCATCCTTCATACCAGAATCCGTCATTATAGCAGCTGTTGCCGTCAAAGCTGATATGAAACCAGTCTTTGTACGGTGAATCCCATTTCTTCTCCTGTACATCTTTAAATGCCCAGAAGCCTCGTCCCACATGGTTAAATACACCATCCAGTACAATTTTTACGTTATGTTTATGCAGATCTTCACAGACCTCTTTAAAATCTTCATTCGTTCCAATCCTGCAGTCGATCGTCTTAAAATCTCTTGTATCATATCCATGATTGTCCGATTCAAAGATCGGATTTAACAGAATTGAATCTACTCCTAATGTCTGAAGATACTCAGACCAGTCCATAAGTTTGCGGATACGAGGAACACACACACCGTCATTGTGCACCGGTGCCCCACAGAATCCGATCGGATAAATCTGATAAAAAATACTATTGTAAGCCCACATTACTCATCCATCCTTTCTGTGTCTGCCATAAACTATGCTCCGGCAGATCACTCACTGTTCTATTATACCACATTTCGTTCTTTAAAGACACAAAAGACACTGCCACTGGCAGTGCCTCTTGCATACTTCCCTATCTGAAAGACCTGCCGCTGGCAGGTTATTTCCTGTTATATATAAGTTTCTCTCCCCGCATGAATATGTAGAACCATACAAACAGCAGCACACCTTTCAGAATACTCGAAATCGTAATACTCCACCAGATCCCGTTCAGCGCAAGTGTTGTATGAACCAGTATCAGCGCAAGCGGAATCCTGAGCGCCGTAAATACAATACTGATCACAGATGGCGGCACGGTCTTTCCATACCCCGAAAATGCACCTGCCGTCGTAATCTCAAGACTCATAAAAAGCTGCGATACACCAAGGATCCGAAGATAATCCACTCCAAGCGGAATTACATCTTTTTCTGTAATAAAAATCCGGAATACCGGAGCCGGACAGCATATTAATAATAGCGTACAGAAAATCCCCCATACAAATACTACTTTTAATGCGCTGACATATCCCTGATAGATCCGTCTCTTCTTACCTGCGCCATGGTTCTGCGATGTAAATGAATTCACCGCTGCTGCAAAACCATCCGCTGTCATCCACGAAATTGATTCTATCTGTGAACCAACTTTCTGGACAGCCACCGCCGCATCTCCATATCCCGCGACCAGACGTGCAATGATCATCGATATTCCGGTAAACAGCATACTCTGAACAGACGTTGGAAAACCGATTCTGACAATTCCTTTCAGATGATGCAGATCCGGCTTCTTCAGATATCTTACATATTGAAAAAGTACGGTATCCTTCATCGCAAATATAAAAAACATAACTGTAACGATCATCTGCGCGGTTACCGTAGCAATTGCTGCACCTGTCACTCGAAGAACCGGAAATGGTCCGATTCCAAAAATCAGAACCGGATCCAGGACGATATTAACAACCAGTCCGGTCGTTGTTGCCAGAAATACCGGCCTGCTGTTACCGATTGCCGTAAATAATCCGGTATACGTCTGATTTAAAAAGGAAAACAAGACAAGACCGCAAGTAATTTCAAGATAATATATGGCATCCCGGATCACCTGTGCCTGATTCAGATGGAAAAAATGAATCAGTGGTTTTGCCCCTAATATACAGACAAGTCCATAAATAATCCCCAAAATCAACGTAAGCTGTAACGCGTTGGATGCATATTCTGCGGCCTCTTCACTATTAGATGCCCCAAGTGCATGTCCGACATTAACCTGCCCTCCCATTTTTGCAAGCGCGGCAAGTCCGTTGGAAAGCCACATATACATTCCTGCTGCCCCAACAGACGCTACCGCCGAACTTCCGATACGGCCGATCCAGATCATGTCGGTCATATTGTACGCCATCTGGATCAATGACGTCGCCATGATCGGGACAGCCAGTCTGGTAAGAGATGATAATACAGGTCCGTTTACCAAATCAATTTTCTTTTGCATGATTGGCTATACTCTTTTCAATACTTTCACGATCTCGCCCATATACATCGTATGATAATCCTTATCCGGATACCATTTATCATCATTTTCCTTAACATCGAAACATTCCGGTTTCATATCCTGTGTATACTGAGTCTTGCATACGAAGATCAGATCTGCTTCTTCAACTGCAGTTGTTCCGTCTACCGCATATGGATGAAGGCCTGCTTCTTTCCATTTATCTTCTACGTCTTTTCCTGATACAGATCCGCATACGCTTAATGCTTTTCTGTAATCTTCTGACAGGAAAGAAAGCGTGTACATACCGGTCTCATCCATGAATTTCTTCGTGTATCTCTGTGGGCGGATATATGCAGTTGCGATATTCTTTCCCCACATGATTCCGACACCACCCCAGCTTGCTGTCATGGTGTTACTCTTTTTTTCATCTCCTGCTGTTACCAGCATCCACTCTTTTGAAATCTTTGTGAATGGGTTGAATTCCAGACTTTCAATTGCTACTTCTTTAAATGCCATTTCCATATCCTCCTTATCGTCTTTATGTACTCTCACAAAATTAAGTATGAAACAGTAGCAAGAGTACATCTTTGCTTTTAGAATTACAGACAGTGAGTATTCACTGCCTGCAATTTTACTGTATTCTTTTATAATTATACTACTTTACTAACACTTTACGGAAGTTTTTCTTACCCTTTTTCAGGACTACGCCTTCTCCACTTAATGCTTCTCCGGCAAATGTCTGGAATACATCTGTCACCTTCTCACCATCTACAGATACTCCACCCTGCTGTACGGCACGGCGTGCTTCTGACTTAGAAGCTGTCAGTCCTGATTTTACTAACATCGTCAGGATATCGATGTTACCGTCTGTAAGGTCTTCTTCTGTCAGTTCTGTCTTTGGCATATCTGCTGCTGCACCTGTTGAGAATAATGCTCTTGCTGCCTCCTGTGCCTTCTGTGCTTCTTCTTCACCGTGAACCAGTTTTGTAAGCTCGAATGCAAGAATCTCTTTTGCTGTGTTAAGCTGTGCACCTTCCCAGCTGTCCATCTTGTCGATCTCTTCTAATGGAAGGAATGTCAGCATACGGATGCATTTTAACACGTCTGCATCTGCAACATTTCTCCAGTACTGGTAGAATTCGAATGGTGATGTCTTGTTAGGATCAAGCCATACAGCACCGCTCTGTGTCTTACCCATCTTTTTACCTTCTGAGTTCAGAAGCAGTGTGATCGTCATAGCAGAAGCGTCTTTTCCGAGTTTACGACGGATCAGTTCTGTACCTGCAAGCATGTTGCTCCACTGATCGTCCCCGCCAAACTCAAGGTTACATCCGTATTTCTGGTATAACTCATAGAAGTCATATGCCTGCATGATCATGTAGTTGAACTCAAGAAAGCTGAGTCCTTTTTCCATTCTCTGCTTGTAGCACTCTGCTGTCAGCATACGGTTAACGGAGAAATGTGCTCCGACTTCACGTAATACTTCGATGTAGTTCAGTCCCATCAACCAGTCAGCGTTATTAACCATCAATGCTTTTCCATCTGAGAAATCGATAAATCGACTCATCTGTTTCTTAAAGCAGTCACAGTTGTGCTGGATTGTCTCCGGTGTCATCATCTGACGCATATCTGTACGACCGGATGGATCTCCGATCATCGCTGTTCCTCCACCGATCAGAGCAATCGGTTTATTTCCTGCTTCCTGAAGACGTTTCATCAGGCACAATGCCATGAAATGTCCGACATGAAGGCTGTCTGCTGTCGGATCAAATCCAATATAGAATGTTGCTTTTCCATTATTTACCAAATCTCTGATCCGTTCTTCGTCTGTTACCTGCGCGATCAGTCCGCGGGCTTTTAACTCTTCATAAATTCCCATTTTCCTGTCCTCTCCTTTTCTTATCTTAAGATTTACATTCACGCAAAAAAAGTCCTTACCCGATCAAACGATCAGATAAGGACGAGATTATCGTGTTACCACCTTATATTCACCGATATGCTTACGCTTATCAGCCTCAGAAGGTCTGCGTGTTCACAAACCTGTGCACATAACGTATGCCAAACGTCGCAGCCTACAAAACGCTTCTATGCAGGTATCTTATGAAACCATACATGCGCTTCTTCGGTGCGCAGCTCTGGGATGTATTCGCAACCATGTCCTTTGTGCGCCTCTCACCAGCCGGCAACTCTCTGTACAGGTGTCAAGACTGTTACTTCTTCTCTTCTTCGCCTTTGTAAATATTCTCATATCGTTTAAAGACTAACTTATTTGCAGATATTTGTCAAGGCTTTTATTGCCTGAAATGTCCCGGCAATATTCCCAAAATAATATGACCATTCCCAGTCACGCCTTATTGTAATAATGCAGGATCAGAAGAGACCTTACGAATTGCTCCGTATTTCGTACTCTCATAATTCTTATAATACGGGCACTGTGCTTTCAGGCACTGTGCATTTTCATCTGAAAATGTACAACATATCTTCTCTGGCAGTTCCATCTTCACACCCAACTCTTTCTCCACAAAATTCACTGCTTCTGTCACAGCCTTGAAGGAATCCCGTTTACAGCATCTTGGACCGCCCGCCTCACCAATTGCCTCTAATGCTCTGGCAGTCATGCGATTTGCTCTTCCCCAAGATTTTCCGGTAAGCGGTGTAGCCTTTAAAATAATGCTCATGAAAATGCCCGTACTCACTGCAGCTCCACAGCAGCCCCACATTCCACAGGCACCACCCGGATATTCACTGCCACGATGCCGCATTTCTTCCAGTGCATCTTCAAAAGAATCCACTTTTCCGCCTGCATTCTTATATGCCGCCAGAAGTGCTGCTCCGACAAGAATATGATGTTCCGGTCCATGCATGTAAATGTATGGATTCTCCATAATCTCCTGCATAATCTCAATCGGATTCACCGAAGTCGTTTTGCCCGTTTCTTCCATGATCACTTCTACGCCTTTTTTCTCATGACAGCTATCACATACATAATGTCCATCTTCACAGCACGCATAGCTTTCAAATATCTGATGGCACATCTGACATTCTAACTTTTCTGCCTTCTCTGTGTATACTAACGATTTCCCGCACACCAGACAGGCGCCTTCTCCTCTCGCCATACCTTTTCTCTCCTTTTTTTAATGTGCCTTGCATATTCTCGTGCCAGGAGCGCGGTTATATGCAACACTCTACCTCTCATGCGAGTGTGCATCTCGCCAGAGGCTTATTATATAATAACAGATCTGCCTGAAAAGACAGATCTGTCTGTAATTACATTATCCCAAAAATACTACATCATCTTTCGGTTTCTCCGCCTCTGTCAGTTCTTCCAGATAAAGTACCGGCTGCTTACGGTCCGGATACATGACTGCTTCATACTCAAATCTTGCCCGCACATGTACCCACTGATTCTTCTTAACCTTTGTTCCATCTGTGATCTTGCACGGATATCCGTAATAACGGACATCATTTGCACAACAGGTCATAATCTTACGCACCGGCACAAACATGTCATCTCCCATTCCTCTCGGGATAAGTACCTGCGCTGTAAATTCAACTTCCTTGTGCAGATACAATTCCGGATGATCATATGCATCTACATACCATACACCGAAATCCATATCCTCAATCACAATCTTGTCTCCCTTTACATCATATGGAAGATCGTCCTCTGACGGTTCAATGATCTTGCCTTCCAGATCTTCAAAAATCAGCTGTGCCATCGGATTCTGTACCTTCAAGGCACGGCGGAATCCGGCACGGCTCATGTTGCGGTCACAGCGGTTAACAATGATCAGTGAAGATTCTGTCAGCTGCTCCATCAGCATATTACGCATATTTGTCAGATACATATCCAGTGTTGTTCCGTCCACAGTAGAGTAGATTCCCTGAATCTCCCATCCACGTGGGTAACGCATCTTAATCAGTTTTTCCAACTTCCACATACCATTGAACTCAATCACAACCTGTGTCGGCTGGTAATTCTTCAAACAATTTTTGAAAAATGTAGGATTCAGCTGCTCTTCCTCTTCTACCTGCAGCATTACCATATTCTTCATCTTCAAATATTCCGGTGAAAACTCTTTCTCACCTTCCTCACATACGATCAGAAGTGTAAGTCCCGGTTCGATCCAGTCCTGTGTCATCAAAGTATCTTTGATCAGTGTTGTCTTACCACTGTCCAGAAATCCGGTACAAATAAAAATCGGTGTTGTTCCCATTTGTTTCTCCTTCTATATCCTGATTTAAAACTCCATCATTAAAAATGATATTTTATAAATGGAATAACTTCATCAGGTCTTCTTCTTTCAAATCTGTACCAATGACACAGATACGTCCTGTATAATCTGCCTGGCACTCACGAGTCTCGTACTCTTCCGGCACAAGGTCAAACTGTCTCCATGTTCCGTCTTCCATAGCGATAATTCCTTTGGAACGAAGGATTGTTCCATAACCATCTGTCTCTGATAATGCTTTCAGGATCAAATCCAGCTCTTCTTCTGTATACTTGTGAGCAGTCTCCTTGCCCCAGCTTGTAAACACATCATCTGCATGATGGTGATGATGGTGATCGTGGTCATGTCCGCAGCCACATCCACACTCATGGTCGTGATCTTCGTGATCATGATGATGTTCATGATGTCCGCAGCAGCCGTGCTCCTCATGGTCGTGATCGTGATCATGGTGATGCTCATGATGTCCGTGACCTTCTTTATCCTCGAACAGCCCTTCGATCTCTGCTCCTGCATGAAGTGCATGCTGGATTGCTTCTTTTCCAAGCTGATCCCACGGTGTGGAAATAATTGCTGCCTTCTCATTCTCTTCACGCAGCATCTTTACACAATCTTCTACTTTCTCATCTGTCATCATCTGTGTACGGCTGACAACGATTGTAGAAGCATGCTCTACCTGATCCTTAAAGAACTCGCCAAAATTCTTCAGATACATCTTAGCTTTCTTACCATCAACGATCGTAATTCTTCCTTCGATCTCGATATCTGCATCTTTCTTCACGTCTTCGATTGCTCTTGCTACATCGGATAATTTTCCAACTCCTGAAGGCTCGATGATTACACGGTCCGGTTTGTACTCATCCAGAACTTTTACGAGCGCCTTACTAAAATCTCCAACCAGTGTACAGCAGATGCATCCGGAGTTCATCTCTGTAATCTCAATTCCTGCATCTTTTAAGAAACCACCGTCAATTCCAATCTCACCAAATTCATTCTCAATCAGAACCAGTTTCTCTCCTGCGAATACATCCTGTACCAGTTGTTTAATAAATGTTGTCTTTCCGGCTCCGAGGAATCCGGAAATAATATCTACTTTTGTCATTATATAGTTACCTCTTTTCTTTATACATTTGCATATTAGTTGCGTTTAATCTCCGTTTCTTATCTTACCACAAACTTGCCCTGTCTTCTAGACCTTTCCCGGCTTCATGAGAAAAAAGAATATGAATTTTCTATAAAATTGTCAGTACGTGAAAAAGAAGCAGTATTTTTATCCCCCTGAAAATACTGCTTCTTTTGTTATACCATATGAAATTTTTAATTTTAACGAACAAAGCCTTATTTCACTGCCCAGTGTGACAGACTCTGACCGACCACTTATCTTATTAGTTTTGTTTGATTATCTTGTGGATCACCTTACAGGATTCCGCCTACAGACAGGAATAATGGTGCAAATACAAGTGACACGATCGTCATTAACTTAATCAGAATGTTAATAGACGGTCCGGAAGTATCTTTAAATGGATCACCAACGGTATCTCCGACAACGGCTGCTTTGTGAGCCTCACTTCCTTTTCCACCATGATTGCCATCTTCGATGTACTTCTTCGCATTGTCCCATGCACCACCTGCATTAGACATGAAGATTGCCATCATAACACCTGTTACAAGTGCTCCTGCCAGAAGTCCGCCAAGCGCGGATGGTCCAAGTAACAGACCAACTGCAAGCGGTGACAGTACTGCCATCACACCAGGAACCAGCATCTCGTGAAGTGCTGCTGTTGTAGAAATCGCTACGCAGGACTTATAATCCGGCTTCTCTTTTCCTTCCATAATGCCTGGCATCTCTTTGAACTGACGTCTTACTTCCTCGATCATCTGATATGCAGCCTTCGATACAGAAGACATTGTCATAGCTGAGAATAGGAACGGAAGCATACCACCGATAAATAATCCAATGATTACACGGCTGTCCAGAATATCAATGTTCTTTAACTGAACTGCTTCTGCATAAGATACAAATAAAGCAAGTGCTGTAAGCGCTGCAGAACCGATGGCAAATCCTTTACCCATAGCTGCAGTTGTGTTACCAACAGCATCCAGCTTGTCCGTGATCTTACGAACACTTGGATCAAGACCTGACATCTCAGCGATACCACCGGCATTGTCTGCGATCGGTCCATATGCGTCTACAGCAACTGTAATTGCAGTTGTAGACAGCATACCGACTGCCGCCAGAGCGATTCCGTAAAGTCCACTGACTGTATAAGCCACAAAAATACCTACGCAGATCAGTAGGATCGGAATAGCTGTAGACTTCATACCAACAGCAATACCACTGATGATCGTTGTTGCAGATCCTGTCTCAGACTGTTCTGCGATCTCTTTTACAGATTTGTAATCACCTGAAGTATAAACTTCTGTGATGATACCGATCAGAAGGCCAACGATCAGTCCTGCTGTTACAGAGATTGCTGCGTTAAAATTGCCAAAGCAGTATTTGCTTGCAAAAAACGCAACGATCAATACCAGAATACTGGATACATAAGATCCCATCTTCAGTGCTTTGTGTGGATTGGAGTTCTCATCACCCTTAACAAAGAATGTACCAAGGACAGATGAGATCAGTCCCAATCCTGAGATCAGAAGCGGGAACAATGCTCCGGATACCTGGAAATACACAACTCCGAGTGTCAGCGCAGAAATCAGCGCACCAACATAAGACTCGAAAAGGTCCGCTCCCATACCGGCAACATCTCCTACGTTATCTCCTACGTTATCAGCGATTACGGCCGGGTTACGCGGATCATCTTCCGGGATTCCTGCTTCTACCTTACCAACAAGATCCGCTCCAACGTCAGCAGCTTTTGTATAGATACCACCACCAACACGGGCAAATAATGCAATAGAAGAAGCACCTAAACTGAATCCGGAAAGGACTTCTACGTTCTTCGTGATCACATAGATTGCGCTTACTCCGAGAACACCAAGTCCTGCTACACACATCCCCATTACAGCACCACCTGAAAATGCGATGGAGAGTGCACGGTTCATACCGGACTCTTTTGCAGCATTCGCTGTTCTGACATTTGCCTTCGTTGCTACAGTCATACCACAGTAACCAGCCAGTGTGGAGAATAATGCTCCCACAACAAAACATACAGCAGTTACCCAACTCTTGATCCCGACTCCGATCAAGATGAATAAAATCAGCACGAATACGACAAGAATCTTGTATTCTGCTGTGAGGAAGGCCTGGGCTCCTTCACTGATCGCTCCTGCGATCTCTCTCATCCTTTCGTTACCGGCACTCTGTCTGCTTACTTTTGCTGCAAGATATGCGGCAAAAAGCAATGCGACAACTCCGAATACCGGAACAATCACAAAAAGATTTTCCATATACTTAACCTCCCAATAGATTAGTGTTATCTATAATACCATATTTGCAGAAAAAATAAAAAGACTTTTTTTAGATTTTTGTGAATTTTCTTGTTATTTCTCCTGTTTTAACGTTTTTTCTTCTCTTTCGCAAGCAGTGCTGCCCCCAAAGCACCTGCGTATCTTCCATTTTTCGTTGTCTCAACCACACATCCTAACTTCTTTGACAAAATATCTGTAAAATAGACACTGTCACTTAAACCGCCTGTCAGGATTACCTTATCGGAAAGTGTTTTTCTCTGGCTGAGCTGGGCAACTTTGGCTGCCACTGAATCTACAACACCCGCTGCAATGTCTTCTCTTTTCTTTCCTTCTCCAATATAATTAATGACTTCTGACTCTGCAAATACCGTACACAGAGAACTGATTGGAAGCACTTCCCCTTCCGCTGCCAGTTCAAACAGTTCCTGAAGCGTCACGCCGAGACGGTTTGCCATAACTTCCAGAAATTTTCCCGTTCCCGCTGAACATTTATCGTTCATCAGAAAATCCCGTACCATTCCATGTTCCACAAGAATTACTTTTGTATCCTGACCGCCTACGTCAATGATCGTGCAGTCATCACCCGCCATTTCGCGTCCCCCTCTTGCATGACAGGTAATCTCTGTGATAACAAAATCTGCGAACTCAACCGCAACACGTCCGTATCCGGTTGCCACTACTTTTGTCTCGTCTGACAGAACATCTATATTTTCTGTCTCTAATTTTTCTTTAATGATCTGACAGGTCTCCTTACTGCTCCATCCTGTTGGCAAAACGAAATGTAATTCTTTTTCTCCACGCACAACTACTTTAGAAGCGGTTGAACCAATATCAATTCCTACGTAATACATCTTAATCTCCTGCTCTTTTTGCTGACTTTTCCACATTTATCTTCGTTCTTCTTCGGAATATCCACCATTTTCCGAATCATCATAGCCGATTTCCACAAGTACAAGTCCGTTCGGCGGTGCTGTAACGCCTGCTGCTGTACGGACTTTCTCATCCAGAATCTCTTTTACCCGTTCCGGTTCGTAAAATCCCCTACCGACACGTATCAGCGTCCCGGCAATGATACGGACCATATTATAGAGAAATCCATTTCCCGTGATTCGAAGGGTAATGTCTTCCCCTTCCTGCATGATATCCAGCGCATAAACCGTACGCACTGTGTCTTCCACGTTTGTCTTAATATTGCAAAAACTCACAAAATCATGCTCCCCGATCAGATACGCTGCACCTTTTTTCATCGCTTCTACATCCATCGGGAACGAAACATGTGTACTGTATCTTCGTTTCAGCGGATTTGGCACCGGCGCATTACAAATGTGATATTCATATATTTTAACTACATGATCCTGATAACGCGGATGCCAGTCATCCGGTACCTGACAAGACTGCCGGATGACAATATCATCCGGCAGTTTCTGATTCAATGCATAAGCCATGCGCTCCGGCGGAATGGAAGACTCCGTATCAAAAACGGCAACATTTCCCAGTGCATGCACACCGGAATCTGTACGGCTTGCTCCGATGATCCGGATATCCTCTCCCGTCAGCTTACTGATTTTTTTATTTAATACTTCTTCTACGGTGATTCCATTCGGCTGAATCTGCCATCCGCAGTAATCCGTACCGTCATAGGCAACCGTTAATTTCACTCTTCTGCTCATTTATGTTCTCCTGGAACTTTAAAAATACTGCCATCATTTCACATTGATACTTCTGTTGATGCCATCACCGCTTATTTAAAATACCCAGATATGCAACTGCACACCACGACCGATTGCGACCACTGCGACCACATATGCAATCACAATGATATAAGCCGCATAATCTCTGCTCTTATAGCGAAGTGGCTTCATCTTCGTGCGCCCATCGCCGCCCCTGTAGCACCTGGCTTCCATCGCCATCGCAAGGTCATTTGCACGGCGGAATGCCGATACAAACAACGGTACCAGGATCGGCACCATGCTTTTCGCTCTCTGCAGTATATTACCGCTCTCGAAATCCGCACCTCTTGCAAGCTGTGCTTTCATGATCTTATCTGTCTCTTCCAGCAAAATCGGAATAAACCGGAGTGCGATTGACATCATCATTGCAATCTCATGTACCGGCACATGAATCTTATTCAGTGGATGAAGCACCGCTTCGATCCCATCTGTCAGCTCATTCGGTGTTGTCGTAAATGTCATCAGCGAAGAACCAATAATCAGATAAACAAGCCGGATTGCCATATATACCGCAGTACGAAGACCACCTTCTGTGATTGTAAAGATCCATGCATGAAACAGCACGTCTCCCTGTCTTGTCAGAAACAGGTTAAATAATACTGTGATCATAAGCAGCATGATCACCGGCTTCAGTCCTTTTACAATATAAGAAAAAGGAACTTTGGAAATGTGGATCACACAGATCAGAAATACCGTTGCCACAAGATATCCCGGAATACTGCTGAATAAGAAAAGCGAGATCAGATACAGCAGTGTACATATCAGTTTTACTCTCGGATCCAGTCTGTGGACCACACTTTTTGCCGGATAATATTGTCCTATTGTAATATCTCGAATCATTTTCTCTTCTCCAGTGCCTTCTTAATCTGCGCAGCCGCTTCTTCCACGGTTGTTACATTTGGTTCCACTGCAAATCCCTGTTCTTTCAGATCATGCATAATATAAGTTACCTGCGGTGCTGCAAGCCCTACCTGCTCCAACTCCCGATAATGTTCAAATACCTTGCGCGGGCAGTCATTGTACATCACTTCGCCTTTATTCATAACGATAATGCGATCAGCATATCTGGCAATATCCTCCATACTGTGGGACACCAGAATAACTGTCATATCTCTCTGCGTATGCAGATAAGCGATCTGATCCAGAATGTCATCACGTCCTTTCGGATCCAGTCCCGCTGTCGGTTCATCCAGTACAAGTACCTTCGGATGCATGGCAAGCACACCTGCAATCGCTACACGTCTTTTCTGCCCACCCGAGAGTTCGAAAGGCGAAGAATTGTAATATTTTTCTTTTAATCCAACAAGTTTCAATGCCTCCAGCGCACATTCCATACACTGATCCGGATTCAGTCCCTGATTCTTCGGCCCAAAGCAGACATCACTCATAACATCCACTTCAAAAAGCTGATGCTCCGGATACTGAAATACAAGTCCGACCTGATTTCTCAGTTCACGCATATTATATCCCGGTTCGTAAATATTCTTACCATCATAATAAAGTGCACCGGATGTCGCCTTTACCAGTCCATTCAGATGCTGAATCAGCGTGGATTTACCCGATCCTGTATGACCGATGATTCCTACAAATTCTCCATGCGGAATTTCCAGACATACATCCTTCAATGCCTGTTTTTCGTAAGCGGTTCCTGCACTGTATACATAATTCAAATGTTCTAATTTAATCGACATAATGCTTCCACCAACTCTTCCTTTCGCAGAATTCCTTCCGGAATATCCACTCCCTGTTTACGAAGTGTATCTGCAAGGAGTGTCACCTGCGGTACATCCAGGCGGTACTCTTTTAATTTATCTACCTGCGAAAATATCTTCTTCGGTGTTCCTTGCATAACTACATGACCATGATCCATAACATAGATCTGATCCGCATCGATGACTTCTTCCATATAGTGCGTGATCAGGATCACCGTCACATGTTTCTCTTTTCTTAACTTCTGAACTGTTTTCAGAACTTCTTTTCTTCCGACCGGATCCAGCATCGCGGTAGGCTCATCAAGCACGATACACTTCGGCTCCATCGCGATCACTCCTGCGATTGCCACCCTCTGCTTCTGACCGCCGGACAGTTTATTCGGAGAATCCTTTCTGCGCTCCAGCATACCGACTGCACGCAGACTGTTCTCTACCC
>OLPL01001343.1_pt1 | contig 15411 bp, 12 predicted proteins | sample 1673211 | NCBI WGS metagenome assembly OLPL01 (sample SAMEA3136766, study PRJEB25190) | human gut metagenome | reverse complement strand
CCCTTCTATTTGTTATCTTTTCTACACCCAAAACAGCATTAATATATCCATGTTTACATCTTATACTCTTTATTATACTTTTTCTTTTTCAAATACTCAATCATTAATCACCATTGAATAACTAATTGTTTTTTTCTTTCGTTACTGTTCAGACCCAATGTCATTAACTTAAGCAATTTGCTAATACTGCATTGATGAAAATATCAGCAGAAGGATTTGATTATGATAAAAAAGGGGATATTGAGGGATTAAGATACAATGTTTTACTGAAATTTGGGTATAACAAAAAGACAAAATCAATATTTAACATTGAAATTTGTCTAAAGATGAAATATAGTAATATATGAGTTAATGCTAATGTCTATAACAAAAACTCATCGGGAGTTTAAACCTATGCTGGCGGGCAAAGGTTCTTCCAGGTCTGATCGGCTCAATATTTTGAGCGATCAGACCTTCTACATTTATCTTTGTTATCCCATCGTGAATCCTTAAAAAATCCCTGCATGTTTTAAGCGCGGATGAATAATTCGCCTGATATTCATAAGCACGATCTTCCCGATCAATAGTTACATTTATGATTATGCTGGAACTGAAATTATATAGAATAACTCTTGCCCATACTTCCTGCACAATATAATCATATTTTTTTGAGTGAAACGCTTTCAGACACAGGGAATATTTTAAATCTCGGAAAGAGTTTTCCTCCTGCCATCTCAGATGATAAAGAGCTTTGAAATCTTCAGCTTTAAACTCTTCTTCTGGAAGATTCGTAGCAATGTTTTCATAAGAGCCATCATCAAGCTGTACGCGTAACAAACGTAAAGCAAGGTCATATTCCGTTCTTTGATCATTGAGATAATCCATCGGAGCATTCTGATAAATGTATCGGTATGAAGAGAATAGTTCAGGTCTGGAATATTTGCTTACAGCTTTAGACCTCGTCAGTATAAGAGAGATATCTTCATCAAAAGCTGGCAGGGTATCAACCGGATATCCCATCATTCCGGAAGCTCTTTTATCGTTACATCGAATAAGGAAGTACTGCCCCTTTTCAATCACATGGGCAAAGTTGTTGTAAGAAGTATAACCTCTGTCCCCAAAGAAAATGACTTTGTAGTGTTCATGGATATCTGCAGAATCAACCATGGAACAAAAAGCAGAATACTCATTTCGCTTTCGGGCAGGCTGGACTAAAATATCAGTAAAACGCTTATCAAGTAAAGAAAACATAGCATTGATATGGATCTGGTTAAATCCTCTGGTAGATTTACCATTTGGTTCAAAATAGGTATCCTTATCTTCAGGGTTAAGGAAAATATCACAGGAAGAACCATCGCAGGCCCAGAATTCATATTTACCGTTATATAGTTTTTTAGGAAGTTTCCTGTTAAAAGCAAGAAGAAGATTCCGAAAAGCATCTTCCCTGATCTTTTTACGCTGTCTGTAAAAAGCCGCTTTGGAAGGTGCATCGATAGTACGTCCGAAAAAACGGTACAGTTCTTCCCTGATACAGTCAGCTTCCATAGTCAGAAACATCAGCATATAATCTTTAAAACCAAGTTTTCTGTTTCTGATAAAATCAACTCCGGGTTTGACAGCATATTTTTCCGGTGTTTTGGAAAGATCATTGATAGCAGCAAGTAAAATAGCTTTGATAGAATCTGAATAGTTCATAAATAAATACTCCTTTGATTAAGTAATTAAAAATAACAGTGCCTAATCAAAGGGCGTTATTACTGATTGATCAGTAATAACGCCGCATATTGAGGAGTATTTGTCAAGTAATATTTTAGGAAATATCAAGCAGGTATCAGAGAGAGCATTGCCCGTTTAACAAGCAACAATCTCTTAAGTTAATGACATTGCCTTTGAACAGTAACAAAAATATCGTACAGGGCTTTCTAATATATAATGTGTTTGCTGAATCCATTACAAGATAAGGTTGTGATATGCAAGAGACAAATCATCCTCATTTGCGCAGGAACAGTCGCTACTACCTATATCTTACCTTTCCACTCTCTGTGGAATTTTAATGACTCTTTTGCATACTCTATAGTAATCTGTTACTTCTTAATAAAATGCAATTCCAAGAAATACTGCAAATGCCAGTCCAATCAATGTAATACATACAGATGTGATAAAGATCGGTTTGTAGCTTTCTTTATGTGTCATACCACAGGCAGCCAGGCAGGTAATCACCATACTGTTATGCGGCAGTGTATCCAGACCATTGCATGCAATTGCAGCTATACGGTGTAAAACTTCAGGATTTACTCCCAAGTCCATATATTTTTGTGCAAATACTTCCATAGCGATTCCGATACCACCAGAACCGGAACCAGTTGCTCCAGCAATCAATGTGGTAGCACTTGCAAAAGAAATCAGTGGGTTTCCACCAAGGTTTGACAGCATATCTATCAGATTCTGGAATCCCACAGTTGATTTAACAACATAACCAAATCCAACAACTGCTGCAGTATTCATAATTACCATGCTGGCACGTTTTACACCGTCATCGATCAAATTCAGTTTTTTCGGAGTAGTATTCCAATATAAAATCACACAACAGAAAGAAGCTAAAATAATTGCAATATTTACATTTACCTTAAATACATTTAACAGAACAAATAACAGAACCATCGGAACCACAGATCTCCATGGTTTTACAGTCTCCAATTCTTCAAATGCTTTCATTTTTTCTGCAATATCAGGTGTAATTACAAATCCGTCATTATTTTTCTTTGCTTTTCTGAATTCATACTCCAGATAAATAATACACAGAATACTGCTGAAGACACCAGTTGCAATACCAAGACCGGAAGCTGCCATAGTATCTGTACCAAGATACTGTGTTGGAAGCACATTCAATATAGAAGGAGAACCCGGGAACATGGAACTGTTATACGCCAGAGAAGTATAAATAACACCCGGAATCAACCATCTTGGCAGATTTTCCTGTTTAAATACGCACAGGAAGATCGGATAAGCGATAAACATCAATGCCCATCCATTCACACCTATATATCCTAAGATCAGCACTGCAAGCATACAACCATAAATTGCTCCACGTCCACCCACTTTAGAATAGATCATTTTTGCAAATGCTGCTGCAGCTCCAGATCCTTCCATTACAGATGCAAATACGGTTCCGGTTGCAAAAAGCAAAAAGTTATTCTTCAGGAAATCAGAAAATCCTGTAAAATATGTATCTGTAATTGTATCCAACACAGACAAACCACTGAATATTGCTAAAATTGCAACACATATTAATGTTCCCACAACTGGGTTAAATTTACGATAGCAAATAATAATCAACACAACAAGTGCAACAATAATTCCCAATAAACTCATATCCATAGTTTTATCCCCCTACTGTATGTTTCCTGAAAGTTCAACCGGTACAGCTCCGCCAAGTTTTACACTTGTGATAATCATTCCGTTTACACTGTCATCCTGGAAATGCAGCGTATAGATATCGTAACCTGACATATTTAACCAGTACTGCTTTATCACCAATGTCTTATCATCTTTGAATGCATAAGAAAAGCTATTAAGAAAATGATGCGGATCATCAAATACAGCTTCCTGTGTAATCCAGTTTTCAAATCCAGCCTCTACACTTACCAGCCTGTCCTTCAGGTGAAAATTAATCAGCAGTTCATTTTCTGTTTTTCTATTAATCTCTATGCTTTGAATTTTCCGGTCATTTTCTTCAAAGGAGAGTGTTTTATCAAACCATTTTCCTTCCAAGCAGGAATTTTTTGCTCCTTCCGGATATGGAAGACACAGGTCATCCAGATATTTTTTCAGTTTTTTCTCTCCATCTACATCTGTTTCCAATGTTCCTCTCTCTGTCGGTATAAACAACTTTTCATTTACGATTTTGCTAATCAGACGGTTCGGATTTCCATTCTTATCACTTGCTCCTGCTGTGATTGCAACTGCCAGTTTTTTCTCTGGATTAACCACGATCACATTTCCGAAAGCTCCATAAACGCCGAAGGAATGATCAGCAGTGATCCAATACTGATATCCGTATCCACAGACTGGATATTTTTCTTCGGGAGTATCAATCTGTTTTCTGGTTGCTTCTTTAAGATATTCTTCCGGAATAAGTGTTTTTCCGTTCCATTTTCCCATATTGGCAAGTAATATTGCAATTTTCGCGATGTCAGGTGTTTTCAAATACAACCCCCATCCTCCGACTGTATTGCCTTCTGGGCTTTCCAGCCATTCGATATCGGTAATACCCATTGGTTTCAAAACACGTTCTTTCATCAGTGCAAGCACATTTTTATGCATGGTTTTTGTAACCAGTGAAGACAACATATAGCTTGCTCCTGTATCATACTGAAAGACAGTTCCCGGATCATGGGGTAATTTATATGTAAAATAATGTGTGATCCAGGAATCTGTCACTCCACGAAAACAGGTGCTTAATCTGCAGGAATTTGCTGCCATTGTTAACAGATTACGAACTGTCAGCTGATCGATTCGTTTATCATATTCTTCCGGCAAATACTCTTTAAAATAATCTATCACCAGATCATCCAGATGTAATTTTCCCTCGTCGATTGCAATCCCTACTGCAATACTGTTCATACTTTTCGAAAATGAATGAAGCATCTGCATAGGTTCTTCCGTATATGGTTGAATGCATTTTGAAAAAATCACATCGTTATCGCATACTACAGATATAGAATGAATATCTTCGACAAATGTCTCCAGTTCCTGTACCATACATAACAGATTATCTGAAGATATTCCATAGGCTTCTGGTTTATTTTTTATCATTTTGTGCTCCTTCTTTTAATATTATTGTATTAAATTCTTTTCAAACATTCACGTGAAGTATTTTCTACTATACTATCACAAGTTGTTTCTGGAAACAATTGATAGAATCGTCAAAAATTAATGTTCTGTTTTGGTAGAATTAAACAATTTATTTGTTTTGTTTTATGAATCATTTGATTCTTTTTCGAATTATAACATTCTCCATTGAATTAAAAAAATTTTTTTGCTATACTTGTCATATGATATTTTATTTATGGAGGTTACAATGAGCCTGGATCAACTAATCTATGAAAAAATCCCTTCACTATCGGCAGGACAACGAAAAGTTGCAGAATATATTTTAAATAATAAAGATGAATTCAGCTATGCAACACTAGCTAAACTCAGTAAGGATATTTCTGTCAGTGAAACAACTGTTATTCGTTTTGCTTATTCTCTTGGCTTTGACAGTTTTTCTGCCATGCAGCAAAAACTTCGTGAAGAAATTCTTTCTGTACCACAGCGCAATGTAGAGGGACAAATTCAAAATCAGACATTTTATCAAAAAGTTTTTTCCAGAGAAACGCAGGCACTGCAAGACTGGATCTCACATATAGATGAAGAGCTTCTGGACAAGACCGTAGAAGCTCTTCTGAATGCAGATCATATTCTGGTAACCGGAGCACGCTCTTCTTATCATGCTGCCAACTGGTTTGGGAATCGTCTGAACCTTTTACTTGGTAATACTCACATTATCCAAGAATTTTACGATCCTCGTTTTGATTTATTAAATCATATCACAGATAAAACTGTTGTCATCAGTATAGCATTTGCCAGATATACCAAATGGACGTATCGTTATGCGGATTCTGCAAAAAAAATGGGTGCAACCCTTGTCTCCATTACAGACAGTGTTTCCTCTCCTTTTTTTAATATTTCCCATTATACGATTCTTGCTGCTCCGGTAAAAGACAGTATGGGATTTAGTTCACCTATTTGTATGTATTGCTTATTTGATGCGATTATATCTAAAATCCATGATGAGCGAAAAGATATGATAGTAGAACGTTTAAAACAATATGAAGATACCTATCGGGATTTTGATATGTATTATGAGTAAAACAAAAGATGCTATAAAATTAATAGCTGGATACGTGCTAATTGTCTTGGCAATCTTGATGAAGTTTATTGCATAAAAAGCAAAAGACAGCAAATTAAAATAGGATATCATCTTTTTCTACAGAACCCTACATGACAGCAGACAGGACTTTTACCAATATCTTGTAAATAAAAACCGTCCATGGAAATACTATAGCAATCCTCGTAAATAATGCATTTAAGACAGTTCAGCAGAGTGTGAAAGACAAGGAAGATCTCTGCAGGCGTGCTGACGCACGGCAAAGATATCTGACGCAGAATTTCACACTCTGATGGGCTGGATTAAGATGCATTATTTTAGAGGATTGCTATAGTTCTGGCAGTAGAGGACACAAGGTTGAAGAAATCAGACAGGAATTCTTTGGCGGAACGAAACCATGTTATAAGAAGAATTGCATTTTGAGAGGAGGCTTTTATAAATGTTGAACATTATTTATGGAGATGTGAAAAACAGTATTTATAATACAAATGTTTATTTTAAAAACAGTTATGAACCAGAATGGCTTGATGCAGAACTGGCGAAAAAGATGATTAAAGATATTGATGATTCAGAAGTATTGAGTGGTGAATGCATTAACAGTCCGGTGTTGGGACAGATTCCTCCTGAAAGACTGTCAGGAGGAGTGAAAACATTGTTGCTGATTTTAAATGAACCGGATCGGATTTTCAATGCCTCGACCTGTGGCGATAACTGTGCAAAATGGATATTGGAAATAGGCAGGATTAAAGATGTTACCATTAATCTCAGGCATATGATGAGTTTTGGAAAAGACACAAAATTTGAGATAAAAGTCCAAAATGGAGGAGAAACGGTCCATTCAATGAAGGAACTTGTTCCTATAGCAAATAAGTATTTAAATGAAATGAAACAGGAGTAGTGATTATGAAAGGTTCACATAGAATCATTGTAGAATCCAGAAAAGTGAAATATGATTTTGTAATTCATAGGAATATTACAATCATTACTGGTGACAGTGGATCAGGTAAGACTGTTTTAATTGATCTTATACATGATTATGGAAGATATGGTGCGGACAGCGGTGTATTTCTTTCCTGTGACTGCCCCTGTAAAGTGATTGATAGTGAGGATTGGGAAAGAAAGATAGAAGAAACAACAGGAAGCATTATTTTTATTGATGAAGGAAATCGCTTCCTAGTTTCAAAGAAGTTTGCACAGCTTGTGCAGGGATCTGATAATTACTTTGTACTGGCTACGAGAGAAAAGCTTCCGGCATTGCCATATAGTGTAAGTGAAATATATGGATTTCGCAAATCTGGAAAATTTCATGATGCGAAACAGAAATATAATGAGATTTATCATTTGTACGGTGAAATATCAGAGGAAAAGAATATCAATCCGAAACTTGTAATAACAGAGGATTCCAATTCTGGATTTGAATTTTTTAAAGAAATGTCCAGACAGAAGGGTGTGAACTGTTTTTCTGCTGGTGGGAAGTCAAATATCATTAGACAGTTGGAACAGAGACCGAATGAAGAGGGTACAATTTTGGTCATCGTAGATGGAGCTGCATTTGGTTCAGAGATGAAAGATATCAGTGAATGCATTAAAACACAGGGAAACATTGTACTCTATGCACCAGAATCTTTTGAGTGGTTGTTACTTTCAACAAAGGAAATACCGGAAGTAAAAGTAGAAACAATACTTCAGAATCCAGAAGAATATATAGACAGTAAAGAGTATGTCAGTTGGGAACGATATTTTACAGATTTATTGATAGAAAGTACCAGTAAGAATTTTATATGGGCATATTCGAAGAAAAGGCTTACAAAGGCGTACTTTGCTCCAAGAATAGTGAATGCGGTAAAAACAATCATGAAATTGGTAGACTGGGAAAAATCATTCTGAAAAGTCAGAAAAAAGCTTTTATTATCGTATTACGTGATATAGAAATGCCGAAATGAATGATATGCAAAATCCTGCTGATAAGGAGTAATAGATGACAATGGATGTTTCACTTGTAATTGGTGGTTTAAAAGGAATTTTAGAAAATTTATGTGATAATTATTCGGATAGTATTATTGGGCAAGTGGCAAGTACATCTCGTGATTATTTGAAAAATAGAAATGTTGACTCTAAAATTAAAGAGGTTGCTTCTTGTTTAACAGGATTGAAATGTAGAGATGACACATTATTTTTGAGCGATTTGCAAGCGGCATTTTCTAAAGACAATCTGCAGAAGATTTTAAAAGAAATCCGAAAAGATGATGCTTTTAATATGGAAGAAGCCTTGAGACAAAAATTAGGTGATTTATGCGAGACATATTATGTTGAAAATGCTGATAAAATAATTGATTCATTGGTGCAAATGTTCTTCGAGCTTACAGCAACGAATAACCCAGAATTGGAAGGAAGATTGTTTTTTAATAGGCTTTCACGTAATCAACAAGAAATAAAGACTCTTTTAGTTACTGAATTATTGGAAATTAAAAATGAACTGAGTTTTATATCCGAAGTCTCTTATGGGTTAAGAAAATCAGATTCTGAACGTGTTTATACAGAAAATGGAACAGTGGTTGGTGATGATGAGGATTTATTTGCTTGGAACTTAAAATTCTATCAAACGAAAGGGCTTTTTGGTAGCAATGAAAAACGAAAAGCGGAAGTTGAAGAATTAACAAAATATTGGAGGAAAGAACGTGAGTTATATCCGGGATGGTATATTGCTCCAGTAACTAAAAGAGAAATATTAAAGTCATATACTAGAGATGAATCATTATTGTGGAAGACAACTGGAATGTCTATACAAGAAAAAATAGATTTTGCATTTGAATTAGTATGGAGATATGAAACAGGATTCATTGTGTTTTCAAAAATATTGCAGAACCATATTTTTGAGCTGTGGAAAGAGTATAAAGATAATGGAGACTGGTCACTACAGGATAAAAACAAAAAATGGTTTTATATTGGACAATCATTATTGCGGGAATATAGAGAAGACATGAATTGGAATTCGTGGCAAAAAGTATTCGATGTGATGAAAAAAAGTGCTGATATAATGGAAACAGGAAATGAAGAGCTTGAAATGGAATTCATTGATTGTCTCTTTTTCAAAATGCAAATATCTGATGTTCGAGATAAAATACAACAGTTTTCCTGTGTGAATAATAGATATGCATTGCGTTTGCATAAGGTTGGTTTAATGGCAGAATGTGGCCTGCTTGAAAGCGCATATTCAGAATTGAAAGCGCTAATTGATGAATTAGAAGAAGCCATTACTAACATGCCAAGAGAAAAAAATAAAGATTTTGTACAATGTGGATCTATTTTATCTGGTGCATATGAACTTTTAGCATTTGTAATTCAAGGACTCTATCCATTCGACAAAAATGAAGAGCTTCATACAACATGGAACAGAATAGAAGAATATTCTCGTTTTTTTGATTTTGCGAAGGAAAAAAATCAATGGAATAATAATTTATACAATTATTACTGCAAGCATAAGGAAGAACCTTTTGAGATTAATCGAGAAATAAAAACAATTATATGGGGGAGCAATGGATTTTGCGAGATTTATAGTTTTTATAGGGTGTTGACAAGGATAGCAATGCCTCTGCATCTTGGTATGACAAGATTTCTCCCGCATCAGGAAATTGAATTTGTAAATGCCCTTATTATAAATACTCCATCATTAGGTTTCTTCATGTGTATGAGATCAGGAAATAACAAAGTAGTTAAATCCATTATTTCCCGTAAAAACTGTATTAATGTAGGATTTGATATTTGCAGAAAATTGTTTGATTATGCATTTAAATGCATTGAGCAGAATATCGAAAGTATCAGCGTAAATACTGAAAGAGGAAATGCGTATACACATTTGCTGAATAATGGTCTGGAAATTCTTAGAAGATTAGTTTCGGTATCTTCTTTAGTTCAGCAGAAAAAATTATTGACACTGATGTGCAAGCTAATTGATACAGATATTGTACATGAATACCGTGTAATGGATAAATGGATTCATCAGATTCTTTGTATCATAGATGAAAATATTAAATCTCAGTATTTAAACGAAATATTATTATCTTCAACAAAAAACAGAACACATATAGGTGAGGATAGATCAATTGATCCCTTCGATGTGATTTCTGATAGTACTCTTGCAAAAAAATACTATGAGAAAGCAAATATAGATTCGACTATTGTAGATGATCTGATAAAATGTGCAAGTGAATCGGATGAAGATTATTGGGCGATTATTCCGCGTTTAAATAAATTAAGAGAATGGTCGTTATTATCAGATGAACAATTGGTGGATTTACGCGAACTAATTTGGAAAAATGTAAATGCAGACACAGGACTTCCGAATTTTAAGGAATATTATGCCGCAGTTTATTTGAAATGGCCAAGTCCAGAGGAAATAGATGTTAAGGATCTTGTGCGAAGCTATATTATGGATAATAAGTCTTATGATAATCTGAAATCCAGAGGACTTGGAGCAGTTACGATGGGCGGGGCAAGAATATTTGAAGAACTTCAGTGTATAAATTATTTGTACCCCGATTTATTAAAAATTGCGGATATCGAGATCATTTTTTATAGATTTATAGAGTACTGGGAAATCGGTAGGAGCAGATTTGATGATAATGAGCACAGGGATTTTTATTATGATGAATTCTATGATAGGTATCAAGCACTGGAGCGAGTAATTGGAAGCTTTTCATTTGAAATAGATCAGATGAATTCTGATTTAGTAGTGTCGTTATTAAAAATGTTTGATGAAATGAGCGAATATGGGATAAATACTTTAGAATCAAGAGCTCTTTTATTTAGCAAAGAAAGAATAGAAGCTGAATTAGGAGAAAACATTATTGATCAATTCTATAGTGATGATAAGAATAAAATAGCAGATGCGACGAATGCTGCTGAACATATTATTTTGAAGTGGCCGGAATTAGATACAGCAAAAGAATTGTTGATCGAGCAAATAAGACTTATAAGATATGGGAAACAGCCTGGATTACAGATGTTTTATATTTCTATACATAATTTGGCATATATGGGGGTGCTTGATCTATCAGATGAAATTCTTATGCCATTAGATAAGGCTTTATTAGAGTGTGCAGAGCATACGGCTTATGAAAAAATAAAGGAATGTACAGAAAAAGAGATAAAATCTACAATAAATCTTCGTTCCGCATGTGCAAGAACTGCTTTTCAAATAGATAAGTGTATTTCGGAAAAACCAGATGCACCGGTATTGAAAGGCATTGAAAAATGGAAGGAAATATGTATTGGAAGATTGTCAAACAATGAATTTGTAGAGGTTAAGAGACAGTGGCTTTTATAGATTAAAGGATTATATGCTAATAGACAAGATTGCTTTATTGTATCTCCGAGACGGAAAGGTTCTGAGTTTCAGAAGTAGAGGAAAAGACATATATTACAATCCCGAAGGAAAAGAGAAGGCACAGAAACAGATATGCAGATACTGGCGCGATATTGGAAGATCCAGTAAAGTTGAAGCACAGGCACATTATCATCAGGAAGGAATCACTATGTGGATAACCTGGTATATGGCTAAGTTTGCTCGTGAGTCTAGATACCAGGAAATAGAAGTGGAGTATTATGACTTTAACTGGAAAAAACAGCGCCAGAAATTGTCAGGATGGACGGTACAGATCTGTTAGCTGAAATTAATTATTTGTCCGGAAAGATTATATAACATGGAAATAGATGTGTTACGGAATTATGTACGATTCTGGATCCGGAATGAGAATTGTTGGACCGGAAGATGTAAAGCAACAGTATAAAGTATATCTGCAAAGTGTACTTCGAAACTATTAGTTCTGGCAGCAGGAAAAAATTATTCTGAAAAGTCAGAAAAAACCTTTTCTATTATCGTATTACATGGTATACTGAATACCGAAATGAATGATATGCAAAATAGGATTTTATGCGTCAAGTGTTCGGTGAATGGGGAGTTGTCACTGAAACGAAAAGTACGTCTTACGGTATATTATCCGCACCCGTTGCAAACAATATAAGAGGATATCTCATATTGTGTTAGGGAATGTTTTCGACATACATTCTATCACAATTGGAGATATCCTTTTTAATTTGGTCAAAAGGATAATCTCCATTTCAAAAATACAAAGGAGGTTACTTTTTAATGGTTGACAAAGCGAAAATTGAGCAGGCAGTCCGTCTGCTTCTGGAAGGTATCGGTGAAGATATCACACGGGAAGGTCTGATTGATACTCCTGACAGGATTGCCCGCATGTGTGAAGAAATTTACGGAGGTCTTGGTCATGAAGCAGACCAGCACCTGTTGAAGCAGTTTCCTGTAGAGAATAATGAAATCGTGCTGGAAAAAGACATCACCTTTTACTCCATGTGTGAGCATCATCTGATGCCTTTTTATGGAAAAGCTCATCTTGCATACATCCCCAACGGCAAAGTTACCGGTTTAAGCAAACTGGTACGTACAGTAGAGGTTTATTCCAGAAGACCACAGATCCAGGAACGGCTTACTGTTCAGATTGCAGATGCTTTGGAGCGTACTCTGGATCCAAAAGGAATTATGGTAATGCTGGAAGCGGAACATACCTGTATGACCATGCGCGGAATAAAAAAACCAGGTAGCAAAACGATCACTACTGTAACCCGTGGTGCATTTACAGAAGATAAGGAACTGCAGAAAATGTTCCTTTCTATGGTAAAAGGATGAATAACAATTTTTCAGATATGGATCGTGTCAATCAGATCTGGAGGCACCCGGTTTATCAGGAACATTATAAAAAAATACAGGAACTTGAAAGTGAACGGATCTTCTGCCGTCATACGCCTGAACATTTTCTGGATGTTGCACGGCTGATGTACATTTATGCACTGGAGGAACATCTGGAGTTGTCCAAAGAGCTTATCTATGCAGCAGCACTTCTTCATGATATCGGACGTGCACAGCAATATCAGTACAACATTCCCCATGATATTGCAGGAGTAGAAATCGCACGGGAAATCCTGACAGATCTGCACTTTACAGAACAGGAAAAAGAACTGATTCTGTCTTCCATTGGACATCACCGAAAAGGAGATTCCTGCAGTACGCTGGCAGCACTTCTTTATAAAGCGGATAAGCAGTCCAGAAATTGTTTTTTATGTTCCGCAGCTTCTGAATGCTATTGGTCTGATGATAAAAAAAATATGAAAATTGAATACTGATCTTCTTCATAAGCACAAAAGAAAGGATGGGCTCTGCTCATGAAAATTGGAAACCGTTTTTTTGATACTAAGAATCATACTTACATAATGGGAATTCTAAATGTTACCCCTGATTCCTTTTCTGACGGCGGCAAATGGAATCATATGGATGAAGCTTTGAAACATACAGAGGCAATGATTGCTGATGGTGCAGATATTATTGATATCGGAGGCGAATCTACACGTCCCGGTCATACACCTGTCAGTGCTGATGAGGAAGCACAGAGAGTTCTTCCTGTTATTGAAGCGGTCAAAAAACATTTTGACATTCCTGTTTCTGTAGATACTTTTAAGAGCAGTGTTGCTGAAAGCTCTATCCAGGCAGGAGCTGACCTGGTTAACGATATCTGGGGATTAAAATATGATCCGAAAATGGCAGCTGTGATCGCAAAATATGATGTGGCCTGTTGTCTGATGCACAACAAATCTAATACAGAATATCAAAACTTTCTCATTGATATGCTCGCCGAAACACAGGAATGTGTCAATCTTGCAAGACAGGCTGGCATTAAAGATGAAAAAATCATGCTTGACCCGGGAATTGGTTTTGGAAAAACATTTGAAATGAATCTGGAAGCAATGAATCACCTGGAGCTTTTTCAGAATCTGGGATTTCCGGTTCTCCTTGGTACATCACGCAAATCCATGATTGGACTGGCGTTGGATCTTCCTGTAGATCAGCGCATGGAGGGGACTTTGGCTACCAGTGTAATTGGCGTAATGAAGGGATGCTCTTTTGTTCGTGTCCACGATGTTAAAGAAAACAAGCGTGTGATCCAGATGACAGAAGCAATCCTGGGACGCAGATAAATTACTGGCACAAAACAGATGGTAAATATAAATAACATACAGAAAGGATTTACTGTTATGGATGAGACCAGATTAGATAAAATAGAAATTAAAGAGTTGGAAGTTTTTGCAAACCATGGTGTATATCCCGAAGAAAATGTTCTGGGACAGAAGTTTGTTATTTCTGCTACACTTTTTACCAGAACACGTCTGGCGGGATTAACCGATGAGTTGTCTGCTTCCATAAACTATGGCGAAGTCAGCCATATGATCACTGATTTCACCAGAAAACATACTTATAAACTTCTGGAATCTCTTGCAGAGAATCTTGCAGAAATGCTTCTTTACTCTCTTTCCGGACTTGAAAAAATAACTCTGAAGATTGAAAAGCCCTGGGCACCGGTTGGTCTTCCTTTGAAAACTGTATCTGTGGAAATTACACGGAAATGGCATACTGCTTACATTGCTTTTGGCTCTAATATGGGTGATAAAAAGATGTATATAGATAATGGGATCCGTGGTCTGGCAGAGACAAAAGGATGCCGTATAGAGGCAATTTCCGATTATCTTATTACAGAACCTTACGGAGTTACTGATCAGGATGAATTTTTAAATGGAGTTCTGAAAATGCGGACACTTCTTACTCCTGGAGAATTGCTTGTGCGACTGCATCAGTTAGAACAGGCGGCAAACAGGGAACGTATCATCCACTGGGGACCAAGGACACTGGATTTGGATATCCTGTTTTATGATCAGGAAATTATTGATATGCCAGATCTTCATATTCCTCATATTGATCTGCACAACCGCGATTTCGTTCTTGTACCAATGAATCAGATTGCTCCGTATCTGCGACATCCTGTGTTAAATCAGACCATTTCGCAGCTTCTGGACAGCCTTCTGAACAAATCTGAAAATATGGCAAAATAAAGTAAATAGGCTAATGATACATGGAGAGTGTAACTCGTTTTGAGTTGCACTCTTTTTGTGACAAATTTATATATATAGAGTATAATGAATGGTAAATAGTATGAAATATACAGCATGATGGAATTTAAGGAGAAACAGAGATGAGAAAAGTAATCGGTGTTATGCCGCTATATGATGCTGAAAAGAAAAGCTACTGGATACAGCCGCGTTATCTGCAGATGCTCGAAGCAGAAAATGCAATACCCCTGGTGCTTCCTTTAACAACGAATCATTATGAGTTAGACTATTTTATTGAAATATGCGGTGGTTTCTTGTTAAGTGGAGGGCATGATGTGTCTCCGGCTGTTTACAGGGAGGAACGGAAGCCCTGGTGCGGACCCTGCTGCGAGGCACGAGATGAAATGGAGCAATATATTTTAAAGAAAGCTGTGGAAGCAGATCGTTCTGTTCTTGGTATTTGCCGTGGTATTCAGCTGATGAATGTCTGCTACGATGGAACCTTATATCAAGATCTGAAGACGGAATATGGCACCTGTATCAAT
>OLPL01001339.1_pt1 | contig 15431 bp, 14 predicted proteins | sample 1673211 | NCBI WGS metagenome assembly OLPL01 (sample SAMEA3136766, study PRJEB25190) | human gut metagenome | reverse complement strand
CAGATTCATTATAAAATGTCTCGGAAAGTGTCTTAAATTACGATACCATTATAAACATATGCATACGTGCGTATTAATTCATCCTTACTATTTGTAAGTTTTTTTAATCGTCTCAGGGATTTTAACTCCCGTCCTATGCCTACCGATTCTACTGCATTGATCTTAACGATCCAGTTTAAATCATATGTCATTCTGCGTAAAATTCTTTCCGCCCATCGTTCTTCATATGAACATAATTCTTCTGTCACTTTCTCCCGGATATCCGGGTTCCAGTGAAATGACTTTATGATAAAATGAAGTTTATTATTCTTTTTCATCTAACCACATCCTGAATAATTTATCTTACATATATAGTAGCAACCCAAAGCTTCCTTTTGTGACATATAATTTCAAGTTTTTTAGAAACAGCAGAAAAATTCTGTTTCATATATTCAGAAATTGCCCTGCTGTCACTTTTACTTATACGTCCTTTTTTATTACCAGAAAGAAATAAAGGTTATTCCATCTACATTGAATAAATAACACCAAAAATTTTCAACTTTAGCTATAAACTCTGGATACAGCAACATCCATGGTGCGGTTACAACAGCAAATGTCAATGCATATTTTTTAGCCAATGCTTTTTTTATATCTAATTTATTAAATATCCAGCGTCTGACGATCTGATAAACAACAAATATAGTAATTATAAATCCTATAAAAGCCCATCCAGCAGACCATACATTGTCGTATATGTAATAGTTTAAAATTGAATAACCTATTCTTTCATTCCAATATTCAAGTTTACTACCATCCAAAACATTACCAATGCCATAAATAAACGAAGTAAATGTTAGTATTGGGAAAAAGAAACTTGAACCAACATTAATAATTATACATTTTGCAAATATTATTTTTTTATTAATACCCTGATTATTCTTTTGCTTTAAATAACTACTAAATATAAACAAATAAACTAAATCTACTACAATGTATATGGATATAATTGCTAACCATGTAGGGTATGAATATAATATGTCCAGCATCTTAATCACCTCGTATTATTTCCTTACAATAATTCCTTTTTTAAATTTTGCACCTATCTTTTTCATGACTGCATCTATGCTATTATACGGATGTAACTGACAGTGCTGCAATTAATGTCGTTGCTACAATCTGATTAAAACTCACATGGTTCTTGTCCTTCTTTCGTTTTCTTTTCTTCATAATCTTTCCACCTTTTCTAATGCTTTTGTAGTCAGTTACAATTTTTATTTTCCATTTTCACCTTCCTTCTTCTTATCTTTCCGCACACCTCCTCTTATGTACTACAACGTTTGAAACTCTGTTTTTGTTACAATTTTTTATAATTTTATTGAAAAAATTGTAAAAAAATACCGCTCCTACTGCTCTACTATAAGTAACAATCGGAAACGGTATTTCGTGACACTTTTTTATAAATTTTTTTAATTTTGTTTAATATTCCTCGATATTGACTTCCTTCGTGGTCGTCACATCATAAGGCAGGATCGAATCGGCGAATTTCGTAAATTTCTCCGCCGCATCACTGACATAGAACTCATAGGACGCTTCTCCTTCAGACGGATTCGCCATTCCGTTCTCTGCCAGCACTTTTTTAAGATCCATGGCTGTCTCATATGCCGGATTGACAATATGTACGCTCTCTCCGAAATATTCCCGGATGCTGGAGCGCAGAAGCGGATAGTGAGTACAGCCTAAGATCATCGTATCAATATCTGTTTTCTTCATCTCAGACAGGTAAATGTCGATGACTTCTTTTGTAATGCTGTGTTTTGCAAATCCCTCTTCTACCAGCGGTACGAACAGCGGGCATGGTTTCCCGATAACCTTGATATCCGGATTCAGTTTATGGATCTCTTTGTTATAGGTCTCGCTTCGGATCGTCGCTTCGGTTCCGACGATTCCGATGCAGTTATTTCTTGTCTCCTGTACAGCGGCTCTCGCTCCCGGAACAATTACGCCGAGGATCGGCAGATCCGTCTCTTTCTGCACAGTTTCCAACGCAAGCGCACTTGCCGTGTTGCAGGCGATTACAACTGCCTTTACATTTTTCGTCTTTAAGAAACGGATGATCTGTCTGGAAAACCGGATAATGTTATCCTTGGATTTACTTCCGTAGGGCACACGCGCCGTATCTCCGAAATAGACGATATTTTCATTTGGAAGCTGACGCATGATCTCCCGCGCTACCGTCAGCCCGCCGACACCAGAATCAAACACTCCGATCGGTGCTGTATTTATAATCTCTTGACTCATAATCATACTCCCTTGATTTCATTATATGCTAACTATCATATCACACTCGAGTTCGGATTTCCATACTCAGCAAAAATGTTCGCCACCTGATCACAGACACTTACTCCTCAACCAACTCATCGAAATCGCACTTCTCAAACTCCTGGATGGAAATGTGCCGTTTATTCGGATTGGCATAGACAAATGTCTTATCGACATTCTCCAGATAATTCTGGATCTTGTCGTTCGTAGCACTGATGATCGCCTGAAATCCAAGTCCGCGGATCAGCGAAATACAGCTTGCCACTTTCTCAGCGTCCATCTTGGAAAACGCTTCGTCCAGCACAACGAGACGGATTGTTGGGTTGCGGTGCATTTTCGGAGACAGGTTAATCCGGTAAATCTGTGCAAAGCTGGCAAGAAGTGCCACATACAGCGGGTTCTGCCCTTCTCCGCCGGAATTCTTCTTGATCATTTTGCTCAAGCCGATTTTCATGTCTTTTTCGCCATGCACGATCTGCTGCATATCAAAGGATAAATACGTTCTGTAATCTGCATATTTGTCCATATTTTTCTTCGCTTCTTCCAGCTCTTCCGGTGTTGCATTCTCCGGCGGCAGGAAAATACTGATCAACTCATCCATCAGATCCGCGTACTGCTCCTCATGCTCCATCGTGAAAAGATTCATCTGATTTTCCATACCGTCATCCAGTGACGCCGGATGGATCTGGAGCGAATCATCCATGAACATTTTATAATATTTTCCGTCCGGTCCTTTGTTCTTCGTAATGACAAACTGGTATTTATCTTTACCGAAATCAAGCTTACTGATAATGCGGTTCAGCTCATCCTGTCTTTGATAAGCTTCTCTTATGGCACTGCGGATTTTGAAAATAAAATCGTCTTTGAAATGCTCTACTGCTGCCCTTGCCTGATCTTTTGCTGCGTCCTTAAATGTCTCTAATTCTTCACACTGCAGCTCATCCAGCAGTCTGTCATATGCTTCATTGTCTCTGTTTGTCGCAGAAAATGTCCGATTCGCATAACTTCTGAGATAAGTACTTCTTTCTTCTACCAGCTTCTGATAAGCCTCTTCCCGCTCATCCATCTTCGGATACCGTGAAGCAATCTTTTGTTTCTGTAAATATTCATAATTTTCCGACCGTCTGCCTGCAAGATATTCCTGAAATTCCTGTTCGTAAGCGTCATCCCATTTGCTCTGTTCCATTTTCTGTTTCTGCACAAGCAGCGCTTCTTCCGCATGGAGACGTTCTTCCTGCAATTGCTGCATTTCCTGCGTCTGCTTCCAGATTGCTTCCTGCACTTCCGTGATCTGTGCCTTCTTTACATCCTGTTTCTTACGGATGTCTTCTTTTTCCTGCTCCCAAGCATCCACAGACGCTTCTTTCATTTGCTGCATCTGTTTTACAAGCTGACTTTTCCGTTTCTCACGCTCTGTAATCTTCTCTGCATCTGCCTGCAAAGTAAGATATTCTTCTGCCGGCTGGGACAGCATTTCAAGCTGCAATGTTTTCTTGATCTCTTCTAATAATTCCTGCAGCGGCATGCGTTCTTCTACCAGTTTCTCACAGCGCTCTTCCAGCTGGCGGACACGCTGACGCATACTCGTCTCACCGATGTACGCTCTTCTTGTGTACTGATCCGGATTCATATGCTGCAAACGGAAACTATGATACAATACACAGTCCGGTGTCACACCGATCTTGCAGTTACGGAGCTGTTCTACGGAATCACATTTTTCTACATTTCCAAGGAAGAAATCAATATAATCCTGCACATATGCTTCTTTCGCTTTCACTTCTTTTGCAAGTCCGTTATCTTTGACTACATAGCCATCCTTGCCTGCGCCTGCCACCACTTTTTCTGTATCGAGAATGGACACGCGGTGGTATTTCTTCCGATCCATCTGTTCATACAGTTCCATCGCTTCTTTTGCATACTTCGGTTCCACGATCAGAAGCAGCTTGTTGTTGCCAAGATAACCTTCGACAGCGTTGTGCCATGTCTCGTCTTTCACATCGAGAAGGTCGGCAAGGATCTGCACATTTACAAACTTTCCGCACTTCTCATGTAGACGGTTGCGCAACTCATATCTTGCTTCCTCCAGCTCTTTCGGATAAGCTTTCTTTCCCTGTTTCAGCTCTTTTAACTCTTCTCTTGCCTCTTTCTCTTCTTTCTTCACTTTGCGGAGCGACATCTGTGCTTCCTGTCTCTGCTCTTCCAGTTCCTCGCGGACTTCGCCAAAGCTCTCCTGCAGACGCTCCAGCTCTTCTGCCATAATCGTTCTTTTTGTAAACTTTTCCATGTCCCAGAGCATCTGGTTGGAAACCACATCCTGCTCTTTCCATGCTTCCAGCCGTTCACTGATCTGCTGCCATTTTCCCTGGCTTGTCTGTAAATGTTCCAGTGTCTCATTTACCGCCGCAAGTTCAGCTTCCAGATTTGCATATCCGCTGTTCGCAATTCTTAAAATAATCTCTTCATACTGTTTCTGCAGTTCAACTTCTTCTTTCTTAAGCAACGATAAAATTGCTTCCTGCTCACCGGTGCCTTCTTTGCGCACTTTTTCCTTATCTATGCAGGCCTGGATCTGTCCTTCCAGCTTCAGCATTTCCAGGCGGTCAATCTGATAAGTACATAAAAGAACTTCTTTTTCTTTCTCCTGAAATGCTTCATATCTGCCATGGATATCCTGCAATTTTTGAATTTCGTTCAATGTCTCCTCGATCTTGCTTCGCATTCTCGCATACTGCATAACGCTTTCCTGCAAGTCTTCTATATGAATATCCTGCTCCATGCAAATATACTCTTTCACAAAATCTTCCAGTTTAATATTCATTTTAAATGGAATCGCACGTTTGAAAAGTCGTGGGAATTTCTCCGCATCCAGTCCGCCAAGATAAATATCGTACATCTGGCGGCGGAATCTCTCATTGCTCGGTCCACAGTAAAACTGCTCCGCCGGGAAAGAACGCTGTAAATATTCACGCAATTCCATCGTCGTCAGGCATCTGGATGTGGTACGGTAATTATTTTCCAGAAGACCTCCCATGTGCCAGAAAAACAGTCTGCTGATATCATTTGTCGCCGTATCTACGTCAAACACAACGCCGATACACTGCTTTTCTTTTGTATCACTCTGCTCTAATTCCAGTACGATCGTGCTGGAAAAATTCTGATTTCTCAGATACTGAAATTCATTGTGTTCATTAATGTTGACCATTCCACGCAAATATTCAATGAGGGAACGGTCGGAATCATCTGCTGCCGCTTTATTAAAAAATCCACGTCCGTCTGTATTTGCATATAATACAATCTGCATCGCGTCAATCACGGTTGATTTTCCACTTCCCGAATGTCCGGTGAAGAAATTGATTCCTTCACTGAATGTCAGTATTTTCTGATCAATGTAATGCCAGTTATTCAGACAGATCTTCGACAGTATTTTGAATGGTTGTTTCGTCTCCAATAGTATCCTCCTCACTGAATGTCTCTAATAATGCCCGCAGGTCATCGCCCAGAAGTACCGTATGAATGCATGGGTAAATGACCAGTCTCGTCTCTTCGTTTAATTCTTCCAGAACATCAAGTGGTTCTATGATCTGGTATTTTTTTAAAAGTGCAATCGTTCTGCGCATTTCGGTCGGTGACGGCAGACCGCGTAGCACGCGGAACTCGCCGGCTTTACCGTTTAATGCGCCAACCGTTGTCACAATGTGGCTGCTCGAAGAAACCGTCTCCATCTGCTCATCGTAAATCAGTTTCAGAACAAGCAGATAAATCGTCGCAAGCCGCGATAATTTCTCACCCCAGAGCTGTTCGCCCTGAATGTAAATCACACCCATATGCGCATTTTCCCGCAAAGTAATTCCTGCCACTTTGAAGTAGGCACGGATAAATTCCAGATGTTTGCTCAACACACGATATTCTCTCACCGGAACCATGCGTCCCTGTCTTTTATCAAACTTCCGCTCCAGAACGAAGGTCTGTCGGTACAGGATCTGGATAACTTCTGTTATTTCTTCCTGCTCTTCCTGCGAAAGCTGTTCAAAATATTCGATCATAAGCGTCTCCTTACAAATTTGAGTGCCGGATATTTATAAGAACCATTTTCAATCTGATCCGGTTCTTCCTCCAGCACCATATATTTACTGTTCTTTCTTGTACTGTAATCGTAAGCAAGAATCAATTTCTCAAACGCCTCTTCATCCATCAGCGAAATCTTGGAAGCGTCCATTACTTCTCCGTCCATATAAGACTCAATAAATTCCTCAATCTGGCTTCTGCTGTAGCGCATCTGAATCCGGTTTAGCTTGAGTACATCATCTTTATCAAGATCCGGCAATGCCTGATCCGGCGCCATTTTACTGATAAAATCCGTTCTTGGTCTTCGTCTCTTATACAGCGATTTTTCCGAAAGAATTTCCAAAAGCGAGAGATTCATCCGCTCCCCGGTTTCACGGATCATCGCATCCTGTTCCTGCGCATCCTCCGTTTGGGACATGCGGTTCAAGAGCTGCACGACCAGACCTTTCGTATCCGTCTCACCACTTAACAGATAGTTAAGTCTCGTCACTGTCGCACGCACATATTTCGCATGCTCTTTATCCATATTGGCGATCCGGTGCTCAATGTCATCAAATCCACGCTCGATCTGATCCAGAAGATCCAACACATCATCTTTCGTATCACCCATCTGCGCCGCCCGGGTACGGATCTCTTCTATCCATTCTTCATCTTCCCGCATGTCGCGCAGACATTTTTTAATATCCATCTTATAAATATAGAAGTTATCCGATGTTTTCAAAATGTGGTATTTCTTCTGTACGATTTCTTCCACATATCCATCCAGATGTTCCCGCAGCAGATCTTCATAATTATTCTGCTCCAGAAGTCTTGCAAAAAATTTATCCATATTATGAAGCATATCCTGCAATGCTTTATTCAGCCGCTTCGTGTTGACAAGCGCCGTCCGCAGCATTCCGAGGTTCGCCCTGCTGTCGTTCTTAAAAGAAAATAATGTCGCATACACATTCTGGATATAGATTTCCGTGTCCTGCATATCTTCTGAAGACAGCCGCTCAAACGCCTCAATAAAAACAGCCGAATAATCCGGAATGACAATGTTTGTAACCAGCGTTTGATAATCTTCAATCCGCTTCAGCCATCCGGTCTTCAAAAGCCAGTTCAGAATCCTCGACGATGGCGTCTCCAGCATGTCGAACTCTGTCTCATTTTCCTCCCACTGGAGCTTGAACCGCTTTCTCGCATTCATGTCCCCCAGCACTTGGATACACACTTCCCTCGTCAGGAAATAATTATTATATTGATATTCTTCATTGATGCACAACAGTGCTTCAATATAAATGTCCCGGTTCACCGAACGGAATAAACTCCAGAACGTATCCGGGATTTCATTTCTTAATTGCATCTGTTTTCTCCATTTTATAATCCAAATCCGTTATTGCCCACAAACCATCTGCAAACAACAACTAAAATCCATCATTTAGTATAAATGTTTCCGGCTTCCATTGCAATGTTCTATTTTTCCTGTCATAATGTATATAATACCAAGGGATAAAAGTGTGTCATCCGTCTGAACTTGTTCAGAGACGGATGACACACTTTGAGACCTGCCACGTTATGAGCATGTAAGAGGAGCGTAAGCTCCACGATATGCGAATAGCGGGGGCGGGCGCTATGTGCCAGCGACACATGCTTAGCGCCGACCGAAGCGGAGCGTAGACGCGAGAGTACGCAGTACGCAGCAATCCGATGGGATTATATATAAGTGTGCAAAAGGCGGTATCCGTCTAAACTTATTCAGAGACGGATGACACACTTTAAGACCTGCCACGTACGTTATAAAATGGAGGAACAGACATGGCTGAAACAATCATGAAAGAAACAACCGAAGAGCAAAAGAATAACACCACTGAAAATGTGGTAACTCCTTTTGAGAAAAATACAGGAAATGAAAATGCTACAAAAGAAACTGAGGAGAAAACTTCTGCTGCTGAAAATTCAGATTCCGTTAAGACAGATTCCATGAAAAATGATTCTGTAAATGCAAACTCTGCAAATGCAAACACTACAAATACAGACACTACAAATGCAGACACTATAAATGCAGACACTACAAATGCAGACACTACAAATGCAGACACTACCGGATCAGCTCATTATCGTACGATTGACGATCCTTCCGATAATTTTTCCAGAGATCAGTGGATTCTTTCCCACATCAAAGACGAGGATCTGATGGAATATCTCCGGTTAGAGCAGCATCGCATGGAACTTTTACAACAGGCAAAAGAGAAACGCGAAAAACGCATTTTCACACTGGTTCAGCTTTTACTTTCACTTGCCGCTGTCATTGCAGTTACTTATCTTTTAAAAGACAATCCGACAATCCTTTTAAGCATCCTTTATATTGTCGGCATTATTGGCGCTTTCTGGATCATGAAGAATCCAAAAGATAAGAGCGATCGTAAAAATAAAGATACTAAGTAGCTATCTGTTTCATATTTATTTTGTATTTAACTTAAAATCAATTTTACTATATGATCCGGTCTGGAATTTCCAGGTCGGATTTTGTTATAGCTACGAGGAAAATGCACGCATTTATGCAGGTGCATTTGACGGCCGCTAATCAGAGCGAGATACGAAAAAGCGTATCTCGTCTCTGTCAATAATCACAACATCGCTCCCGCAAGTATCACACTTGCTGCAAGCCCGGCAAAAGTTGCAAGCAATGCACCAGTCAGTGTGTACCTTGTCTTTGTAACTTTTGCTGTCATATAATACACACTCATTGTATAGAAAATCGTTTCGGTACTTGCCATGCTGATGGACGCAATTAATCCGTTTCTCGAATCTGTCCCAAATTCCTTATAAATATCTAATAGCAAACCGGTTGCTGCCGAAGAAGAAAACATCTTTACAACTGTAAGCGGCACCAATTCGCCCGGAAAGCCAATCCATTTTGTAAACTTTCCGATTTCTTCCGACAGACAAGTCAGCAAGCCTGAAGCCCTCAAGATTCCGACTGCCACCATAAGCCCTACCATTGTCGGTATGATTTTCGCCACAGTCAGAAAACCGCTTTTCGCGCCTTTTACAAATACATCATAAACCGCAACCTGCTGCAGGATTCCATAGCATAAAATTCCAAGAATGATCATCGGAATCAGCAGATCCGACACGATAAGAAACCATTTCATTTCCAGATTCTCCATTTAGCATATATTTTTGTTCTTTCTAATCAAAATGTCAAAAAACAACAGCTATGATACTTGCATATCGTTCCTTTTTTACTCCCCCTAATCCTATACCAATATTTCTATACTATTACTGTATGGCTGTTTTTCTTTATAAATTCTTATTTTTTTATTCCGGAATATTTTTTTATTCTATGCACACTTTGTTGCAAATATCTCCTTTATCTTAAGCATAACTTTTTCCTTTCTTTCATAAAATACTTTAAGTTTGTAATAAAAAATGCTTTCGAGGTATCCTATGTTAAATCTTCTCTGGGCAGGCATGATCATTGCAGGTGTTTTCTTCGCCGCATTCACCGGGCAGATTCCTGAAATAACAAAAGCGGCGCTGGATTCTTCTAAAGAAGCAGTGACGCTTTGCATCACAATTTCAGGAGTTATGGCTTTTTGGACCGGAATGATGGAAATCGCCCAGGAAGCAGGCATGATCCGGAAACTTTCTGCGAAACTTTTGCCCTTCCTACATTTTTTATTTCCAGAACTACCCTCTTCCCATAAAGCAATACCACATATTTCTACAAATATTATTGCCAACATATTAGGGCTTGGATGGGCTGCGACTCCTGCCGGATTAAATGCCATGCAGGCACTTTCAGATTTGGAAAAGGAACGGCGGTCTGGAAAAGCTCCCGGTCCGGTGCTTCCTCCAGGCACTGCGAGCAAAGAAATGTGTAATTTTCTCATTCTGAACATTTCATCACTACAGCTGATTCCAGTAAATATTATTGCATACCGCAGTCAGTACGGAAGTGTCAATCCTGCTGCCATTACCGGTGCCGGAATTCTTGCGACCAGCGCCAGCACGCTGACCGCTATCTTATATTGTAAATACAAGAATCATCACCCCTATTAGAAAAGCTTCTTTTCATATTGATATGTAAAAAAGTAGCTATACAAATATTTATTTTTCTATATGTGAAAAACACATAATAGTCACCAAATACTTTGATTTTCAAATTTTTTTGTTTCAGGGGTTGCTTTTTTTATTTTTTGAGATATAATATGGATATAAATAGATGTAGTATTTAATACTACGTGTCGAACTATCGATTTCTAGGAGGCGGTATTTATGTCAGATACAATACAAAAATATATCAAAGATCCAGGAAGTGCGATCACTCATTTTATCGGAATGTTAATGGCAATTTTTGCAGCTATTCCACTTCTGATCAAAGCAGCAAGAGAGCCTTCCCGCATTTATATTATTTCCATTGCGATTTATGCGGTCAGCCTGATTCTGCTCTATGCAGCCAGCACCACATACCATACATTTAACCGCACGCCGCGGATTAATAAAATTTTGAAAAAAATCGACCATATGATGATTAGTGTCCTGATCGCCGGAAGCTACACTCCGATCTGTCTGCTCGTGCTTGGTGGCAAAACCGGAATCATTTTGCTCTCTATTGTGTGGGGTATTGCGATCGCCGGAATCATCATCAAGGCTTTCTGGATCAACTGCCCGAAGTGGGTATCTTCCGTTCTGTATATCGGCATGGGCTGGACCTGCGTACTTGCATTTACACAACTTCTTAACTCCATGTCACAGGCAGCTTTCGGATGGCTCCTTACAGGTGGTATCATTTACACTGTCGGCGGCGTGATCTACGCACTGAAACTGCCGATTTTCAACAGCCATCATAAGAATTTCGGAAGTCATGAGATCTTCCACTTATTCGTTATGGGTGGAAGCTTCTGCCACTTCATCGTTATGTACAACTTTGTTCTCCGTTAATTGAAATGTAGCGAGCAGAAGCTCTTTCTTCTTCCGCGGCAATTGTTTGATCTCATACTCCCGTCGCATAGCTTCAGATTTTGTCTGGAATGTCTCATAATAAACCAGCTCAACTGGGCGCCGGTACTTCGTGTACTTGGCGCCCTTTCCTTCGTTATGCATTTTCACACGCTTTTCCACATCATTCGTCCAGCCTGTGTATAATGTGCCATCCGCACATTTTAAAATATATGTATAATTCATTTTCCACACATCTTTCCACATCTTATCTACATCACAGTATAACTTATCCACGATATCCCGTCCAGCTACGAAAAAGGGACAGGGACTTTCGAATAGGGGACGGGGATTTTCTAGAAAATCCCCGTCCCCTATTCGACTAAGAACTCAATCGGATTGACCGGCTGCCCATTTTTCCGCATTTCAAAATAAACATTGCTGCCTTCTGCGCTGTAGTATTTGGTCGGTTCACTAACATAACCGAGTGTTGTTTTTGCCGTAACCGACTGCCCGGTCTTCACCGGCACTTCCTTGAGTTGTCCATAAATCAGTTCATAGCCGTTACCAATATCAACGGTTACGGTTGTTCCGGTCTGTGCAGTTTTGTCAATCGATTTTACGACGCCTGTTGTTGCTGCTATGACTTGATCTCCGACTTCTGCGGAGAAAATAACTGCCGGATTGTATTTGTACTGATCCAATGTCTTAAAGTACACGGTTTTATCCATGCTGTAGTTCATCAGGATGCTGCCGTCTACCGGCCAGAGCAGTTCACTCTTCCCGTCAAATCCGGATATTGCCCGACTTCCGGTTGTTTGTGTTTCTCCGGCTGTTGTTCCATCTGAATCATTTTCATTATCAGACGTACTTTCTCCGGCTCCTGCATTTTCATCGTTATTATCCGGTTCTTCTGTATTCGGGACGTTGTCTAATGGTGTGTTTCCTTCGCCTTTTTCTTCTGAACTCTTTTCCGGTTCGTTCACAATCTTGTCCGTTCCGGCTTCTTTCTTCTCTTGTTCCATTTTTGCCTGCAACTGTTCTTTCTGCGCCTGTTTGTAGTCTTTAAATGTATATGTTCCTACTATTGCGATAGCTGCCACAAAGCACAAAACGGCTGCAACGGCAGGCCCTCGTTTTCTTTTTTTCGGCCCTGGTCTCTTTTTTTGCTCTTGATTCATCTAATCACCACCTCTGACTTTATTTTTGCCAGCGCATGGTAACCTTATTCACATAGTTTATTCATTTTCTAAATTTTATATTATCGTCTACTTTCCTACCTGATTTTTACGTCCTCCTTCCCCCTGTACAATCTCCGCAACCTCCCGGATTTTCGTCTTTTTATAAAAATAACCGAGTATCTCCTTATAAGTTTTCCCCTTTTTCGCCATTTCATTTGCCGTGTACTGGCTCATTCCGTATCCATGTCCGACACCGCATGTGATAATGCGCAGTTTTCCATCGTATTTTTGTAAAATAAAACTCGACGACGCCAAATGATATTTCTCCCGGAACGCTTCACCGCTCATTATTTCTTCCCCAACCCGCACTTTTTTCACATATCCGGCGCTATCGAGTGCAGTCACTTTTGCATCTAATTTTTTCTCCATTGTTGTCTGGATCTGCCATTCATTTTCCAGATCTTTCGGACAAGTCACTTTTTTGAGATAAGGATATTCTTCACCCAGCGACTCTATTGCATCCCTTGTACTTCCGTTTGTCAGCCTGCAAAATGGTGCATACGCCGGTTTTCCTTTCCATGTCAGGATCTCGCCATCCGTCTCCTCCCACGCTTTTTTTAATTTATTATAGTAGGAATAATATTTATTGCTTCCCCACAACTGTTTTTTCTGTGCATCGGTCAGATAGCTCTGCTCAAGTACAGTATCACTTCCGTCCTGATTCATTTTCTCGCAAATAGATGTTCGCACAAGTACCGCCTGCGCTTTCCATGCTTCTTTTTTATACGAGCCGGGCATTTCTTTCGCCATGACACTAATTCCGTAATCTTCTAAGGGCATTTCTATAATTTTCTTACTACCTCTCAAATTACTATTATTTCCATTTTTCTCTTTTGATCCACTGTTCTTCACACTATCGTCATCCACATCTCTACCTCCCGAACCATCTCTATTTTTCGAGCCACCGCCATTCTCATCTCCATTTGCTATATCTGCACCATTTCCCGAGCCATCTCCCGACTCACTACTCTCCACCCGCACATACGTCTCATCCACTTCCACGCTTCCTCCCCGCCCGGAGCCATTTAAAAATGCTGTCACAAAATACGGCACACAGATCAGTATCGCCAGATAGCACACTGCTTTTTTCAAATATCTATGCATACAAAAAGCCCTCCCATACACTGTATGGAAGGACTTGTCTGCTTATTCACAAATTTATTTGCAAATTTTATTCGTAAATTTCTTCTGAAATTGTCTCTTTGTCCAGTTTCCAGATATCATCGACATATTCCTGAATCGTTCTGTCTGATGAGAACTTACCGCAGGATGCTGTATTTAACAGGACCATCTTAGCCCATCTGTCTTTATCTCTGTAAGCAGCCTCTACTTTCTCCTGTGCCTCGGCATAAGAGCGGAAATCTTTCAGGATGAAATATACATCTGCCTGATTATTTCCCTGTGGCATTAACAGTGAGTTGTAAAGATCGCGATACATCTCTGTATCACCCTGTGCATAAGTACCGTCTACCAGCTGGTCAACCACTCGTTTGAGTTCTGGATCGCTGTTGTAGATCTGGCGTGAATCGTATCCACCATTCTGCTCATAGTTAATAACTTCATCAGAACTCAGACCAAAGATAAATGCATTATCCGCTCCGACTTCTTCTACAATTTCCACATTTGCTCCATCCATCGTTCCCAGAGTTGCGGCACCATTTAACATAAATTTCATGTTACCGGTTCCGGATGCTTCCTTGGATGCTGTAGAAATCTGTTCGCTGACATCTGCTGCCGCAAAAATCCACTCAGCATTAGATACACGGTAATCTTCGATAAATACAACTTTCAATTTACCGTTAATACTGCGGTCATTATTTACAACATCTGCTACGGAGTTGATCAGCTTAATGATCTGTTTTGCACGGATATAACCTGCGGAAGCCTTCGCTCCAAAGATAAATGTTCTTGGATAGAAGCTCTTCTCCGGATGCTCTTTAATCTGATTGTATAAGTACATAACGTGTAAAATGTTAAGAAGCTGACGTTTGTACTCATGCAGACGTTTTACCTGCACATCGAAAATAGATGTCGGATCTACTTCGATACCGTTATGCTCCTTGATGTATTTTGCAAGACGTACTTTATTTTCATATTTGATAGACATAAACTCTTTCAGAGCTTCCTCGTCATCCAGCCATTTTTTCAGTCCGGACATCTTCGGCAGATCTGTGATCCAGTCTTTTGTTCCGAGTTTTTCTGTTACCCAGTCTGCAAGCAGCGGATTTCCGTGCATCAGAAAACGTCTCTGTGTGATACCGTTTGTCTTGTTGTTAAATTTCTCCGGCATCATCTCGTAGAAATCACGCAGCTCCTGTTTTTTCAGGATCTCTGTATGCAGGCGCGCAACACCATTGACAGAATATCCGGCAACGATTGCCAGATGTGCCATCTTCACCTGTCCGTCTCTTAAAATCTGCATTTTTGCAACTTTTTCTTCATTTCCTGGATACATCTCACGTACCTGGATTACGAAACGACGGTCGATCTCCTGAATGATCTGGTAAACTCTAGGAAGCAGTTTTGAGAACAGGTCGATCGGCCATTTCTCCAGCGCTTCTGCCATGATCGTATGGTTTGTGTAAGCACAGGTCTTTGTTGTAATCTCCCATGCATCGTTCCATTCCATATTTTCTTCATCCAGAAGGATTCGCATTAACTCTGCAACTGCTACAGTCGGATGTGTATCGTTCATCTGAATTGTAATCTTCTCCGGCAGTTCATGTAAATCTGTATGTTTTTTCTTAAATTTAGCAATTGCTGCCTGTAAGCTTGCAGATACGAAGAAATACTGCTGTTTCAGACGCAGTTCTTTTCCTGCGTAGTGATTATCGTTCGGATACAGCACTTCTACGATATTCTTCGCAAGGTTCTCCTGCTCAACGGCTTTGTGATAATCTC
>OLPL01001319.1_pt1 | contig 15593 bp, 16 predicted proteins | sample 1673211 | NCBI WGS metagenome assembly OLPL01 (sample SAMEA3136766, study PRJEB25190) | human gut metagenome | reverse complement strand
AGTTTACATGCAACAGCCAGAAATTTCGATACACCCTCTTATTGGACGCTTACGAAGTATCTGCCGCTTGTGAAGTGCTTGAGGTTGTATTTGAATTATCGCTTGAATTATTAGAGCAAGCTGCGAAAGAAAACACAAGCACAAGTGCCAAAAGAATTGAGGTTAATTTTTTCATAATCTTAATCTCCTTTAGTTTAATTATTTTTGTTCGTCAACAGGCGGTATCATCTCGACATACTTTTTAAGCATTTCCGGTGTTGAGGTATAATATCTTACACCCTTATCAAGTAATGATATTTTTGCCATTTCTTCATCAGTAAGTGAAAAATCAAAAATATCAAAATTAGCCTTTATATGGTTGCTGTTCTTTGAACCCGGAATAATAATGTTGCCCTCCTGAATATGCCAACGAAGAATGATTTGAGCTGTCGACTTACCGTATTTTTCCGCAAGGCTCTTAAAGAGTGGTTCATTGAGAAGTGCATTATCGCCGTGGCCCAGCGGATACCAAGCCTGAATTTTAATATCCTCGTGAGAAAGGAACTTTTTAAGCTCCTTTTCCTGATAATATGGGTGCACCTCGGTTTGAAGAACGGACGGCTTAACCTCGCAGATATTTAGGATTTCGCAAATCTCCTTTTCGTTAAAGTTTGAAAGACCGATTGCACGAACCTTGCCTTCCTTGTATGCCTTTTCCATTTGCTTATATCCTGCAATGTAGTTTCCGGCAGGCTGATGAATTAAAAGCAAATCAATATAATCTGTTTGAAGTCTTTCAAGAGTTTTGTCTACTGCATCGTCCTGCTCATAAAATGACGGCAAAGCTTTGTTTCAAGAAAAATATTTTTTCGGTCAGTGCCTGCGTTTTTCATTGCTCTGCCTACTGCTTTTTCGTTGCAATAAGCATTTGCTGTATCAATAAGCTGACATCCGTTTTTGAGAGCGTAGTTTGCCGATGCCTCTGCCTCGTCAGGTGTGAGCAAAAATGTTCCGATACCCTGCATAGGCATTTCTACGCCATTGTTTAATTTTATAAATTTCATACTGATTACTCCTTTTCTGTTTGAAAATTTAAATATCTAAAATTAGATTTAGATTAAATAGTTATTTGCATTCTTCAAAAATTTGAAGAATTTCTTCGTGTGTCATCTTTTTGTATGCACCCGGTACAATGCCGCATGAGTCTGCAATTTCTTTAAGGTTGATGTTTTCATCAATTCCAAGTTCCTTAAATGTTGTCGGCATACCGATTTCCTTAATAAAATCTGCCAGGTCCTCAATACCTGCCTTTGCAAGCTCTTCGTCTGTTTTGCCGTCTTTTGAAATGCCCCAAACATTAACTGCAAACTGAGCTAATTTCTTTTCGCCTGCCTTGCAAATATGTCTGTAATAAACAGGATGAAGAACGGCAAGACCTGCACCGTGGTTGCAGTTAGTGTATGCGCCGAGCTGGTGCTCCATTTGGTGACATTCAAAATCCGTCTTTTTGCCAAGTTTGATGATACGGTTTTCTGCCATTGTTGCGTCCCACATCAGGTTACTTCTTGCTGTGTAGTTCTCGGGATTTTTGATAGCGACACGCAAATTGGTGATAACATTTTTCATAAGAGCCTCGGATATATCGTCCGATACATTGCTTTCATTCGGCTCGCTGAAATAAATTTCCATAATGTGTGAAAGCGTATCAAAAGCACCCGACACCATTTGAAATTCAGGAACGCTGTAGGTGTAGGTCGAATCAAGCATAACGAATTTTGCGTTAAGCTGAGGATAGTCTTTGCCTGTTTTGATTTTAAGTTCTTCGTTTGTGATTACGGCACCGCCGTTACACTCACTGCCCGTGCCTGAAACAGTGACGATCATACCAAGCGGCAACGGTTCAAAATCAATCACACCCGGTCTTGCCCAGAAGTCAGCCCAAATGTCGCCGTCATATTTTGCACCGAGTGAAATTGCCTTACAGCAGTCCATAACACTTCCGCCGCCGACTGCAAGAATCAAATCGGCGTTGTTTTCTTTAGCAAGCTTAACCCCAGCAAGCACCTTGCTGTAAGTCGGATTTGACGGAATACCGCTAAACTCAACAACTGCCTTGTTTGCTTTTTTGAGTACGGTTATAACCTCGTCATAAATGCCATTTTTCTTAATCGAGCCACCGCCGTAGCAGAGCATAACCGTGTCGCCGTAAGCTGAAAGAATATTTGAAAGATATTCTTTTACACAGCCTTCACCGAAATATACCTTTGACGAATTTTCAAAAATAAAATTATTCATAGCTTTCTCTCCTATCCTGAAAATTTGATTTAATTATTTCATCGAGTGATACATTTTCATTCCTGTATCGCTCGTTTTTGTTTTTCTCGTGCTTAATGATAATTGCCTTTTGAGGGCAAGCGTGAACGCAGGCAAGGCAGTATTCGCATTTTTTGCTTCGCCTTTGTGCGTAATCCGTCAGCACAATTATATTGCCTGTCGGGCAAACCTTTTCGCAGACCATACAGCCGATACATTTATCGGTTATTTTAATCATATTGCCGTTATTAAATGACGGAATGATTTTATTCAGCGTTGCCACTTGCTTGTGGAGTTTCCTGTCTGCGTCTATTGCAGTTGGAACACCTTTTTTCATCAGTCTGATGTTCTTGATTATATGTGCAATTTGAACATCTGTATCTTTGTCAATTTTCTTTTCTTCTGCCATATCAAAAACAGGCAGGTAATTATCAACGCAGTGAACGGTATCTATATAATCAAAGTTGATACCGAGAGCCTTAAACTCGTTATATGTAAACTCGGGGCAGTCGCTTGCACTGTTGCCATAGGTTAAAATGATATACATATATTTTGTATTAAACTTCGATTTTTTTAAAAACTCTTTTACCGAATTCGGTATTTCGCCGCAATAAACAGGGCAAACAATACCGATTTGGTTGTCTGAATAGATTGACGAATTTTTGATAACCTGCGGTATGCTGACAGGATATTCGTCAATACACTTTGCAACATAAAGGCTGTTGCCCGTTGCGGTGAAATAAAATACCATAATTACTTCCTCTTTTTTATCACTTTCGACCCACCGAAAACAGCGGACATATTTATATTATCAAGCTTATTATCAATCGCTGATACCTCATCGCTCGTTAATATAATATCTGCCGAGCCTGCGTTTTCAATCAGTCTGTCAAGCTTTCTTGTACCCGGAATAGGTACTATATATGGTTTTTTGCACATCATCCATGCAAGCGAAATTTGTGCAGGCGTTGCGTTTTCATCCTTTGCAAGCGTGTTTAACAGCTCAAGCAATTCTTTATTTTGACGAACACTGTCGACAGTGAACTGTGGCATAACTGTTCTGTAATCCGTGCCTTTTTCAAACTTTGAGTTTTCGTTGTACTTACCGCTTAAAAATCCATTTGCAAGCGGCGAAAATGCAACGAAACCGATATTAAGCTCCTCAAGAACAGGAAACAGCGATTCATAATGCCTTGCCATCATTGAGTAGCGATTTTGTATAGCAGTCAGCGGACAAACCGAATTTGCTTTTCTTATATTTTCCTCGGTCGCTTCGCTCATACCCCAATGCGTTATTTTACCCTCTTTAATCAAATCTGCCATTACTCCTGCTACCTCTTCGATAGGAACATTAGGGTCGAAACGGTGCTGATAGTATAAATCAATATGATCTGTGTCAAGTCTTTTAAGCGATCCTTCAACCGATTTTCTGATAACCTCCGGTCTTGAATTGGGTATAAGAGGTGGGTTTGTGGCATTGCTTATTTTGTCAAATTCAATGCCAAACTTTGTTGCGATAATAACCCTATCACGGTATGGCTTTAACGCTCTGCCTACAAGTTCCTCGTTATCGTGTGGATTATTTGCCGTACCGTAAATCTCTGCCGTGTCAAAAAAGTTATAGCCTAAATCAACAGCCTTTGTGATAAGCTCGCACATTTCATTTTTATCGGCAGGTGAGCCGTAAGCGTGGCTCATTCCCATACATCCGAGACCGACAGCCGATACCTTTAAGTCTTTGCCTAAAATTTTGTAATCCATTATTTCTCCTTAGTGGTGAAAATTTGTAAATGTAATCTGTTCTTTTTCGGGCAGTCCGAATTGCTCCTTGCCCAGTGCAATACTCTTTGCCATAAAAGCAATGTTTTTGCCGAGCGTTCTCATAGTCTGCAAGCCCTCTTTGTCCTGCAAAACTTCTTCTGCCTGACCACCGTAAACCATATTCCAATACTGACTTGTGGCAATCGGCATAGAGCTGATTGAAAAATATTTGTTGAGCACATCGTATGATGCTGTGTTACCACCTCTGCGACAGGTTGTTACTGCTGCGCCAACTTTCATTGTCTTATCAACATTCGCCGTACTGAAAAACAATCTGTCAAGAAATGCGATTGCTCCACCGGCAGGAGATGCGTAATAAACAGGTGCTCCGATAACAAAAGCGTCTGCCTCGTTAAATTTAGGTGCAACCTCGTTTACAATATCATCGAATACGCACTTACCAATTTCCTTACATTTTCTACAAGCGATACAACCGTGCACATCCTTGTGACCTACATGGATAAGCTCAACCTCCATACCTTCTTGCTCCAATGTGTTTTTTAGTTCGGTCAATGCCGTGTAAGTACAGCCCTTTGCTCTCGGACTGCTGTTTACAAGCAGTGCTTTTAACTTTTTCATATCTGCTACTCCTTCGTTGTTTTTTTTCAACTATATTATAAGAAAAACGAGACCTCGTATGAAGTCTCGTTTTGTTATTCAGTATATACCTTTGGGTTATAACTGCTTATTTAGTTTTAACTATATTCTTAGCCGCATCTAAAACCCGTCGAACATTTTCGCTTGGAGTCATCGAATGTAAAAGACCGTACGGAATGCTGTATTCCCACTCAACAGGAATAACTTTCAGCAGAGGATGAACATTTGCCCAACCCGGTATCGCAAGCAAAACATCGTTCGTGTTTTCGCATCTGTTAAATATGCTCATACTGTAAAAATCGAAATCAACAATATGAATCTGCGTATGATTTTGCCAAATATCGTCACGCAATTGGTCAACATAATTGCTCCAGCCACGGTGCATAAGCATTAAATTTTCGCCGTATAAATCGCTGATTTGAAGCTTATCCTTTTGTGCAAGCTTGTGGTGAATGGATACGGCACAACAAAACGGCTCACAGGATAATTGCAAGCCCTCGCATTTTCTGAGTTTAAGCATTGTGTCGTCAAATATTCCGCCGATAATATCAATGTTCTTTCCCAAATTCGCAAGTATTTCTTTTGCGTTTTCGGGTGTGTTCTCAAATGGAACAATTTCAAATTTTATATCCGGGCATTGCTCTTGAATTTTCGGCCACATTTGCATAAGTAATTGGGCAGGAGTTGTAGGTGACGAGCCGATACGAATAATATTTTCGCCTTCGCTCATTGCGTTTTTCGCCCTGACAACGCTGTCCTTGCAATAACCAATAATGTACTTAGCGTCCTGATAAAGCGACTTGCCTGCGTTAGTCAGTATCAACCCACGGTGCGTACGCTCAAACAAAACCAAGCCAAGTGAGCTTTCAAGCAAATTGATTTGCTTAATAACGGCAGTCGGCGTGATATACAATTCCTCTGCCGCTTTGTTAAAACTTCCTGCGTCCGCAACCTTTATAAATGTTTCTATCTGTGGATTATACATCATCCCACCACCTACATAACAAAATTAAATCACAATCTGTTGTATATCAAAATGATAAATCTTTTTCTTAATTATACTTTAAAACTCTCAAAAAATCAAATTGACTAATAAATAGCCGTCTGAACATACAGGCGGTTATTTTAATTTTTTAACTTTTTCATCTTATGGTGGTACAAAACGCTTCCCCCTGTTCAAACAAGTGAGGGGGTAAATAAAAATGTTTTGCAAATCAAGAAAATGGGTGTGCATTTTGACACCTCTTGTCCAAATGAATAGAGAGGTAAATATTAAATAATATAAATTTTTCAAAAACACCCCCCCCAAAAAGCGTTCTCAGTTCTAACAAGTGAAGGGGTAATAAAAAAATATTTGTCAGAGGGTTAATTTTTGACCGTTTTCGTTGCCTACCAAGTGAGAGGGAAAATTTATTTGCAAATAGGGGGTGCAAAATGCCTCTCCCGGTTCAAACAAGTGAAAGGAGTTTTTACAATGCCGAGATTATCAAAGAAAGCAAAGCAAGAATGGGATTTTTTCATAAATCCCGAAACAGGCAGACGAATATACAACAGCCTTTGTCTTAAATGCAAAAACAAATGCAAGCAGAGCCACAAGACAATCGTTGTTTTCTGCCCGAAGTACAAATCCAAAAGAGGTGCAAAAAGCGTTAAAAATTGCCGTGAATATGATGACAGCGGTTAATTTGATGTAGCGATACTTGTTTTCAATAAATAGCCGATACAAAAGAAAAAATTACCGATTTTGGCACCAAATCAATACAGAAACAGAGGTGATACAGTGAACAAATATTTCAAAACATCGGACGCCAAAAATTTTGCTTTCTACAAAGTACCGAAAGCGTTATTTGAAGAAAAGTACAAATCGGTTTCAACAGATGCAAAAATGCTGTACGGGCTTTTGCTTGACCGAATGTATTTGTCCGTCAAAAACGGCTGGATAGATAAACAAGGCAGAGTATATCAATATTTCACAATAAAATCCGCTCAGGAAAAACTGCATTTCGGTCACGAAAAGATATGCAAGTTATTCTTCGAACTTGAAGTCGCAGATTTGATTATTCGCAAAAGACAAGGTCAGGGGAAGCCGAGCATTATCTATCTGAAACAATTCTGATTTTCGGTTTTCTTAATTTCCGAATAACGGAAGGTAATAAGACTTAGAAGATTAAGACTGTTACCGGCCGAGAAAAGAATATATAAGGAGGTTAAAATGATAAAAAACATAAGTATAGATTTGCTTGTTCCCTTTGAAAATCATCCGTTTAAGAAAAGAAGCGGAATTGAGCAACAAGAATTAACAGAAAGCATAAAAGAAAACGGATTGCTTGAACCGATAATAGTTCGTTCTTTTCCGGCGGGTAAATATGAAATTATCAGCGGACACAGACGAGTTGAAGCCTGCAAAGCGTTAGGGATAACAATAATAAAAGAACTTACAAAAGACGAGGCAATTGTGCAAATGGTGGATTCAAACATACACCGTGAGCATATTTTACCGAGTGAAAAAGCTTTTGCCTACAAAATGAAATCAGAGGCTTTGAAACATCAAGGGAAAACTTCGTGCCAACTTGGCACAAAGTCAAGAACAGATGAAAAGATTGCAGAAACCGTCGATGACAGTGCAAGACAAATACAGCGATATATCCGCCTGACATACTTAATACCCGAATTACTTAAACTTGTTGATGAAGAAAGAATAGCCTTTACTCCTGCGGTGGAAATTTCATATCTGTCGGAATATGAACAGCAAATATTGCTTGAACAAATCGAATTTACCGACGCTACACCGTCATTATCGCAGGCACAGCGATTAAGAAAATTCAGTAAAGACGGCAACTTTTTCGTCGATACGGTTTTCGCCGTTCTCAATGAAGAAAAGCCAAATCAAAAAGAGCAAGTTAGATTTATGGAAGAGGATATACGCAAATATTTTCCGAAAAGCTACACCAAATCCGATATGCAAAAGACAATCATTTCCCTGCTTGAAAAATGGCAGAAACAAAGAGAAAGAAACAGGAGGGACGAAAGATGACAGATAAAAACAAATCAATATATGCACCGTATTTTGAAAAGAATGATGAAGCGTTCTTTATGAAAATAGGCAACACAACTTATGAAGTCAGTACACATTTTAATCCTAACGGCAGAGAAAATGTGCTTCAACAATTTGAAGATTTACTTACAGAATTAAAGATAGCATAAGTTTGCACAATCGACACTGCGGCATTGCAAGTGTACAATACCTATACATTGTAATGCCCTGTTGTCCACAGAAAGGAGCAAATAGTTTATGGCAACAAACAAAAATATACAAGGGCAAGAAGAAAGAATCACCGCTCTGTATTGCCGCTTATCTCAAGACGACAATTTAGAGGGTGAGAGTAATTCAATATCAAATCAAAAGGAAATTCTTATGACTTATGCAAAGAAAAACGGATATTTACATCCGCAATTCTTTGTCGATGACGGTATCAGCGGAACAACATTTAACCGTCCCGGTTTTCAGGAAATGGAAAGCCTTATTGAAGCAGGTAAGGTATCAACCGTAATTGTAAAAGACTTATCCCGTTTTGGCAGAGAGCATTTGCTTTGCGGTCATTATACGGAAATTGTCTATCCGACCTTAGGTGTCAACTTCATAGCCATACAGGAAAATGTTGATACCACGAAAGGCATGGGAACGGAAATGATGCCGTTTCATAACATTTTTAACGAATGGTATGCTGCACAAACTTCAAAGAAAATCCGTGCCGTTAATGAAATGAAAGCCTCAAAGGGTATGAGGATTTCTTCAACAGTGCCTTATGGTTACAAGAAAATTGAAGGTAACAAGGAGCAATGGTACATAGATGATCCTGCGGCTGAAATTGTTAGAAAGATATTTAATCTTTGCATTTCGGGTAAAGGTCCGTCGCAAATTGCAAGACAACTTGAAGCCGAAAAAGTGCTTACGCCGACAGCATATTTCAATTCCGTAGGTAAGAAAACAAGCAATCCTATGCCTGTTAATATCTATCATTGGAGAGAAAATTCTATTGTTCATATTCTTGAAAATAGACAATATACCGGCTGTACTGTAAACGGCAAAAGTACAACAGTCAGTTATAAAGTGCATAAGAAAATTGAGAAATTACAAGAGGATTATCAGATTATTCCAAACACACAAGAAGCAATCATCAGTGAAAACACTTGGCTGAGAGTGCAAGAACTCAGGAAGAATAAAAGGCGAAATACTGCACCAGGAAGAAGGAGTTTGTTCTCAGGTTTAGTATATTGTGCCGATTGCGGTTCTAAACTTCACTTTTGTGCTTCTAAAAGCTTAAAGAAAAATCAAGAGTTTTGGAGGTGTTCTTCCTACAAAGACGGTCGTGGTACTTGCACAATTCACTTTATACGAGATGTTGTACTTGAAGCAATCGTTAAAGAAGCCATATCCGAACTTGCGGATTTTGTTCGTTGCTACAACAGTGCATTTCTTTATCTTATCTCCGAAAAGAAAGGTGCAGAATCTATAAATCGAGAAAAATCTTTGCGAGCCAAAACCGAAAGTGCAAAGCAAAGAATATCCGATTTGGACAAGTTATTCTCAAGAATTTATGAGGATAATATTCTCGGTAAGTTATCCGATGATCGTTATTCCCGTATGGCAAATGAATACGAAGCTGAGCAAAAGCGACTTATATCAGAGGTTGAAGAAAATGAAAAAGCTCTCATTGAACTTCAAAAGCAAACTGTTGATATGAAGATGCTCTATCAAGGGCTTATGGAATTTACAGAGATGAAACAGCTTACTCCGACCGTTGTAAACAAATTTATTGAGCGTATAGAAATTCACAACAATGAGAAGAAACATTCTCACAATAATGTTAAAGTGGATATTTATTTTACGGCAGTCGGGTTATTTGACATCCCAACAGAGCACCAGCTTATTAATACAATGGAAAGAGTAAAACAGAAAAAAGCGGAAAAATCCGCTTAAATAAAGAAAAGGTGTAACCCCCTTTATCGGGATTACACCATAATTCCTTAAATACTGCCTTATTAGCCCGTGGCTAAGCCGGAGCGTCATCTCTTTTCCATATTAAACTACCTTAAACATCTTCTGCGACATCGGTTTCTCTTTCTTCTGCTCAACCTCCGCCTGTGCCTTCCTAAACTCTTCCATCCGCTTCAATTCTTCCTCAGCATCATCGAATCCGATATGCGTGTACACATTCATTGTGACCGATATATCCGAATGCCTCATGAGGTATTGTAATGTCTTTGGATTCATTCCCGATTTTGCCATATTTGAACAATAGGTGTGTCGGCATACATGTGGATGTGTCAAGTATAGGACAAAAAAAATTCTATTTTTTTCTGCCGAAGACTATCTGACGCTTCCATCAGGTAGTCCCAGCACCTTTATTATCTTCTGATAAGTCATTCTTGTCCTGCTCAAGTTATCTCTGTTCCGAAAAAATATCGTCAAAATTCCATTCGATTTCAATTTCATCCTGACTATGAACACGGATCACCTTGATAATCTCACGCAGCTTCTCTGTATCGAACTTCTGAATTCCCAAGAAATCTTTTAGTTTTATTTTATCAGAAAGTTCATTTTGTTCAAGAAGCTTTTTGCTATTCTCCGCATCTTCTATCTTTCGTTTTATTTCATCCAGCTGTACACTTATCTTTCCAGCTCTCTGCTTATACGAATCACGATCTATACGACCATCTTTGTAATCATCATAGAGTTTCATCTTTTCCGAGGTCAACTGTCGGCTCTGTTTTTGCAATTCTGCGGTATTGATCTCTTTGTAGTCGCATTGCCTGTTGGAAGATACTTTCTTTTCTTTTTCCAACATTGACGCTGCATACTGATGAACAAGCCCAAGGATATTCTCCTCCAGCGGTTCCCGTCGGATCACCAGACTTCGACACACAGGATCTCCATTGGTTCGAGCATCTGAGCATTTTAGCAGATGCTCCGTTTCTTTTAGTAAAGAATGCCCACAGTTGGCACATATCAGTAATGCCGGCTGTTTTTTACGCCTTTCCAGAGTAAAATTGGTGCGTGATTCCGCAACACTTCTCTTCTTTTTCGGATGCATTTCATTTGCTTTTTCAAACAATGCCCTGTCTATAATTGCCGTATGATGATTTTCCAGGCGAACCCATTCTGTTTCATCATTCAGAACTGCTTTATGACCGGTATGCATACTGCAACGTGTTTTTCCCCAGATTCTGGTTCCAATATAAATCTCATCCCGGACAATTGCCGCTACTGTCGTAGGGCTCCAGTGTTTCTTTTTGATCGTGTCAAACCTCTGGAACTGCACCTGATCCCCTCTTGATAATTTCTGCTCATCACAAGTGGCAATCGCCTGTCTGTTCAATTCCCTTGTAATATCCGCAAAACTTGTTCCTTCCGCTGCCATCCGAAAAATCATTTTTACGACTTTTGCAGCCTCTGGATCAACTTCCAGCCTTCCATCTTTTCCTTTTTTATAGCCATATCTGGCATTTACCGGAAGGCGTGTACCATTTCTCGTTCTTGTCTGCAATGCTGATGAAATTTTCTTGGACAAATCCAGGCTATACATATTGTATACCAGATTCTGCAATGCCACATTCATTCCACCAGTCATTCCGCTGCTTGCAGCACTGTCATAGCTGTCATTAATCGAAATAAATCGAATCTGTAGAAGTGGGAAAATATATTCAATATAAAATCCAACTTCCAGATAGTCTCTTCCGAATCTGGAAAAGTCTTTTACAACTACACAGCCGATTTCTCCGCTTTTCATGTCATCCTGCAGCTGTTGAAATCCCTGCCGTTTAAAATGAGTACCGCTGACACCGTCATCCACATATTCCAGGATATCTGACTCAGCTACACCCAGCTGATCAATCACAAATGATTTTAACAGAATTCTCTGAGAAGTTACACTGTCGCTCTCTTTTTTGGCTCTGCCATCTACATTGTCATCTTCTGCAGACAAACGGATGTAAACAGCTGTTTTTCTAAGATCTGTCATCTTGACTGCGCCTCCTTCTCTTTCTTTAGTTTCTGTAAATCTGCAAACTGATCGTCATATACCAGCTTGATCTCATAATCATACTTACCATGGATAATAATTGAATCCACAAAGGCATCTGCCATTTCTTTTGTCAGCTTACGCTTTGACATATAAGTATGTATCACATTTCCCCAGCCTTCTTCAATGTGGTAATCCTGGGAATACCGAACCTGTGCCGCCAATACTGTGTCCAGACGGCTCTTGATATTCTCAATTTCATTGGAATAGATCCGAGAAAACTGTATGTACTCTTCTTCTGTAATCAAACGTTCCGAGTAATCTTCATATAAATCCGATTTACGCTTACTGATACGGCTCAGTTCCCGTCGAAGTTTCCCCACTTCTTTATCCAAAAGCAGGTACTGTGTCTGATTTTTGGAAGCTGTATTCATTTCCTGAATCATTTTTTCCGTATCCAATACGGTTTTCATATGCGTTTGGATCAGGCGAAGAACATCGTCATCCACATATTCTTTTCTGACTCTGTGCCCTTTGCATTGCTTTCCTCCGGATTTATGGTTAGTATTGGCTCCGCAGATATAAAAGAATGTGCCATTTCTTTCTCTGGACAACGTCATGCGGTTGCCACAGCCTCCGCACCATATTTTTCCTGTATAGAAATTATGATTTCGAATAGCCCCATTGTTCTGCTGATGTTTCTTCTTATAAGCTTCCGTATATTCCTGAATTTTAGATTGTACCTGTTGAAACAACTCTCTATCTATAATCCCTTCATGCGTGTTCTCCACATGCACCCATTCACTCTCTGGTCGATTTCTCTGTTTATTTTCCTGGAAAACACTTTGCTGATATTTTCCAAATACAGAATCACCTGTGCAATGAACATCCTGAAGAACTCGTTTCACTTCATAATTGTTCCAGGGTTTTGACTCCGGAAGCGGCTTTTCACCGGTTTTATAGAATTTTCTCTGTAAAGTCGGCGATAAAACTCCATCTTTATTGAGCTGTCTTGCAATATCACTATAGTTCCTGCCATCCATATACATAGAAAATATACTTTTCAGATGGTCTGCAGCTTCTTCATCAACAATCAGCTGATGATGGTCTTCTTCTGACTTTCTGTAACCATACGGTTCCCAGGCACTTGTAAATTTTCCTTTTTCCCAAAGAGCTTTTTTTGCGCTGCTGCTCTTTTTGGCAAGATCTTTCGAATAGAACTCATTGATAATATTCTTCAGTGGAACTGTAAGATCCACACCTTCTCTGAAAGAATCGAAATCATCTGTCACAGCCAGGAATCTTACATGGAAAAACGGGAATACTCGTTCAATATAATTGCTGGTTTCGACATAATTTCTGCCAAGTCTGGACAAATCTTTTACAATAACACAATTGATTTTTCCATGCTTGATATCTTCCATCATCTGTACGAATCCAGGACGGTCAAAATTTGTACCTGAATAGTCTGAGTCCTTATAAACTTCCGCAACCGAAATATCTTCCGTATCTGCTACAAAGTTTTTCATCAATTCCACCTGGGTTTCTATCGTTCCTCTTTCCAATGTTTCTTCTGTTTCCATTGAAATTCTGGCATACAATCCTGCCCGGAATGGTCTGCTCATCTCTGTCTGGACGGTTGCACTGCTGACTACTTCCGGAATGTTTTTCCTGCTCTTTCGTGCCATTTTATACAACCTCCTTTACCTTGACCTGCAGATTATTATCATCATCTATTACCGTATCAACTCCCATAGACGGTAATTGATTCAGCAATGTCTGATAACAATCATCAAAATCAAAAGTGATCTCTATATTCTTTTTATCATATACTCTGATTTGCCTGATCAGTTCTACCACCACAGTGCGGGACAGTTCTTCAATATCTTGATATTTCACAAAATAATCCAGCCAGGTATTGGCATTGTCTGCTTTTTCCAGCTCACTATCCATTTCTTTCTGGATCGCACGGATACTCTCTTCCGCATTTCTAAGCCGCTTTCCATAGGCTGCATGAAGCTCTACATAGTCTTCTTTTGATACAATGCCCTCTTTCATATCCGAATAGAGCATCATCCTTAACTCCTTACAGCGTTCTGTCTCCTGTTTTTTCTTCTCCAGCCTGTCCTGCAGCTTCTTCATATTGATCTCCTGAAATGGCACAGTACCAATAAATTCCAGGATTCTTTTCAGGTGCAGGATATTCTGGATATGCTGTTTCAACATCACCAGTACGGCATCTTCCAGATCCTTTTCCGGTATTCTGTGACTGGAACAGTGTTTTGTTTCTTTATTTGTGGAACATAGATAATAAGCATATTTTTTTCCTGCCACAGTGGAAACCTTTCTTGTCATAGGTGCACCACAATCCGCACATACAGCAATTCCGGACAACAGATATACCTGCTTTTGGTAAGGTGAAGTACGTGTATCCATGCCCAGAAGCCTCTGCACAATTTCAAAATCACGGTCACTCACCAGTGGCTCATGATTTTTCTCAATCCGGATCCAGTCATCTTCCGGTTTCACATAAGTCTGCTTCACTTTATGGTTCGGTGTTGTCCTTTTTCCCTGCACAAGATTTCCGATATAAACCTCGTTTTCCAGTATCCTACGGACTGTAACGGAACTCCAAAGTGCCTGTTCTTTCTGCCGGAAGCCAGTTTCATAATGACTGCCGCTGCTGATTTTATATTCAAATGGGGAAAGAATACCCAGTTCATTTAAACGATTAGCGATCGCATCCTGACTCATTCCCCGCAGCTTCATCTTAAAAATATCCTGTACTACACTGCCTGCAGATGGGTCAATCTCTAATTTATGCTTATCTGTCTTTGTCTTCCTGTATCCAAATGCTACAAACGGAGTCACGCACTCACCTTTTTTCCTCTTAATCTCAAGATTACTCCTGATCTTAATAGAAATATCACGACAATAAGCATCGTTGATTAAATTTTTAAATGGGATAATGATTTCGTCTGCCTGATTCTTTCCCTTAAGACTGTCATAATTATCATTGATAGCAATAAAACGCACACCAAGAGCCGGGAATAATCTCTCGATATACTTCCCGGAATCAATATATTCCCTTCCAAATCGTGATAAATCTTTTACCACTACACAGTCTACAATCCCACGCCGGATATCTTCCAGCATTGCCTGGAATGCAGGGCGCTCAAAATTAGAGCCTGAGTAGCCATCATCAACTCGGACTGAAACAACTTCTATATCTTTTTTGTCTTTCAGGAAATCCAGAATCAAAGCTTTCTGGTTAGAAATGCTGTTACTTTCCAGTTTTGCTGAACTGGAAATATCGCCATCTTCTTTAGATAATCTGACATAGATGGCGGCATGATAGATTTTATTGATATTCTGATACATATCTTACCTCCTTTTATTACGTCAGAAAATCCATGTAATAAAAGGGGGCTGCATAATTTGTCCTTACCGACATTCTAACACAGTCCCCTCAATCTTGCCAGTACTTTTTCAGACACTCAGAAGCATATTCTCAAATGCCTGCTCCATAGATATACCGTTATTGGCAAATCTGACTTTTACTTTCATATTGCCGATCCGGACCAAATATGGATTTCCTACTTTATTCAGAAAAATATCTCTCCGTTCCTGAAGCGATTTATTTCTGTCTGCTTTTATCATCCGTAGATCAGTCATTTCATTGATATCTACATCACTGAAATCCTGCTCCAGATAGTTTCTATATTCCTCTGCCGTCATGCCCTTCTCCTTCCATTCCCATCTGAATCTGTACTGCTTTCAGTACCCGATCCAGGCTCCACTTATTTACTCTTCCGCATTTCTCAATAATACATTTCGTAGAAATGCTCATAACCTGTTCAG